>Ga0081455_10000700_pt1 | contig 43516 bp, 40 predicted proteins | sample TabmetS3T2R1_FD_70207 | JGI IMG/M metagenome (GOLD analysis project Ga0081455, IMG submission 70207) | Tabebuia heterophylla rhizosphere microbial communities from the University of Puerto Rico - S3T2R1 | ecosystem: Host-associated > Plants > Roots > Rhizosphere ... | reverse complement strand
CAGCGCAAAGCCAAATTCATACGTAGATGACATTAGCCAATTTTCTAACCAATTGATGGAGGAATCTACTATCATTTCTGATGAAAAAGCTCAATACGAACCCTGCATTATGATCGTTGATGATGAGCCAGATGTGCTGGTAACGTATGAATCATTTTTATTTAACGAAGGATTTGATATAAAGAAATTTACAGATTCTTATAAAGCGCTAAAGGCCTTCACATCGCATCCTAACCTTTATGACTTGGTTATATTGGATATAAGAATGGAAAACCTCAATGGTCTTCAACTATATCAGTGTATGAAAGCATTGAACCCGTCTTCTAAAATCATATTTGCCTCTGCTCTTGATGCTGCAAGAGAATTAGCGACTGTCCTTCCTGGTATTAGTTTACGAGATATTATAAAGAAACCTATTGACAAACAAAATTTCCTCCGGAGTATCAGAATTGCACTTGGCAAGTGATTGCCATGTCTGATACTGAATTCATGATTTAACCCAAAATGGGCAAGAATTCCTTAAAAATCAAGGAAAGTCAGTGAATTGGGCTGTACCTCTTTATTTCATACAATATTATATTTTATCGTTAAATTCAATAATATGTACTAGTGTTTATCAATTCAAAATCCCATATTACCATTCAATCTAAGAATAATTATCTCGACGATTCTGATGGCTTTTGTTGTAATCAAAGTAGAAATGACCAGATCAAAGGTATTAGACTTATGTACTGGTAAGTGATTGAAGGATAAGCATTCTTTAAATGTAATTGAAAGTCCTAATACGATCGGTTGTTAATGTATGACATCAACTAATATCACACCGCCAGTCGACGAATTCTATCATGATTCTGTTAGCTCTTGCTTGTCTCCTCGAATCGGAGTAACTGATAACAACGAGACATCCTCGACTAACAAACCTGAGAATTATTGTGTCAGTATTGTTGACATTGTTGGCTCAACCCAAATCGTATCAACCATTGGAAATTCCAGAAATGTTAGAAATTTTTATGCAATATTTATTAACACAATGGTAAATACCCTCAAGAGACATCATGCTAAGGTGATTAAGACTGTTGGTGATGGAATAATATCTTATTTTCCAGATACAGCAGATTCCACAAACTCAACGGCATTTGAAAATGTTCTTGAATGCTGTTTTGCTCAGATAGAACAAGGACACAATATCAATAATATGCTTAAGGGTGATAGATTACCCAGCATTTCATATAGGGTGAGTGCCGACTACGGAAAACTGACAAGAGTTCAACTGAATAATTTTGACAATGAAGATCTTTTCGGATCAACAGTAAACTTTTGCTCCAAAATAAATTCACATGCACCACCTAATGGAATCATAATCGGAAATGATCTTTACCAAGTGATAAGATCACTCCGACCAGTTATTAATAATTACATATTTAATGAATATGACAGCTGTTATTCTGGAGTAGGAAAGTATTCTTATGCCACTTATTTGGTTACAAGAGGACACCAAAGAGTCATCAACTCCGTAGAGTCATTGTACGGATCTCTCAAAGGAATAAAAAAATGTGCTTTTGAAGGCATTACAAAAAAGATCCTGACTCCAAAAATCTTACTAATAGATGATGAAATTGATGATTTGCTTGTATTACAAAATTTTCTGATGCTTGCGGGATTCGAGGTAAAAACATTTTCGAGCTCTCGTGAAGCCCTTAGACACTATATAGAAATGGAGCCTTCAACTTACGATCTAATTATTAGTGATATAAGAATGCCTGAACTTAATGGTTTCCAATTATACAGTAGACTTAGAGCTATTAAGAGTGATGTAAAAATACTATTCGCAACTTGTCTTGAAATTGCTGAGGAGATGCTAACCCTGTTACCTGATTTAAAGCGGGAGCAACTAATTCAAAAGCCAATCGAGAAAGAAAAGTTTATCGAAATAGTGAAAAAAAATATCGTCAAGTCAAGAATGTAATAATGTCGTCCTATGTTGCCTATGACAGGATGATAATGATAATATTTGAGTACAAAATACCAACGGTTTCAGAATTCTCATTTATTGGTCAACAATTTAGTTATATGATAGATGGTGTCTTTTTCAAAGGAATAGACGCTAAACGGGTCTTACAAGGAGCCACTTAGTTTTGCAGGATATTGGTTGTTTGGAGGTGAGACCTAAAATCCCAGTGATTATGGCTTGTAATTACTTTGAATATAGTGACATGTTTGCTTAAATTAAATTGAAGTGCTATAGACTATAATTAGAGGTGTGACCACATGTTCCTCTCCCTACCAAGACATTACAAAATAGGAATTCTTTCAATGTTAATTATACTGGTATTTTCCTTTGTCGCATTTTATTTCTTCCAAACTATCACAGAAAATAACATAAAGGATAGTCTTTTGAAGGAACAAATTGAAAAACAATTAGTGGAATCAAAGAGTGTGTCCCAACATATAGGTGCCGACCTCACTCTGGTTATGACAGTGCTTGACGGTCTGACAAATTCAGTGAACTTTCAGGAAGGACACCTATATGGTGTAGAAACTAAGGGACTAATGAAGGAAAAGTATAGCATAATACAAGACATAGTAGACAAAGTTTTTGTATTGGATAAGAATGATGTCGTAACTCAAGGCCTATCCGAAAGTGGCACAGAATATGTAGGTGCAGATTTCTCCCAGAGAGACTGGGTAACTAATGTCAGAAATGATTTAAAACCAACCTTTTCAAAGGGTTTTGAGAGACAGGGTTTATACACAGTGTATCTTGCTATTCCTATCATAAATAGACAAAATGCCCAATACATCGGCCTGATAGCAGCATCAATACCAACGGAAAAATTTTTTGCGCGATACGGAAATGTACATGACATTAATTCGCAATTCCTAGTTGTATTCGATAAGAGTGGAACTATACTTGCCGTAGGAGCGGATAGAAGCCTAGTCGGAAAGAATTTTTTTGGAAATGTAGTACAGAATTTTATTCATCACAATAAGATACTAAACAATCTGACTGAAACTCTCTTAAGAGGGACTCCAAGTCATGCCATTTATGATTATGGAAAGACAGAAAGGATCAATACAGCACAGCCTATACTTGTAGGAGGTCAACCGACATACTTTCTCGAAGTAGTAACGCCAACCCAAGTAATTTTTTCAAAAATACAAGAGACAATGTTCATGGAAAGACTGAAAAGTGGTTCTCTATTAGCAGGAGTCTTTGCTTCCATTATTCTCTTGGTTGTGTTCCTACTTAGGTGGAATAGCACAATGGAAAAAGAGGTGATCAAAAGAACTGCAGAGTTGAATGAATCCAATTCCTCACTAGATGTAATGGCAAGGAAGCTCACTAATGCCAACGTCTCATTATATGAAGCCAACGAACAATTAAAAAAACATCAGAAGATACAGCAAGAGTTTATAGACATGGCAGCACACGAATTACGGACTCCAATTCAACCTATCCTTGGACTGGCGGATGTTTTACATGATCGAGTATCCGATAAATACGAGCGTGGACTCTTAGAAGTTATTGTGAGAAACGCAAGAAGACTTCAAAGATTTTCCTCGGAAATTTTAGATGTTACAAAAATAGAAGGCAGTTTATTGAAGCTTTCAAAAATGCAAATTGATCTTAGTGAGAAAATTGAGAACGTGATAAGTGACATTAAGGACGGGGGGGCTGATACAGAAATCAATGGTAGGAAAAATAAAATTGTCTTTCAACGAAGAGAATCAATCACTGTATATGCTGACAAGGATAGAATTTATCAGGTGATCTCTAATTTGATTTCTAATGCTCTAAAACACACTGATAATGGGACAGTCACCATAAATGCATATCTGAATCATAGTGCTAGTAACCATAATAATGAAGCAATTGTCACCATATCAGATACTGGAAGGGGTATTGATCCACAGGTAATTTCAAAGCTTTTCTCAAAGTTTGCGACGACATCCTTTACTGGCACAGGTTTAGGACTTTATATTTCAAAAGGAATCATAGAAGCACATGGAGGAAGAATATGGGCTGAAAATAACTCCAATGGTATAGGAGCTACATTCTCCTTTAGTTTACCTGCTATATAATTATACCAAAACGGGCAGGACATCTGTTATAATTGATAAAGTTGATATAAATCATTTCACGAATTAATGAGAAAAGAGGAACTTACTGAAGCATCTTGATGTAAGTTAGCACACAAATAGATGGGGAATTTGATGTAACAAAAAGTGTGATGCTTTAAACATGAGAAGTTGAAAAAACTTAAAAACTTGTAAAAATTACATCTGTTCGTGTACACTACCAATTCATTATCCTCACTTTTAGTGCTACTTTTAATGATTATTGTAATATCAGCACCTAATTTTACTACGCTATCAGCTCAGAAGCAGGTTGTCCTTTCTGGGATACTTGAAGACCAAGGCGACCCAGAAAGGTGGAAATCTTTAATTTTGCCAGCGATTAAAGAGCTAAAACATAGACATCCAGACTTGGATATTCAAATGAATTATACAACATATCCATATAACGAGATGAGAGACAGGCTTATATCCGCAGCAAAGAATCATACGGTTGTTGATCTAGTCAGCCTTGATCAAATCTGGCTTGGGGAATTCGCAGAAAGAGGATTTTTAACTGATCTAACGAACTATACGAAAATCTGGGGAAGAGGAGACGACTGGTATGAAGAAAACTGGGATGGTGGTTTTTACAACGACAAGATATATGCTATCTGGGCATGGACCGATATCAGGGGTTTATGGTACTGGAAAGATATGCTGCAAAAAGCAGGAGTAGATCCAAATTCTATGAGAACTTGGGACGGCTATATCCAAGCTGCAAAGAAACTAAATGCTGTACTAAGACCCCAAGGAATAGAGGGCGTGCATCTTGTTGGTGCAAGTCATTCGCCTGATATAGAATTTTATCCTTATTTATGGATGCAGGGAGGAAATATAGTAGAATTAAAGACGGGGCATCCAACTAAAGGAACCTACTTTTTCCCAACATATAATGGCAGTGAGGGTGTAAAAGCGATGGAATTTATCAAGGCTCAGATCGATGCAGGAGTAAAGCCACAGAAAGAACATTTCTGGGGTAAGGAATTTCTTGACGGGAAGTTTGCAGTTATGCTTGAAGCTTTACAGCATCATGTTAACTTAAACACAACTGAGCAAAAAAGGGATTTTGAGCAGAAGGTTGGATTTCTACCAATGTTTCCCGTACCAGCAAATCATTATAACACTTCATCTTTAATGGGGGGATGGGAATTTAGTATCCCTATTACCTCAAATCACAAGGATCTTGCATGGGAACTAATTACGATAATGTTAGAGCCTAGCATACTTGCTCCCTACGTAGTATCACATGCCAATCTTCCAACCCAGATATCAATAGGAGAAGGTTCTCCTTATGTGATAGAGGCAAATAAGACTATTCCATATTATGATCAATTAATTAATATGATAAACATCGGACATAGCCGACCTAATATTCCAGAATATCCGCAAATAGCAGAACACATAAGGGAAGCATTGGATGAAGTTTACTACGGTTTGAAAGAACCTAAACAAGCATTGGATGACGCAGCCGCCAAATCTGCAAAAGTTTTGGGATGGTAACCATTTATACAATTCCCTGAGTGTGTTGCCAGATATATAAGGGAAAATCTATCCTATTGTTACTAATTTTACAACTATCATGTCTGTAATTTCATAGAAAAACTTTACTATTGAGACGACCAAAAATAATACTTAAAAGGTTTTTTGTGGCAGATTTCTGTTCTGGGGTCTCTGAAAAATAATGTGTTGATTCATAAATAGAAAGCTTGAAATCAATCTATTTTTGACTGATGTCACAAATGCTCTTATTGTAAAAGACAACAGGGTTAAAGATTAGCTTTAGCATAAATCTGATTTCAAGTGCAAATTTACTTTCGTCAATAGTTGCAACGTTCGCTTTGTCAAAAATTGAATATTATTAATATATTAATTAGAATAAATTCAATCTAATTATATGCAAGAATGTCTGAAGCAACTTTTAGAATTTCTAAAATACGATTCATTGTATCCCCCGCAAGAACTTGCATTATCAAAAGGAGTAATGAATGGTAACAACATACTAGTAACAACTCCCACATCAAGTGGGAAAACATTAATCGGATTAATGGGGATGATAAATATTCTTAACATGGGGAAAAAAGTGGTATACCTTACTCCATTAAAAGCACTAGCCACAGAAAAATTTAATGAATTTAAAATTATCAGAAATTTGGGTTGTTTTAAAAATCGGAGAATAAATATCGCTATCTCTACTGGCGACTACGACTCTTATGGAACCGAATTGATTGACAAAGATATTATTATATTAACAAATGAAAAAATAGATTCAATTTTAAGGCATGAGACAAATTGGATTTATGATGTAGGTCTCTTTATTATTGACGAAATACACCTACTTACAGAACGTGAACGCGGTCCGACTCTCGAAATAATTTTGACAAAGATCAAACTATTGCCACAGAAACCTCAAATAATTGGAATAAGTGCAACGGTATCTAATTCAATTGAAGTGGCTGATTGGTTAAGGTGCGAACCAATTGAAAGCAACTGGCGTCCTACAGAATTGATAGAGGGTGTTTATGATTTTGGTAAAGTTACTATGAACAATGGCACAAATTTTGAGATTAAAAATATTGGAGGTACTGATAACTCAACCGGGGCAATAATAAGCCTTGCAATTAATTCAATAACCAATGATGGAGGACAATCACTTGTTTTTGCAGAGACACGTAAACGTACTGTGTCACTTGCAAAAAAAACATCCGAAATATTGTCCAAGTTTCTCAATAAATCCTCTAAACTGTCAGCACACAAGACAGGAGTAGAAATCTTAAAAGAAGGAGATGATACGGAACTTAATAGAACACTTTCAAGTACAGTCACAAAAGGTGTGGGTTTTCATCATGCCGGTTTAGGAGTAAAAAGCAGACAAATTATAGAAAATGCGTTTAGAAATGGCATCATAAAAATTCTTTTTGCTACCCCGACGCTTGCTGCAGGTGTAAATCTACCCGCTAGACGTGTGGTAATTACGAGTATTTTTAGATACGATTCTGAATATGGTGGTAATGTTCCATTAAGTATATTGCATTACAAACAATTGTGTGGACGTGCAGGAAGGCCGGCTTATGATAAATACGGAGAAGCAATTATAGTCGCTGATTCGAGAACGAATCCAGAAGATCTTTACAATCATTATGTATTGGGAGTACCGGAACCAATCGTGTCTCAATTAATGAATGAAAGAGCACTAAGAGTGCATGTTCTAGGGATCATAGCTTCAAGACCTAAAATATTGAAATCTGAATTACTTTACTTTTTTGAACAAACATTCCTCGCTAAATATCATGGGGATAGTAGTCTTAGCTTTGAAATTGATTCACTCTTGCAGTATCTAAGAGATGAAGGATTGATTATCATGAGAAATGATTTACTTATGGCTACTAGATTTGGTAGGCGCATTTCCATGCTTTATATTGATCCAAAAACAGGAATCCATTTCAAGAAAAATTTAGATTCTTACAATGGTAACCAATTCGATGATAATGGAATAAATTTTTTATATTGGATCAGTGATTGTTACGATTTTTATCCGAAATTAACATTGAGGCAAAGTGAAATAGGAAACTTCGAAGGAATGTTTGAAAAGCATAAACTTAGTTCATATGGACTCTCAAATTATGACTATTCACTAAAGAATTTAATTATACTTTTAGAATGGATCGATGAATTGAGCGAAGCCAGGTTAAATGAAAAAATTGGAGTTGAACCGGGTGACCTCCATAGAATGGTTGAAACGACATATTGGTTGTCATATTGTCTTTATGAAATTGCAAAATTGATAGAAAGAAAAGATCTTCTACCAGAAATAAATATACTACGGTTAAGAATTAAACATGGCATAAAAAAAGAATTGATTCCGCTTATACGACTTGAGGGGATTGGAAGAATAAGGGCAAGATCGCTACATAGGGCAGGAATCACCAACGTTACTAAAATTGACAAAATTTCTGAATCAAAATTAGGATCCATACCAAAAATTGGAGTTAAACTTGCAAGAAAACTTAAGAAACAAATTAAGAGTAATTAATAATGCGTACAAAAGGATATTTTCAGTATAGTTACAACAGGTGATTGATTTATTTGATTTATCCATTAGATATTACCATTTATGGAATTATCGTGTCTGCTATTTCCTTTTTAATTGTATTTTTTATTACACCTGCTTTTATTAAATATCTAACTAAGAAAGGGAGAGTAGTACTGGACTATCATAAACCTGGAAAACCAAAGGTTCCAAGGCCCGCTGGTCCTGTCTTGTTGATAGGAATAGTAATTAGTGAAATTATACTATATTTTTTAATATTAGATGTAAAAATAATCTCCGTTTTATTAACAACAATTATCGCATTTATTATAGGATATATTGATGACTTGAAAACTATGCCCGGTTGGTTTAAACCTGCAGCCTTGATATTGGCAGCTATTCCAATAATAGTTTTAGGAACCCACGGGAATTATCTTGGTTTAATATTTGATAGTGCATTCATTCCAATACTATACATTCTGCTTATTCTATCTATAATTCCGATAGTTGGTAATACTATAAACTCAATAGATGTATTTAATGGAGTGGCAACTGGATTTATTATAATAACAATGATACCATTATTAGTAGCTGTTGTATTATTTAGTAATACTAATGTCTTTCTAATTGGTCTTCCATTACTCTTTGGCTGTATTGCAATGTATCAATATCACAAATTTCCAAGTAAGATTTTTCTCGGAGATTCTGGTACATTGTTATTAGGGTCGATGTATGCTGGTTTATCAATAATCGGAAATTCAGAAATTATTGGGGTAATTGCTCTCCTACCGGCAGTAATGAATTCCTTCTTGTTTCTTTCTAGTGTAAAAAAAATAGTAGAGCACAGACAGGTCAAAACCAGACCAGTAACAATATGTGATGATTTTCGATTAATGGCATCTAAAGATAATAGTGCTCCTGCCACACTAGTAAGACTTATTCTTGCCAGAGGTCCACTGTCTGAACAAGAAATAATAACCAGAATCTTCATATTAGCAACGTTTTCATCAATATTGGCCATTATTTCAATAGGTATACAATATGCATTTATGATTGGGATATTATCATTATGAGATTGTTTGGACTATTCATGCTGATTTTTATCATGTGGATAATGATAATGACGGTTTCATTTTTTTTAATCTTTATAATTGGACCATTACATGTCAATTTATTCTACAATACTACGGATCGATTGATCTCCTCTATAATTAAAGCATCATTGGCGATTGGACTAGTAATTGTATTGATTTTATTATTGGGATTCCTGAAAACGAAATATTTACAAAAAGCGTTACTGAAGAACGGATAGTATAGCCCTATGTAAATATAAATTGCATTCTACCTTAGTAATGGAACTTAAATCCTTGAAACTTTAATTAAATCTTTGAATCTCACTTCCATTCCGTACCTCCTTTCTTCATGTTTCATGTGATTGTAAATCTTAAATAACTCAACAGCATTTTTAAAAAGATTAAATTTACCATTAATTTTCATCTGAATAAAATTGAATACAAGTGCATAAATCTGAAACTTCTTTAGGACTTCTCTTCTATAAGCATTAAAGTCATTAATATGTTTGATAAAAAATTTTGCACACCATGTTGACGGAATGATTCCTTCACCAAGCAAAGGATATACAGTCCCTATGGATTCACCAACGCCAACAGTTTTTCGGCCATCAGTAAAAGGTTCGGAATTTTTGGGTGGACTTATTCTAACTGGACGACCAACCTTCTTTATTATTTCACATTTATGTTTTTTTAAAAATTTATCGACAAATACATTGTTATTTTTTCGTTCGTAATCTCCAGCGCCAATATGTGCATAGCCATTTTCTAAAGGGAAGTACCAAAAATAGCCCTTCATTGAAGGAAAGGCTTTCAAGTAAAAATCGTCAAAAGGAGTATTGTCTTGATATTTCACTTTATACTGAATACATGGTATCCACATTTCATCTTGGGGACGCGGCAAATAATTACGGTGAAAACCTGTAGAATCAATGATAAGATCAAACTCTGACTCAAGAGTCTCTTTCTTTGGAATAACCCCAAACTGGATATTGGTACCTCGTATCATATCCTTAATTAACTTCAATTTATCATAAGTAACCATTCCGTTCAATCCAACATTAATGCTGTTATCCTCTTGACTACTTTGACCCATATCTACCCTCATGCTTTTTCCTTCATGTAAAATATAGTCATCAAAATTAAGGCCACATTCTTTAACCAAATCATCCATTATATTTTCACAGGTTGCCCATGCACAAACTGCATCATGTAGTTCAATAGGCATTCTTTCAAATCCTTTCACGAAATTATCGTGATCTTTGGCGAGTCCGTTCATAAGATAAGCACCTGCAACACCCATTCCAACGACTGCTATCTTCATTTGGTAACGACAAATAATATATTCTTAAATAAAAATGTGATGTTTTGCTCAATCTAGTTCACTTCAAGTATTTTTCGTATGACAAGTTATATTAGTAATTAAAAATAGAATTTATCTAAGAAAAAAGAAAATGTCAAAAAGTATTCCAAGGTACGCTAGAATTGGGATGGTACTACTAGTCATGGGAGCTATAATCGTAGGAATTGGTACCTACTTGAGCAAAGGTTCCTTATCCCTTTATGGATTGATAATGGCCATATGCGGATTTATTATTTATTTTGCATCTTCAATTGCATCCAGAAAGAAAAATATGCGGGCGTAAGGAAATTCAGCATTTAGATGCGAATCATCGATAAGTCACACTGTGAATAAGGCTTATTTTGAGAAAAGATGATCTTTGATTAAACTTATAAATTGTAACAAGCTATCGTATGCTGAATATAATTGGAAGGTAGTACTATAGAAAAAGAAGACAACCTTGATGACCTGGATAAGGTTTTCACTGACGACTCGGATATGAAAACTGGAACTACCTCCGAAAAGACCGAGAGCATAGTTGAAGAAAAATCCGTAGAGACTGACAGATCCGAATATGATACACGCAACGATGAATCAGTTGATACTGAGGTTAGCACTGAAAACCCTCAAATAGAAGCCAATAGCAAAGAATCAGATTCAAAATTTTTTGCAATTAGAACAAGTGGTGGTCAAGAGCACATTGTAGTAAATTTGGCACAAAATAGGATAAACTCTAAGAAGATTCCTGTGCGTTCCATATTGCTACTTGATAGTTTTAAGGGTTACATAATTATTGAAGCTCCTAATTCTAATATTGCTTACGACGCTCTTATTGGGGTAAGACATGTCAAAGGACAAATTCGTGGAGAATTGCCATACAAGGACATTGAAAATTATCTAGTAAAAAGACCAGTAGTATCGGAATTAAGCATAGATGATACAGTTGAAGTAATAGCTGGGCCATTCAAATCCATGAAGGCTAAGATAACTAGGGTTGATTACGAAAAACAAGAAGCAACTGTGTTATTGCTAGATTCCCCATATCAAATACCTGTAACAGTAGATGCGAATTATCTAAAAAAGGCATCATAGAATGGTGCAAAAACTATTAAATTGAACAATATAAATCTAAAACTGGTCTAAGATGGAACAAAAAAAATCTATTTCTGCTCTTGTAAGCGGTGGTGAAGCTAGTGCTGGGCCTCCCCTTGGACCTGCTTTAGGCCCGATGGGTATTAACGTATTGCAGGTAGTTAATACCATTAATGAAAAAACCAAAGAGTTTCATGGAATGAAGGTGCCTGTAAAAGTGGATGTTGATCCAGACACAAAAAAATTTAACGTAGAAGTTGGAGTACCTCCTACTACTGCTCTAATAGCAAAAGAAGCTAATATATCTAAAGGATCTGGTACGGCGGGAAAAGACTTTGTTGGAAATATTTCCATGGAAGCAATTGTAAAAATAGCCAAAATGAAAATTGATATTTCGTATGCGACAAGCCTAAAATCAAGTGTAAAGGAAATTATAGGCTCCTGTGTAAGCAGTGGAATTAAAGTAGAGGACAAACCAGCAAGGGAAATCTACCCTGATCTGATGGCAGGAAAATTCGACCATCTAATAGTCTAAATTTGAATTTTGTTTTCTATTGTCGCAAATTTAAAATATCCCAAAATTTGATTTTAGATTAAATTTTAGGAGAAATGATAAAATAAATGTCAGTTCAACAAGGTTCGGCAGGCGGTATGCCTGTTTTAATATTGAAAGAAGGGGCAAGTCAGACGAAGGGACGTGATGCACAAAAAAATAATATCGCCGCGGCAAAATTAATTTCTGAAGTAGTAAGGAGCTCCTTGGGTCCACGAGGGATGGATAAAATGTTGGTCGATGGACTAGGAGATGTAACAATAACTAACGATGGTGCAACAATACTAAAAGAAATTGACGTACAGCATCCGGCTGCAAAGATGATGGTTGAAATCAGTAAGGCTACTGATAATGAAGTAGGTGATGGAACTTCATCTGTAGTAGTTTTAGCAGGTGCATTGATTGAAAAAGCGGAGGAATTAATCACAAAGGATGTTCATCCAACTATTATTGTTGATGGATATAGAAAGAGTGCATTAAAGAGCATTGAAATATTTAATCACCTCGCACAAAAAATAGATCCAGGCAATAAATCTGAGTTAATTAAAGTAGCAAGAACATCGATGCAAACCAAACTTGTCTCAAAGGACTCTGATGAATTATCTGGAGTGGTTATTAATGCAGCTTTACAGGTTTCAGAACCAAACGAATCTGCTTATATCATAGATATTGATGATGTCAAGGTTGAAAAGAAAGCTGGGGGCTCATTACGAGATACCAAACTAATAAAGGGAATTGTACTTGACAAAGAAGTTGTTCACGGTGGAATGCCAAAGAGAGTTGAAAAAGCAAAGATTGCACTTATAAATTCTGCTTTAGAAATAGAGAAAACTGAATTTGATGCTAAAATCAACATTAATTCACCAGATCAAATGAAGATGTTTCTTGAAGAAGAGAATAAAATGTTAAAAAACATGGTAGACAAGATAATTTCATCAGGTGCAAATGTAGCCATTTGTCAAAAAGGCATAGATGATATTGCTCAACATTATTTGGCAAAATCCAACGTTTTGTCAGTTCGCAGGGTTAAAGAAAGTGATATGACCAAATTGTCCAGGGCAACAGGCGCTCGAATTGTTAATAATCTCGAGGACTTGGGCTCTAAAGATCTAGGTTCAGCGGATCTTGTAGAGGAGAGAAAGGTTGAAACTGATAAATGGGTTTTCATTGAAGGATGTAAACATCCAAAGGCTGTTACTATTCTTATTAGAGGAGGTTCACAAAGGGTGGTTGATGAGGCCGAACGCTCAATACATGATGCCCTAATGGTTACAAAGGATGTCATGGAAAAACCCTCGATAGTTGCGGGCGGTGGATCACCAGAATCTTATGTTGCAGGAAAACTAAGAGAGTGGTCTTCCACGTTGTCTGGAAGAGAACAATTAGCAGCAGATAAATTTGCAGAATCCCTTGAAGTTATTCCACTCGCGTTAGCAGAGAATGCTGGAATGGATCCAATAGATACACTTACAGAACTACGCTCCAAACAAACAAAGGGATCAAAATGGAGTGGTATTGATGCAAGAGGTGGAAAGGTTGTGGATATGTCCAAACAAGATATTGTAGAACCACTTAGTGTTAAGGAACAAATTATTAAATCAGCAACAGAAGTTGCGTCCATGATTCTTAGAATTGATGACGTAATAGCTTCCAGCAAGTCTGGAGGTGGTCCTCCTGGTGGCGGTATGCCTCCTGGTGGCATGGGAGAAATGTAAACAAAAAGAATCATAATCTCATTTTTTACACATTTTTTAACTCTACTTCAATGACTTCCTTAACCCACTTACCAGTATACTTTATTTTCTTCAATCTACTTAGATAATCATGCCAAGAAATTTTCCCGTAACGGCTTTTCCATATCTCATAATGAACCCTTAGAGATTGTAACGCCTCATAATGGTACTTACAATATTTTTCCTCAACGGACTTCCTCACACATAATATGCATCTTGATTCCAGTTTTACGGTCATTAAATTATATCAACTAGAACCCACTTCATAGCAATTGCGTCATATGTATACGACACAGATTGTCTTTTTGATTCAAGATTTTTGATTTCTGTATGAATTGTGTCTATGACATGTTCCATTTTTTCAATTGCATACTCAAACTGTGGACCAATTTCACTAGTCAACGAAAATACCAACTTTGAATTTATGTCTGTTGATATTCCACAAAAAGATAGTGTTATTTTAAACCGCTTTCTACCTCTCCTACGTTTCATTTCTTTAAATACAAACTTAATTTTCTCCCAATTATCAAAACCAAATGATTGAAAGAAATACTCATCATAAGCAACTGGAAACTCGATATTTAGCAGACTTACGTATTCAGACTCCTCAACTAAAATTTTCCCCTCATCGACTACCAAAAACTTTGAAAGAGTATTATAGATGACTTCTATTTCAAATGGGGATATTCCAAAATATTCAAGTTTGATAATAGTATTCAAGTTAGACAAATTATTGCATTACACACGATTAAGCTTTTGATACAAATCAGTATGATTATGATAGGTACTTTCGGTAGATTTTTAAGTGCACGTTAGTAAAATTTCGTGGACGGTTTGAACTCAATAAGGATTCTTGAAAGAGATAATAATCACATTGTTATTGAATTTGTCGATATTCCAAGGCAGTATGTGAATGCGTTAAGAAGATTATCTATCAGTCAAGTCCCTACTTTTGCAATTGATGATATAGTAATACTAGAAAACTCTTCTGTTATGCATGATGAAGCTATAGCCCATAGACTAGGACTAATTCCATTGCGTACAGATCTTGAGAGATTTGTAATGCCGCATCTATGTGATTGTAAAAGCACCCTTGGATGTTCAAAGTGTAGAGTGCTATTAGTTTTAGATGCTGAATCTCAAGATAAGACTAAAGTAATTACTTCTGCAGAATTAATATCAGAAGACGAAGTTGTAAAACCTGTAAATAATGAAATCCCAATAGTATCATTAGCTCCAGCTCAAAAATTAAAGTTTGAGGCGTATGCAAGGTTGGGAATCGGAAAAAGCCACGCAAAATGGCAACCAACCTCAGTTGCAGTAGTTAAAGATGGCAAGGGGGAAGATGATTCTATACTTGTGATTGAATCAAACGGCTCATTAACACCACAAGAGATTGTGCTAGAGGCTGCCAAAATTCTAGGCTCAAAAATCAAGGAATTTGATAGTGTGATTCAATCACTATCATTACCGAAGAATGCTTAGGTATACGTTTATTTGGGGTTTAAGGATAGCGAGAATATTTCATGTTTCCTGATACTTTAAACAATACGATTTGGACTCTAAGGAATGCTCTAAAGAAAAATAAAGTGCCAATATGGAAAGCGGTAATAAAAGAGCTCTCTAGGTCGAGATCTAACAGAAGGGAAGTTAACATAGGTGAATTGGCACACGTTACTAAGGATAAAGAAGTTGTGATAGTACCAGGGAAGATATTGGGCTCTGGTGAGATAAGTCACAAGTTAACAATATGGTGTTTCACTATTTCAGAAGTAGCTACAAGAAAGATACTTGAAGCTGGTGGAAAAATACTTCCTCTTGATAGCATGATAAAGAAATACCCAGATGGTAAGGGGGTAAGAATAATTGGTTAAACAGCTTGTTGAGCAAAAACAAAAACCTATTCAGATTTTAACTATTGATGCAACGGATTGTATTGCAGGGAGGATGTGTTCCCATATTTCAAAACTTTTACTCAAAGGCCATCATGTCACAGTAGTAAATGCAGAAAAATGCATGATTTCGGGCAATAGGTACAAGACTATCGAAATATATAAAGAATTTTTAGAAATTTCATCTGCCACAAATCCCATTCATGGTCCATTTCATCCAAGAAAGCCTGATAAAATCCTGACAAAAATGGTTAGAGGTATGTTACCAAAAAGGAAATCTAGTGGAATAACCGCATTAAAGAGATTGAGAATATATATCGCAATACCACCAGCACTCAAGAATACAAAGCTTGAAACGTTTGAAGATTCTAAAATTAGAAAACCTCCATCATATTTTATAACTCTTGGAGAATTAGCAAAACAAATAGGTTGGAATGGGTTAGATACTTATGAATAAAATAGATCTTTATCCAGGCCAAAGGAAATCAAGTAGAGCTGTGGCAACAATTTCAAAGGGGACGGGAAAAGTTAAAATAAACAACATACCGGCCGAATTATTGAATTCTGAAGTAGCAAGAGAATTAGTACTTGTTCCCCTTAAATTGATAGGTGATTACAGGGATAAGGTAGATATAAGTGTCAAGGTGCACGGAGGCGGTTTCATGGGACAAGCATTTGCAAGTACTGTTGCTATCTGTCGAGCACTAACGGGTGCCGGAAAGGGTGGAAGAGATCCGAAAGATCACCCATTTGCAAGAAGCGTGCGCACAGAAATTCGCAAAAGAATTACAGAATTTGATAGACACTTTTTATCAGGAGACCCCAGACAAACAGAATCAAAGAAATTTGGTGGATCTGGAGCAAGACGCAGGAAACAAAAGTCGTACCGTTAATTTTTTGTTTTACTCATATTTTGTTTGTACCAAAACTGACTTTCTACTTGTTATTTAACTTCAAATTATGATCTATTGCTTTAGATATTATCTTTTTACAATGTCCTTACGATCTGGAGAAATATAAAATTCCGATAACTTCTTGTCATAACATATACCGCAAATATATCCTGAAATCTTCCACTCTTCCATTGATTTGTACTTAAAGGTTAACTCGTTACCACATAAGACACATTTTAGATCATTTTTATCCATATCCTTCACTATGAGTCCAATCTGGAGTAAATTAAAAGTTGTGAAATAACAATCCATTGTGACGACCATTTGCCAAACGTGAATTTGCAAATAAATTCTAAGACATAACAAGCAATATTTTAAATTAGGATCTTAAAGTCAACATAACCATCACTATGAACGCTAAAGAATCATATTATAAGGTGTTCGATCTTGTTGAAAGGCATCATAAATGGTTTAACTCCTCTATTCCTTTAATTGCAAGTGAAAATATTCCGAGTCCTGCTGTAAGAGAAGCTATAGTATCAGACTTTGGGAATAGATACGCAGAGGGCTGGCCAGGTGAACGGGTCTATGCTGGATGTATCTACATTGATGAAGTAGAAATAATTTGTAATGAATTAGCAAAAAAGGTATTCAAATCTGAATTTGCTGATTGTAGAGCTACTTCGGGTGTTGTTGCAAATCTTGCAATATACTCTGCTTTTTCTAATCCGGGAGACTATATGTTAGCTGCATCTATTCCTAGTGGAGGACATATTTCTCATGGTAAAAGGGAACATTCTGGGACAGCGGGTTTAGTGCATGGGCTCAACATAGAACATTATCCATTCTCAAAGGAAGATATGACAATTGATGTGGACGCTACCAAGAAAAAGGTCAGTGAAATGATTGCGAGTGGTAAGAAACCTGCAATAGCAATGTTTGGAGGAAGTCTCTTTCTTTTTCCTCATCCGATCAAAGAATTGGCAAGTTTTATGCATGATAATAATATTTACATAAATTACGATGGAGCTCACGTTGCAGGATTGATAGCAGGAGGAGAATTTCAAGATCCAATCAGAGAGGGCTCAGATTCTATGACAATGAGCTCCCACAAAACTCTCTGGGGTCCACAAGGAGGAATTATCGTCTCATTAGAAAGATATGCAGATAACATAAAGAAAGCTATTTTTCCCGGAAATACAAGCAGTCATCATCTCCATCATGTCGCGGGTAAGGCTATAGCTTTGGCAGAGTCCTTAGAATTTGGAAAGGAATATGCAAAACAAGTCCTAAGGAATGCAAAAACCCTTGCTGAATCACTTGCTAGTTTCGGTTTTACAGTTTTAGGAGAAAAACGCGGATATACCGAATCACATCAAATGGCTGTAGATGTTTCCAAATTTGGGGATGGTGGGACTATAGAAAAAGAATTAGAAAAAGCAAACATTATCCTTAACAGACAACTACTGCCAGGCGATATCAAATCTGGTAAACACTTTATGCATCCGAGCGGAATAAGGATAGGAGTACCCGAAGTAACCAGATTAGGAATGAAAGAAAGTGAGATGAAAGAGATAGCATCGTTCATCAAACAAGTTGTAATTGACAAATCAGATAGTACAAGAGTGCGCATCGATGTGACTAAATTTAGAGAACAATTTCAAAAAGTGCAGTATGCGTTCGAAAATTCAACAGATGCTTACCAATATATAAAAATAAGAACTTGAAGATATAAAGCCAATAATTATCTAATTTACAACATGACGTGTTGTCAGAAGCTTTTACACATATTTTCAATACGCAGAGCGACTTTGCAAATTAAGCTTTAATATTAAATTTTATCAGCAAATTTACGTGTCGTCTAATATTTTTTACATGATGTATAGCTTTATTAACCGATATGGCTTTGAAAATCTAAATTATATTTCAATATTTAATGGATTAGCTTAATTTCTATAATTGGAATTAAACTATTCCATATTAAACCTATATTAAATCTAGATAATATTTCAGAAAAACAATTAATTTGATAAAAAAAAAATATTAAAAAACATATATATTATTGGTTTTATATCAATAGAGGCCACATTATAGAATTATTGTAATATATTAATTTATTTATGAGGAATTTACGCTACAACTAATGAACAAGAAACAACCAGTGAAAACCATCTTTCTATTGGCATCGATGTTGACTTTGACGTTTGGAGTCTTATTAGCTGCAACGGGTGGTCAGGTATATGCTAAAAATATTTGGTCTGGTGATAACACCATGGAGGAACTTGTAAAGAAAATAGATAAGGGTAAGGCAAGCGACGATAGTATGAATTGGAAAGATTTCAAAAATTCGAAAGTTTTCAAACAAGAAGATAGTGAAACAAAAGAATGTATAGAAAAAAGACAAGACCTTTCAAATAATCTAGCAGATTATGAAGTACTTCATTGCTTTAAAGACTCTGATTACGGGTATAAAAGTTAAGATCAACCCCTCTACTTTTTTTAGTTTCCTTCTATATCTATAATTATTATTATAAATTTACCAACACACAGTATAGAAAGTTTAATTATAAAATTCAGATCATAATGGCGATAGATATCACATTTATTAGACACAGGCAAATTATTGATCTTAATTGTTTACGAATATACTAGTACCTATTGACGGATCGGATAATTCTTACAGAGCTTTAGATGCAGCACTACTTCTTTCAGAAAAATTAGGTTCAAATATTACTGTAATTCATGTGATGGAAGAAGTTCCGATAACACATATTGGATCGGAAAAGATGTTAAACGAACTACTAGAAGCCTACAAAAAAGAAAATCAAGATATACTTTTGAAATGTACAGAAATAGCCAATCAAAAAGGATTAACTATCAAAACCTTTCTTCTTCAGGGTAATCCTGCTTCTGCAATTTTGGACTATAACAAAAAAGAGAAATTTGACCTTGTAATCATGGGAAGTCGAGGATTAGGAAAGTTTAAGGAGTTAATACTTGGAAGTGTCTCAAGCAAGATTGTGCATCACTCGACCTGTGCCGTTTTATTAATAAGGTAATGCTGAATTTTTTGGTGATTATATTTTTATGGCTTATCTTTCCTACTATAATGCGATTACAATGAAACATATAATCATCACTACAATCTGACGGTAGTAAAATGTCCACCGATCTTGATTCTTTTACATCTACTGAAAAAGACGGTCTCTACAAGGCCGTCTTTTCTCGCAGAGATGTTAGATCTCATTTTATAGACAAAAAGATTCCAGATGATCTGCTTGTAAAAATTCTAAATGCAGCTCATCATGCGCCATCGGTTGGCTACTCACAGCCCTGGGATTTTATTATAATAAAGAATAAAGCGACAAGATTAAAAGTTAAGAATTCCTTTATTCTCGAACGAGAAAAATCTATTTCCTTGCTTGATAACGATTTAGAAAAGCAAGATAAGTATATTAAATTAAAATTAGAGGGGATTTTAGAATCTGATATTAATATATGTGTGACATACGATCCTGAGCGGTTTGGGCCTTTTATTTTAGGGAGGACTTCAATACCAGAAACAGGTGAATACAGCGTTTGTTGTGCTATACAAAATCTATGGTTAACAGCAAGGGCTGAAGGAATAGGAGTAGGTTGGGTAAGCATACTCTCAATTGAGGATTTACGCAAGATTTTGAGAATACCCAGCCATGTTAAACCAATAGCGTACCTTTGTCTGGGATATGTCAATAAATTTGAAGATAGACCAGATTTAGAAAGAGTTGGTTGGATGAAAAGAACGATACTTTCCAAAGTAATTCACTATGAAGATTGGAATAATACAGAATTAAGTAGGTGGTACGAAATAAATAAGATGATACAGAACCTTACTGACAGATGACAGTTCTAATGCATAATAATCATATTATTAAATAGTAATAACCATAATTAAATAATTTTTATGTAGTGAACATCTACAACCAGGCTCACAGACACATTGAACTAGTTCGTAACAAATACTAAATACATGTGATGACAAAGTAAATCGTTCCTGAATTGGGAGAAAGAAAGAAAGTTAAAAAAAATTCTAATTCACCATTCAAGAAATTCCGTTTACAATCAATCCCCAATACGCTAAAATCGTTAGGTCCTGGACTAATAACCGGTGCTTCAGACGATGATCCATCGGGTATAGCAACATATTCTCAAGCTGGCGCAAAGTTTGGTCTTGGGATGTTGTGGATGGCTTTATACCTATTACCAATGATAACTGTCATTCAAGAAATGTGTGCCAGAATTGGTCTTCTAAGTGGAAATGGTTTGGCTGCTCTCATAAAGAACAAATATTCTACCAATATTGTTTATCCAATCTCAACTCTTCTTATAATTGCAAACACAATCAACATTGGAGCTGACCTAGGAGCCATGTCTGCATCAATTAAGATCTTGTTTCCTCAAGTCCCAGTTGTGGTTACATCCTTGCTTTTTTCAGGTATTATAATAGCTTCAGAGATTATGATTCCTTATGACAAGTATGTCACAGTACTAAAGTACTTGGTACTTTCACTTTTTGCATATGTCATAACAGCAATAATTGTAGGAGGTAATGCCATAGAAATTTTTCTTGCAACTATAATTCCTCAAATAAGTTTTACCTCTGATTTTGCAGTGATGTTTGTGGCTGTTATCGGTACAACTATATCACCTTACCTTCTTTTCTGGCAGACATCCGAAGAAGCTGAAGAAGATGTATCAAGACACAAGATAAAGGAGATAGGAAGAGGCAGGCCCAACGTAACTCGAAAAGAAATCAAGTTAATGAAAAAGGACATATGGATAGGCCTATTCTTTTCACTATTCATTATGTGGAGCATAATAGTAACTAGTGCAGGTAGTCTTTACACAAATGGTGTAAATGATGTTCAAACAGCAGATCAAGCTGCACTTGCTCTTGAACCACTAGTCAAAACCTTTCCTCACGCAGGTGAAATAGCTAAAGTAATATTCGCACTTGGAATCATCGGAACAGGATTACTGGCAATACCCGTCTTGGCTGCATCATCGGCATTTGCAGTATGTGATACTTTTGGATGGAAGGAAGGGTTAGAAAAGAAATTTAGGCAAGCCAAATCATTCTACTTGATAATTGTAGCTTCTACTCTGATTGGTGTCTGTATCACATTCTCCAATATTACTCCCATTCAAGCTTTGATACTGGCCGCCGTAATCAATGCAGTTGTAACAGTCCCTATTCTTTTTTTGGTAATGAGGATTGCTAATGATAAAAAAATACTAAAAGATAGAATCAATGGTCGATACTCTAACATAGTTGGTTGGGCAACTTTTGCAATCATGACAATTGCTGTTGTCATTATGGCATTTAGTTTAGGTAACGTTTTATGAATCAATAAATAACTAAGATAGTGTTATTAAATTGAATTTACAATAATTTTACAGCCATATACTTTTCGGAGGATAATTAAATGATAGATGTATAATGTAAATTGACCCAAAAATTTCGAGATAAATTACCATTCATGTAACAAATTTGCAATTATTACGACTAATTCTTCATATTTTTTGCAGAATTATCATTTTTGTTTCTAACATGTGCTCCAAGTACTTTCTTTATAGTTTTGGTAACAATGGGGAGAATTCTGGGATCATCAACTTTTGGAATTATGTAATCATCTTTAAGATGAACCTCTTCAACTATACTTGCAATAGCATAAGCTACTGATACAAGCATAAACTCATTTAGATTATTCGCTCTAAGATCCAGTAACGCTCTTAATATTGATGGAAACACTACCGCATTGTTTATCTGATTAGGAAAATCAGATCTTCCTGTTGCAACAATTCTTGCGCCATATTCTAACGCATAATTAGGAAGTATTTCAGGATCCGGATTACTTAGGGCAAATATTATTGCGCCTTGATTCATCGATTCTATCATTTGTTTATTCAAAATGTCCTTCTTTCCAGAAACACCAATAAATATATCTGATTCACTAATTACATCTTGTAAAGTTCCACTTAACTTTCTACTATTTGTGTTAATAGATATCTCCTTCTTGTACGGATTGCGATCGTTAATGTCCGCCCTTCCGTCATATATAGCACCTTTAGTATCAGTAACAATAATGTCTTTACAACCTGCCGTCTGCAGAATCTTATAGATTCCATATCCTGCTGATCCCGAACCTGATATAACAACACGTACTTTATCTAGTTCTTTTTTTACCAACTTGAGCGCATTTAGCATTGCTGCAAGAGCAATTATGGCAGTCCCATGTTGATCATCATGAAAAATGGGTATTGATAATTCCTTACTTAATCTTTCAACTATTTCTAGCACTTTTGGTGATTCGATATCCTCTATATTTATTGCACCGAAATTTGGTTGTATTATTTTAACAAATCTAATTATCTCTTCTTTGTCTTGGGTGCTAATGCATAGTGGAATTGCATTTATATCACCTAACGCTTTGAACAAGACAGATTTTCCCTCCATTATTGGGAGGGCACCTTCTGGGCCAATGTTGCCCAATCCAAGAACTCTGGTCCCATCACATACTATTGCTACATTATTCCATTTCGATGTATAATCATAAGCTAATTTTTTACGATTACTAATTTCTAAGGCTACATATGCTACACCCGGGGTATAAATTAGCCCTAGTGTCCCCTTTTCTTCAAACGCATTGTCTAAAGCAACCCTGCTCCGAATTTCGATTTTTCCCTTCAACATTCTATGAAGATTAATTGCATCATCCCTTAATGTCAAATGAATTCAATTATGAATTCAATTATATTTTATTTTGTTTTTTAGCACATTAAATTCAATTTTCTTTATCTTATAGCAAATTTATGGATAGAAAGGAAGAAGACTCAGCCTTCAGCCTCCCCCCCTCGGTCAAGTTATACATATTTTATAAATCATAATTTTGAACATTCACAAGTGTCTACCCACAAAGTTTCAATGAGAAATAAACGTATGAATAAAACAGAATTGGAATCACAATATATTGTTAGGGCCGGAAATGAACACGAAGCTGAGAGAAAAATCAGCGATACTATCGAGCATGAAATCGAATGTCCCAGGTGCTATCACATTATGACCTTATGCTCGGACTTTGATAGTTTGTATTATCTTTGTGAAGAATGTGATTTCTCCTTGTACACCTTAAAGTAATTCTTGTAAATGGTATTTCGAAGTATCAATAATAAGTATTCTGATGTAAATATCAAAGTAATCACAATTCACTAACAATAATGAGCCGTAAGAAAAATCGCTATTTCAAGTACAGGCCATATTTCCAATCAGACAACTCCATTTCTTTTATGAATGAAAGCAAGAGATCCTCTAGCATTTGCAGAATTTCATTACCCTTTTCGATACTTGCTTTTTGAGGAGCACCGGTGGCTCCAGTCGAAGTTAATTCGTCAAATTTCCAAAATATCCTGATGTTTTCAGGTAATTTTGGAATAACCTTCTTTGGTGCAGATTCCATGTTTACTAGATCTGGGCGAACTGCAAGAATCGCAGAGGTTTCTGCTTCACCACCATGACCAAGTCCACTCCAAACTTCAAAAAGATTCTTTTTTAACTGACCTACTAGAATCCACCACGATTCCAGACACGCTATTGTCATTTCAGGATGTTTGTTTTTTATAGATCTGGCTGCAACCTCAATTGGTCCAATATTTCCATCATGACCATTTAATATGAGTACACGACTTATCTTATTCTGAATAAGACTTGAAAGAAGATCTGAAATAATACCTACCAGGGTTTCTGGATTAATACTCATAGTCATCTGAAATTGGTCATGATGTAAACTGACTCCATATGGAATTGCAGGAAGAACAATAACATTATTGACCTTGCTAGCAAGTCTTTTTGCAATTTCCGTCGGGAAAATAAAATCGGATCCGAATGGCATATGATCTCCGTGATTTTCACATGCACCAAAAACCAAAATCGCAATAGTTTTTTCATTTACCGTTTTCCGAACTTCTACGGCATTCATTTCTTCAATAAACCTTTCGTACTTTACTTCCATAGTTTCATCTGTCATACCTTAATAGATACTCCCACAATCTTTTATAAAATATTCAATATCAAGATCAGGAGATAATAATCATAAATTTTCATTTAACAATCTCCCATTATTACTTATAAAGCGAGATTGATAAATCTCCAAATACCACTAATCCCAAATTTCTTAGCATATATCACTAGTGATACGATATGGACTAATAGTGTTGTATTTATTTAAACCCTACAATATTATAGTATAACAATGGTTAATGCATATGTATTGATTTGTTGCGATCTTGCTTCATCAGAAAAAGTAGTTGAAAATTTGGAGAAAATTGATGGCGTTCAGGAAGTTTCTCCAGTATCTGGTGTTTACGATATAGTTGTTAGATTATCTGCTTCAACCGAGGAGGAGTTAAAATCTATTTACATGAACATTAGAAAAATGAAGAAAGTACTAACTACAATAACGTTAATTGTTTCAAAAACATTGTAAGAATACATTTTAAACATCTCTGATGATAGAATATGAGTAGAATATGAGTAAAGGAGAAATTTTGTATTTTGTATATCGAAAGCTATCTTACTAATCTTCTAAGTAAGGATGGTATCGCAATTTACTACGGGAAGTTCTTGACAATTGATGAGGCTAACGGATATTTTCATTCATTATTACAAAGTACTCCATGGAAGAATGATGAGGTAGTAGTATTTGGAAAACATATAGTTACCAAAAGAAAAACTGCCTGGTACGGTGATTCTAACTATGTGTATATTTATTCAAATACTATAAAGGAAGCATTGTCATGGACAAGAGTGCTCATAGATCTTAAACACCTTGTCGAGAATCTTTCGAATACAAAATTTAATTCCTGCCTATTGAACCTGTATCATGATGGCAATGAAGGTATGGGCTGGCATAGTGATGATGAAAAATCAATTGAAGAAAATAGTACTATAGCTTCAGTAAGTTTTGGAGCAGAGCGGAAATTCTCCTTTAAGCACAAACAAGATAAGAAAATAATTTCAGTATTACTCGAACATGGTAGTTTACTGTTAATGAAGGAAGTAACACAAAAAAACTGGCTACATAGTCTACCCAAATCTAAGAAAATCACTCTACCAAGAATAAATTTAACTTTTCGAAGAATGGTCATCTAAATTTCCTATTATTATATCTAGAATATCGCTAGTGATATAATTCACATTAACTTTCTAGGATTATTGTTGTAAGGTTTTGGATATCTTTTGTTTTAAATTTAAAAAGTGAAGATATTGACACAGAAAAACATACAACAACTGGGAATTTCGGATGCCTGAACAAGAAACAACCAATATTCCCAGTTGGTGTTTAGGTATAATATTATTGACCAACAAAATATATAAGGTTTTTAGATATTCGAGGTCAGTCTATGTGATGGTTATATATCTCTAGATAGTTTGTGTACTCTTTTAAGATATTGAGTTGTCCATGGCTCTCATTAGTAGACATTCATCATCCAAAGTTAGTCAAAATAAATTATAAAGATAATTGGAGGAGGAATCCAATCTTTCTAGAATATCGCCAGTGATATTTGGTAACACCAATTGTTCCTATAAAAAATAAATAAGACTTTCCTAAAAAATCGTTTAGTTGAAAACGACCGTATTTTGTGTAACTTTAATTTCTTTGTTGTTGTTCTCTTTGACTAATCTTATATTCATTTTTGATTTTTCTGACCCAATTTTCATAAGGGTGTATGGTGATGATGAAGGTGAAGATGGTGACCATCAAGGTGAGGATGACCACCAAGGTGACCATCAAGGTGAGGATGGCGGCCACAATGATCACTTTAGAAAATTTTTCAATTTTAGGTTTTTTGACCGTCACAACAATGACGATAATCATAAGCCCGACAAGAAGGGAGATGACAATAAAGTTAAAGTGAAAGAACAAGAGCAAGCAAAAATTTACAAAGGTTATGGTATTGATCCTGCCGATGGTGAAGGTAATAATAAAAAGTCCTTCAATTTTGCTGCGGTAGGTGATTTTGGTTGTTCAAAAAATGCCAAGAAGACAGTTGATAATATCAAAGAAAGTAAGCCTGAATTAGTGCTACCATTAGGTGACCTCTCATATCAAAAGAATGCTAATTGTTGGTTTGATATCATGTCACCCCTTAAAGATAAGCTTATGGTGACTCTGGGATTCCATGATGTGAATGACGGACAGGAAAAGATGGATCAATATTTCAAAAGCTTTGATTTGAATAAACCATACTATTCGTTTGATTATAGAAAAGTACATTTCATAGTCATGGCTTCAGAATCTAACTTTGTACAAGGCTCTGGACAATACGAATTTGTAAAACAGGATCTAGAACAGACTTCTAAGAACAAAGACGTTGATTGGATAATAATCACTAGCTACGGACCATTTTATACCTCTCCAACTACACACAAATCTGAAAAATCTCTAAGGGACGTTTATCATCCGCTCTTTGATAAATATGGCGTTGATTTAGTATTGCAGGCACATAACCACAACTATCAGAGAACATACCCAATAACCTATAATCCTAATGATAGTTCAGAACCAACGATAAAAAATCAAACTACTGGCGGATATAATGATCCTACCAATGGGACTATATTTGCAATAATTGGAACTGGAGGTGAAAGTTTCTATGCTTTAGACGGACAGGTTCCTTACGTGGCTACACAATTCAATAAATTTGGATTTTTAAATATCGAGTTTGATAATGGTAATCCTCACACGACATTGACTGGAACTTTTTTTGATAATAAAGACAATGAGATAAGAGATCATTTTACAACTACCAAGGAAATAAAGTAAGCAAATCGTCCGTTACTTAAACAGGACCTAAATTAATTGGACTTACATAGTTCTTCTAACGTATCTTTTAATAGATCAAGTTCATTATCTACATTTTTAAATTCAAGTTCTGGTTTTAGAAACTTTTCTGTTAGTGCTAACTTGGTTGAAATTAAATCATCTCTATAGTTTTCTAGAGCAGAACAAAAAAGTAGTGAATAATCCCTTTGTATGACATATCTGGTGTTTGGATTTGAAAATAACTGTATGACCTGTTTGATAACCTCAATATTTTTTTGTAGGTCTCTTTTGATCAAATCATTACCCTTTACAATGTCTGGTTCTAACTCAAGTTTCTTTAATTTCTTATGATGATGCTCTAGGGCTCTCTCGATCATTGATATCCTTTCTGACTCAAATTCCAATATCATTATTTTCACATATCAAGATATTATAAAAAACTAATCGTTTCAAATTAAACTCCGAAAGTGACCTCACATCTTGTGAATTCCAACGACATGCTAGGACTCGCTCAGAAAAGATATGGATTAGCACCTATTGATTTTAAAAAAGGAAAAATAAAATTACTAATTGTAAAAGGATAGAAAGCTTTAAGCTTGAGTATATCATACTTCCTCGTAACTATAGCAATATTGTCATAAAGATAAGGCATGCCCGTCCGATTACCCCGATCAGTGGAGATGGAGGCAACCGACCAGCGGTCATCGGCAGTTTTACCTCATCTTTATGACGTTTTATAGAGAGCATAAGAATGCCTTAAGAATATTTCTATATTTATGACTTATTTATGTAGGTGCAAGTAGGAAGCTTCCAGTTATCCACATGGAAAATACTTGAGATTGTTTTTTCAACGGCTTACTATTTAGTATGGCTGCGGAGCTCTCTCATCAGTACGACCTCATTCCATTAATAATTAGCTCAATTGCTGTTATCATCTCTATATTTGCGCTTATTAATGCAAGACAACATGCAATAATAGAAATTTTTATCAAAATAGTAATAGCTTTTTTTACCCTAGAAGCCAGAAAGGCGAGAATTGACATCGGGGATAATGATAAATTTACAGAACTAATAGATGAAGATCCAAGTATACTGGCAAAAAAGAAGGCTTGTCTGAAAAAGAAAGGAAATATCTGACCTTAACGATCCAGGAAATTTTTCCTGCAATTAACAGATATGTTTTTCATAATGACAGGAAAATTAGTAAGATGGAATATGTTTTACTACTACGGATGATAAAGTAAAACCATTCTACAGTTAGAACATTCGGTTAAACGGACATGACAATTTTGCAAATTAAGGTTAAGGTGATAATTGCCCATGTCAGTGTCTCATTTTAGGTCACAATCTTAGCTTTTATCGAAATATATACCAATCAACAGAACCCATATAAATGTGAGATTCAACTCCCACCACGATTGGAAAAACTTATTAAAATAGATCTTACACTGCACCATATTGTCAACACTTGAAGCTTTAAGACAAGTTGTCCGAAAATTGGAAGACACTTTCAACGATCCGCAGAAAAGGGAATCATTATATTTTGATTTTTATGATGATTCTTTGAAAATTCATGGTTTCCCTCCAAATCTTCCAACCAATAAGGAAGGTCTCAAACAGTTCATTTATTTCCTGTGGAAGGCATTTCCTGATATACGAATTATCTTTGAAGATATCATTATTGAAGGAAATAACGTTGTATGCAGGTACTACCTAACCGGAACACACAAAGGTGATTTTGCGGATCTCCAGCCAACGGGAAGACAATTCAAAGTCAATGGCTTCACAGAATTTTCTTTTCGTAATGCAAAAGTCATAGAGCGTTGGAATCTTGTGGATATGATTTCATTGAGGGAACAGTTAAAACCCTAGTCACAAACTTGTCTATCATTAATATCAAGTTGGCAAGATAATATTTCAAAAGAAGATATTGCTTAAATTGTAAATCATAATTCTAGTTTCTGCACTTTAGAATATCACTAGCGGTGTTAAGCTACATCGACGTTATTACTTCATTGGCAGCAATGTATATTTGGTTTCTTTTCTAAAGGATAATTGTAAATCCTTATTGCATCTCTTTTCGAATAGTGTAACTTGTTCGATCTACCCTTAATCAATATTCCATAGCAAGAGATCATAAAGCAAAACCATCATAATATCTTTAAATATCAAGTCTTTCAGAATTTGAGATCGCTAGATATTATTAACATTACCATTAAAGAATACGATCCTATTAACTGAATTAACATGCAATGATTGGAAAATAATATAATCACATGATTTGGAGAGATACACATAAAATTGATAATTAATTATAAATTTGGATTTCTAATCTTGGAGGTTAACAAAACCAAAATCCCAAACAAAATTCAAACCTATTCCTCAAGATCTCACAAGAACAAGACATAGTTAATATCATAAACAAAGCATTGAGTATCTATTATCAGCGATTTATTACTAATTGCAATTACATGTAATTAGTTTCAAGCTTTTCAAAGTAATGATTAATCAATCTCTTCATTTAAATCCCCGTAGGAAATACTATCTAAATATTAAGATTGGTTAGATAATCATGAAAAAATAATTACAATAGCTAAAAAAGCAAATGTTCAGATTTTATATAAATACTTCAAAAGATTTATTTATGATAGTTTAGGATTTGTTATAATGACAAGAACACAACCAAGGATTAAGCTATCTCTTCTATTGGGAACAATTATAGCTCTCGGAGTTTTCTCCCTTGCCATCAATAACATTCCAGTACAAGCATTGCATAAAGAAGAACAAAAATTGGATAAATTTGATAATCTCAAGGATTTTTCAGATGCTGTAAAAAACGGTGATGCAAAAATAGATAAGATACCTCTTTTATCTATGAAAGCCTCAAAGATTTATGATGATGCAGATAAACAAACACAAGATTGTATAAACCTAGCTGCAAAAATAGGAAAAACTCTTGACAGTAAAGAAGTGGTACACTGTGTTGACGATGTGAACTTTTTTAAAACCAAGCTTTCCTCAAATAGTAGCGTTCCTACTACAACTGCGACTTCTACTACTACCGGCACATCTACAGATAACGGCACCGATGGTACAACAACTTCAGATGTTAAATCAACTTCAAGTTCCGGTGATGTTAAATCAACTTCAAGTTCCGGTGATGTTAAATCAACTTCAAGTTCCGGTGATGTTAAAGAAAACAATATGATTAATGAACTTGTGAGTACAGGAAAGTTCACAGAAAGTGAAGCCAAAGACTTCGTATCAAAAACGATGCAGAATGGAGCCGATGGTGGATCAACCTCCGATAATACTCAGTCAACTAGCAGTCAAGATAACAACAATGCAAAAACTCAGTCAACTAGCAGTCAAGATAACAACAATGCAAATACTCAGTCAACTAGCAGTCAAGACAACCAAGACAACAATGCAAATACTCAGTCAACTGGCAGTCAAGACAACAATGCAAATACTCAATCAACAAACAATCAGGATAATAATAATCAGCCCTCTAATGAAAACTCGAACCAGGCTATAGACTATAACGATCTCAAAGACCTTGTACATAGCATAAAAAACCACGTCGTAGATAGTGATGACATAACTATGAGTGCTTTCCAGGATTCAGGTGCTTATAAGGGGGCAGATGAAGCAACCCAAAAGTGTATAGACCTAGCAGGAAAAATAGGAAATAAACTTGGTGATCAGGAAATAGTGCACTGTTCTGAGGACCCAAGCTTTTACCAAACCCAAATAGCTAGTTTTAACAACAACGCCAACGCTAACGACAACGCTAACAATGTTAACGACAACAACAACGCCAACGACAACAACGCCAACGACAACAACGCCAACGACAACAACGCCAACGACAACAACGCCAACGACAACAACGCCAACAATAATAACAATAATAATAACAACAACCCTGATGGTACTAGTAACTAGTATCATCAATACTTTTTATTTTAATTAGGTATTAATTAAGACAAATAATCCCATTGTACTAGCCATCATAATAATCCATACAATTTTATTCCAACTAAAAATTTTCTGGCCATCTAGGTTCCCAAATGGTAGTAAATTAAATAACGCGATCCATGAATTAAATAATGCTCCTATATACAGGTAATCAACAAATGGATTTCGATAAAATAATATCAAAAATATAAAACCCATAACAAGATTAGTAAGCGGTCCAATAAACGCAACTCTTCCAAATTTACTTCTATCTGATAAATCAATTACAACTGCTCCTGGTGCTATGAATTTGAATGGGATGAACGGTATTGCCGAAAAAGCAGTCACTATTAGTCCATATGTATTTGTACGAAACTCCGCCCAGCTTCCATAAAACTGTGCCAACAGTTTATGAGCCAACTCATGAACTAGGAAGGCACTAACAAAAATAGTCAAAAATTCCCAGGATATATCCCTGTATCTGGTTAACGATAACCCAACTGCAGTTACTAAAATTGTTGCAATAGACAAGTGAAGTATCTCTAATTTAGAAAATTTTATTTTAAGTATGAGACTTTCCAAAATTGAATTCTTTGTATTATTATTTATCGTATTTTTTTTGTCAATGTAATCTTTCAAAGAAACACATGAGTGGTTTATTGGAATTCTATGCATTTGACAGAACAATTTGTCACAATAATTGCATCTAAAAGGTATAGTTTCATTCGTATCACAAATCTCACATTTCATTAGGTTAATACACTCACTCTATGTCTTTATCCTAGTTATCCTGCTCCAATGTCACATTTAAAAGTGTGTTTTCATTCTTGAAACTGCATCCATAATGTTATTCAAAAAGTTTCTTCCAACCAAATTGATTATTTAAGATCATATGTAATACCTTGGATTTAGCTAAATGGCAAATTCACAATGGTAATCTATATGAACTTTGGATTACTGTATTAAGTATAGAATTAGTTTGGAGAAGGATGATAATACACATGATACAGATGATAAGCTCATCCAACATTATGATACTATTCTAAAAGAGAGTGCATTATTAAGTACCTTTTCTGGGATCCTCTTTGGATTTTTATTGAATATGGGCATAAATGTACCTCATACTTTTGTGTTTATTGATAAGATAACTCTGATCGTGGCTTTATATTCGATTACCGTGGCAGCTGCATTATTTGTTATGCCGGTAGTCTATCATCATTTGCAGTACCCTTATGGAAGTTTCCATAAATTCAAGAGTAGAAGTCATAGATTTATCATCCTGGGTCTAATTCCTGCCGGTATTACTCTATACCTTGGTCTAGAACTAGCCTTACACTCTCTACTAGGTTCTATAGAATCATATATTCTTGCCTCGCTACCATTTATCCTAGTTTATTTCTTGTTCAGAGCTAGAAAAGGTGAATTCTTATAGAATCTATAGGATCTACTTGTTCTATACTCATATAGTAAAAATATATACATATTCATAACGTACGTATAAGGAGTATCATTGAAAATATCTATCATTGACATTGGCTCTAACACAATAAAGTTAGTAATCTATGATGTCAAAAAGGATAATTCATTCATAGGTGTTCACCAAGAAAGCAGCAAAGTTAGACTTGGTGAATCATTGGCTTCTTCGGACAGTCTTAATGAACAATCGATCCTCAAGAGTATTGACGTTCTCCTCCTGTATCGCGATATTGCTAGACTTGAATCTGCAAATAAAGTTATCTGTGTAGGTACTAGTTCTGTTAGAGAAGCAAAAAATGGTAAATTCTTCATTGATCAAGTTTTTAAAAAGACCGGATTAAGAGTAAGGGTACTAAATGGACAGGAAGAAGCTTACTATTCCTACTTGGGAGCTTCCATATCCACCTGCATTCCAAACGCCTTGTACTTTGATCTTGGTGGAGGAAGTCTAGAAATAGTTTACACTGAAGATTTTAAAATAAAGAAGGCACAAGCGTTTCCATTAGGGGCGTTACGACTCACCAGAACATTTGCTAACCAAGACGGTTCTTTTTCAAAGAAAGATTGCGATAATATGACTCGAAAAATAGTTGATACACTTCCCCCTAAAAGGAGCTATGGTATCGGAATAGATACCCTACTTGTAGGAGTTGGTGGAACATTGAGAGCCCTTGGAAGATATGATCAAAAGCGTGCAGGATTTCCATTTGAAAAAATTCATAATTATAGATTGACACTAAGCGCCATTGATTCTCTACGTAGGGATGTAAGCTACCTGAAAACCAGTGAAATTTCTAGTCGAGGGTCCTTTGATTCTACTAGAGTTGAAACAATTGTCGCCGGTATATATGTAATTCAAAGTATTATGACAAATTTGGACTTTGAAGAGGTCGTTATAAGTGGATATGGTATACGTGAAGGAATTCTTGCTTCATTTATTGAGAACCCCAATACACTAGAAAACCATAATATCGAAAGTCTAGACAAACAGAATCTTAAAGTACTTTCTTATCATTGTAATAAACATGATATCTCACATTTTGGGCTTGAAGATATTATGAATTATATGATTTATTATAGATTGTTAAAGGAAAGGGAAGTTGAGATACTATCCTATGCACTTTATACATTATCAAGACTACCTGAGACAAATAAGTACTATGGCCTTTTCTACCGATTATTGGATGAAGATTATCCTAGTCTCACCTATAGAGAACAAGTTATACTTGCATTATCAATAGTGTACTCTAAAAAAATTAGGATTGCACAAGAACTCTTTTACAAGTATAGTCACCTACTAAAACCACAGAATCTAAAGTCTATCCAAAAAATAGCCATACTTCTCAACCTTGCAACAATAATTATAAGGACTGGATCTCAGATTAGGATAAGATTAACAGAAAACCAAAATATGATATTTACCATAATACCTACACAGAAATTATTTCCTACCATTTTACTAAAACAAGTTATCGAAAAAGCCAGTGCAGTCTTTGATATTCCAATACAGTACGATATACCAAACAGGATTAATAGAGAAAAAAATTCAACTAATAAAATTATTTCGATAAAATCTCAGACCTGATATTTATGGCAAACCGCAAGAATAACATTAAAAAAAGCATTCCTATACCAGGTAGGCTTATAGTTGTTGAGGGTATAGACGGATCCGGAAAATCTACTCAGCTTAGGTTACTGGAAAAATGGCTCCTTTCAAGGAATGTGCCAGTATTTTTCACAGAGTGGAATTCGTCAGAGACGGTGAAACAAATTACAAAAAAGGGAAAGAAAAGTGGAAGTTTAACGCCAATTACCTTTTCTTTGTTACATGCCACTGATTTTGCGGACAGATACGAGAGGAACATCCTGCCATTGCTACATGCCGGATATGTAGTTCTTGCTGACAGATACGTTTACACTGCCTATGCTAGAGACATCGTTAGGGGATGCAATCCAGATTGGGTCAAAAAAATATATGAATTTGCAATGAAACCAGAGATTGTATTCTATTTTAGGGTACCTATAGATATAGCAGTAGAAAGAATACTCTCCGGAAGACCCAGGCTAAAGTATTATGAAGCTGGCATGGATTTAAACTTAAGTAATGATCCTTATGAGAGTTACAGGATCTTTCAAAGCAGAATTATTGACCAATATGAATCATTATCGTTATCAGAGAACTTTACTGTTGTAGACGGAACGATGGAGATAGAAGAGTCACAAAAGCTTTTGAGATCAGAAGTTATGAAGCTTTTACCTTTGAATATTACTAAAAATATTACGAGGCCTACAACACTTGAATATCAGATCAATAGAATCACTTAAACGTAAGAAGACTAGGAAAGGACGTTTTTACGGCCAAGCTATTCCATATTTGGAGAATATTGAAATTAAGGGGAGATTCATCGTAATAGAGGGCCCCGATGCATCAGGTCGAAGCACCCAAATTGAATTATTATCATCAAAGCTTGAAGCTGACGGTCATGCAGTACTGAATGCAGGGCTTAGACGTTCTGAATTAATAGGACAAGGAATTCTAGAAGCGAAGAGGAATTTTATACTAGGCAGAAGGACCATAAGCTTATTTTATGCAGCAGATTTTGCCGATCAATTAGAGAACAAGATCATCCCTGGATTAAGATCAGGTTACATAGTTCTTTCCGATAGGTACATTTATACTCTAATGGCAAGGGAAGCAGTACGCGGGATAGGTAGCTCATGGTCTCATAACCTATATGGTTTTGCTCTGAGGCCAGATATAGTATTTTATCTTGATGTTGACCCAAATGAGTTAGTACATAGAGTTTTTAGAAAGAATTCTTACTTGGATTACTATGAATCAGGGACAGATCTTAGATTATCAGATAATATGCTAGAATCATTTGTCATGTATCAAAAGTTACTAAGAAAAGAATTTAAGCGAATGCAAAAACGCTATAAAATAATATCAATAGATGGTAATAGATCAATAATTGAAATAAATCAAGATCTTCAAAAAAGGATAGATGATTACCTTCTGAATTTACAGAATTACTAATAAGTTAGGATAGGAACTAGTAGTGGTCTAAAGGTTACAACTAGACTATATTGGCACCAATGATTAGTCTTGTTCATAGCAATTACTTTCTGCCATTTGATCTTCCTTTTGAACTTCATTACAATCTCCTTCGTTGTTAAAACAAAATTAATTGTCGCCAACTTCATCGTAGCAAAAACCACTCACTGACTCTCCCCAAGATAAACTATGGAATCCAAATAATAGTGTACTTATCATTATGCTCAATAAAGTAATTTTTATCATTAGGCAAACTTTTTCAACTAGTTTCTTATGGATTTACAATAGATTTTGTATAGTGAATATGGATCTATATTTTATCTGAAGTAAATCATTTTATTCTAAGATAACGATTTAATAATATCGCCTGAAGTCCAGACAACTGGTGGGTATGACTGCCACCAGTGATGATTTTATAATTTCCAATTAATTTAACCTATTATCACTGAAATACCAATATAGCGGCAGATTCATATCCTAGGACTATAGATGCATACTGGTTTGCTGCGCCAGGAAATATTCTTATCACGTTTGACTTTGTCACTTCGAATAATTTCAAGTCCAAAACGATGGGCCTAGTTCATTCGCAATTTCAACTACCCATTGACTACCCATCTGCAATTTCAACTACCCATCGTACTACTCATCTGCAATTTCAACTACCCATCGTACTACCCATCTGCAATTTCAACTACCCATCGTACTACCCATCTGTCAAAATGACTACCCACTGACTACCCATTGTAAAATTTGACTACCCATTTTGAAAATTGATCTACCCATAGTACTACCCATCTGCAATTTCAACTACCCATAGTACTACCCATCTGCAATTTCAACTACCCATAGTACTACCCATCTGTCAAAATGACTACCCATAGACTACCCATTGACATAAAATGGGTAATTGAATGGGTAATTGATAGCTCAAATGGGTAATTGAAGTTTCTGTATAGTGTACGAAATGAGCGTGAATTGCTTGTAAAATTTGATTACCCATTATCACCAAAATGTTGATTTAGTGCCACGTAATACTTTGTGAAATTATTTAAAGATTAACAAATTGGGTAGTTAGAATGCAAATGAACATTGAACAACTTATTTGTAGGAATGTACTATATACTCCAACAAAACCTATTACCAATAGTTAATCCAAATAAGTCTTTTTGCTGCCATATTTCATTTGTACATCGACCAACCAGTCTATGTCAGTAGCTGACTTTGTTCAGGAAAACGCACCTGAACGTCGGGATTTCAAGATCAAGTTATTTGCTGAGATAGATGAGGCCACCCCCCTTCTGATTCGATCATTGCCTCTAGTTCATCGGGGGATAACCTTGAGTGTCATTCAATCCGGTTGCACGTATATTCCGCGAACGTTTACCACAGTTCCAAGCAGAGACTGCCTACTGGGAAGAGCGGCTAGGCACTGTTCATGCATTCCTCATGTTTCTGATAGATAACGAAACCAAGGTTTGTTTCTCGGTTAATTTCACTCTCTAGAGTAATAAATTAGAACAATTAATTAATTTTTGAAATTCTTATTTTGGAGATTGAGTATAGTATTCTTTTAATTGCAATATCTATTATTCACTTGCATACTTCCATTATTCTTATTTCCAAATAATTTTGAAAATTGGCCTAGTAAGAAATCTGGCTGATATACTCTATTTCAGATGATATCACAGGTCAAAATTTATATTCACGATGAAAAGGATGACGTCTGATATCTACCATGACTTGAGCAATGCAGGCTGCAGCAATAATAGCCATAAAGAAAACAGGTAACAGAATATCACTTAATGTAGCACCAATAAAGAGAACAACTGCTGCTGTCGCTATGTTGCAAATTGCCTCTGTGTATTTTTCTGACCATTTTAATATAACTAAATTAGCGTTACTCTTTGCAGAAGTTATTTCGATCACACCTATTGCAGACAGACATATCGAAGTTGATACGCACAAAAGCCATGTTTCAGAAGGCGGCAATGCTAAACTTTGATTGCTCAGAACCACATGCTCCACACCTACACCTAGCGCTGTAAAGCCAATTATCAAAGGAATATGGATGTATAGCCAGGTAACATATACTCCCAATTGCTTATTTTCACGAAGTGCCCTAATTTCTGAGCCATCCAGATTATCAAAATATAGCCACCACAGACTAAATGTCATTCCTAGTCCTAGGGCGGTAGTTACCATGGAAGAGACAGTCCATTGATGAGTTGCAATGCCATCAACAATACCCAAAATTGCTATGCCCAAAACAATAATTGTAAACAATCCAAAACGTTCGGGCAGATGCCTTGTATGAGGAGCAAATTGCATTGAAAACTGTTTAGTGAACAACGCTGGGATACCTATGTCAACTGCTAAACCAATAATCCATAGAATGAATCTGAGCGGTGGAGGTACGAATACAGACGCAAGCCATATTGCTGTCGAAATCGAAAATCCGATGGAATAACTTGCTGTTAGCTTGCGCGCTGAAGGTACGTGTCTTCCTGCACGAAGATATTCAACTACAAGTATAGCACGACTGGCAGCATATGATAGAGCAAACCAACCTGAATTGCTACCCAATCCATCAGGAATATTAACCGCCATAAAGGCGAAAACACCAATCTGTAATAGCATAAGAAACCGATGTACTATATCATCAGTCCCAAATCTTGTTGCATAAAACGTAACACCAATCCACGCCCAGATAACTGGTATGAACAATGCTACAAATTTAAAAAAGCCATTTATAGAAACGTCATGACTAAGATTGATACTCAATTGCAACACAACTATCGCAACTACAAGATCGAAAAAACTTTCTAGCCATGTAGTACGGCGGTCAGTATAACTTTCCACTTCTTTATATTTATCTAAAGTGGTTATTATGATTAATTGCTAGTGTTAAAACAAAATCAGAAGGGATTTCTTTAAATCTAATTACTTCTTGGTCAACTGTTAAATAAAATATTGGTTACACTTCAGACATGACTTCCATCAAAACAACGAGCTCATTTCATAACCCTAAATATGCAGAAGGTATAGAGGCATGCAACCATTGCACCAATTCATGCGAGTATTGTGGTACTTTATGTTTACGAGAAGTGAATAAAACACTTCTCGAATGCATAGAGTTGTGCTTCTACTGTGCCGAAGTGTGCAGATTTGCTTCAAAACACATGTCGCGTGATAGCAATCGCATAAAAGAGATTTGTGACTACTGTGCAAAAATGTGTAAAGATTGCGCTGCAGAATGTGGCAGACATGATATGGACCATTGTAAACAATGTGCAAAAGTCTGTAATGAGTGTTCAGAAATATGCAAACAAATAGCATCAGAATAGATATTTAGAAACTATAAGTTAAATTGAGTGATCTGTTTATCAAGTGCGGGTTCCAAAAATAGGATTAAGCTATATCCTGATCAAGTTAATGCAGCTGCATTCTGGAGGTCGACACGGCACTACTGTGTTGTTTTCCCTTTGGCAGCGTCAAGAATTAATTTTGCGATCTCATCTGGGTGTGATACATAAGATGCATGACTAGCATTAATTGAGATTGTAGTAGCATTCATTTGTTTTGCAAACTTCTGTTGAGCTTCTGGGGGAATCATAAGGTCACTAGAAGAAATCTGATACCATGTTGGTAATTGTTTCCAAGCCGGAGGACCAGATTTTTCAGCAAAAGTTGATGCATTAAAAGGCTTCTGCGCTACAGCCATAATGTAAGCTTCAGTAGGATCGACATCTTGTGCAAACCGATCATGGAACATTGTTGGATTTATGTAGGCAAGTCCTGAGCTATCCAAAATCAAAAAACCTTCTGGAAAGTCTTTGGGAGTGACAAAACTTGACAGTGACTGACCCTCATCAGGAGCAAATGCAGCAATGTAAACAAGTCCTGTGACATTTGGATTATTATAACCGGCGTTAGTGATTACTTCCCCACCATAGGAGTGTCCTACCAAAAGTACTGGTTTTCCAACTAATTCAATGGCACGTTTTACCGTTGAGACATCGTCTGCAAGATTATGAAGGGGCATATTAACTGCGACTACCCTATGTCCTGAGTTCTTTAGTATAGTAATCACCTTACCCCATGAAGACCCATCAGCCCATCCGCCATGTACCAATATAATATTTGTACCGTTTGATGACATACCCTGTACTCCTTGTGATTGTATTAATGCCTTATTTTGCTGCGAGTTAGCAACACCAAAAAATGTAGACGACATAAGACATGTAATAATTGCTACGCTTAAACACAACAGAACAGAGACTTTTGCCTTCTGATTAGGTGTTCTCATACTAATTACTGACTTGAACTTGTATATAATATGGGTGTACAGTAATCAGCAGATATCTATTTAGAGATGTTTAATCACAACTTAGCTACAAATTTAAATATAGAATACAAAATTTTTGTGTATTATATTTTTGCACCGACATCGTAACCAGATAGTCAAAACCAGTAAAATATCAATAACACAGAGGATATAGCCGTCACGTAGACCGCATTATGATTCTGAGCAGTGGCTTAAAAAAGCATATTTCTTAAATACATGCATGCGTTGTCTCAATTGGTATGACGTACCAGTTGGAAGAGCCATTTTTCGAAGAAAAAGGAAAGATCACGGCTCAGAAGGAACTTGGCGACAATAAAACACAAATGACATTTTCATCTAACGGAACATTTAAGGGAAATATAGAAGTAACAAACTCCGGAGATCTTGTAAGTCTGTCTAAAGGTAACAAGGGAACTTCAGCTCAAGGACAAGGAGTCGTGACTACAAAGGATGGTAGTGAAAAGGCAAATTATACTTTCCTACAAATAGGAAAGACAACTACTAAAGATGGTAAGTCAGTATTACGTGGATTTGGGAGCGCGGTCTGGAGTACAGACTCTACTGGCAAGTTAGCATTTCTTGATAATATGTTATCTTTCTTTATTATCGAAGTAGATGAGATGGGGAATTTCTCAAGCAAAGATAGAGAATTAAAGTAATAACGGTACCCACTACTAATCCAAAATTTTTTTGAAAGAGTTCCTCCAGCATGTGGCGCTGCTAGGAGGCTCTTGAGTTTAGCTATTCGCGTGCTATTTCTATCTCACCCAAACCTCTGGATTTCATTTCAATTACATTTAATCTCCTCCATTAACCTGTTACATCTTGACAACTTTTAAACTAAAATATTTAAGATTGTTAGGAATAGTTGACTTGGTTATGACAATAATACTGGATAATCATCAAGTTACTTCGGAATTTAGACAAAAAATAGAGTATTGTATTCATGAAGGCAAGTGGAAACTACAACGAAATATCTACAAATGATCTTTAAAAGACGAAGGATCCAAGCAAGGGTATATGAGCTGGAACTGCACTAGAATTGAATAACTATGAGTGATTCACGCAGGGGACTTCCACTAACGAAATCTATTAGAAAGAAGATATTTCCGAAATTAACACCGGTTCAGATTAGTCGTATTGAACCGCATGGACGTATACGTTCGATACAGCCAGGTGAGGTGTTAATAGAGCAGGGAGAAACTTCCGTACCGTTCTTTGTTGTAATAACCGGCGAAATAGAGATCGTGCGCCCCTTCGGTACCCAAGAGACCCTCATAACCATTCATAGTGATGGTCAATTCACGGGAGAGGTTAACATGCTCTCTGGCCGACGGTCTTTAGTTCGAGCACGTGTTACCAAGCCAGGTAAAGTAATTGAATTGGATCACCAGCAAATGCTCAGTTTGGTACAGACTGATCCTGAACTTAGCGGCATATTTATGAGGGCTTTTATTCTGCGTAGAGTGGAGTTAATAGCTGCCGGTGTTGGAGACATTGTCCTCGTAGGGTCAGCATATTCTGCAGATACACTTCGGATCAAAGAGTTCTTGATGCGTAACGGACACCCATATTCCTACATAGATCTAGAACGAGACCCTGACGTACAGAATCTGTTGGATAGTTTCCAAGTTTCAGCAAGTGAAATACCAGTATTGATCTGTCGAGGCCAAATCGTGCTCCGAACTCCCAGTAACCAAGAGATTGCAGACTGCCTTGGTTTTAATGAGTCCGTCGATCAAACCCATGTGCGAGATCTCATCATAATCGGTGCGGGTCCCTCAGGATTGGCTGCGGCGGTTTATGGCGCCTCAGAAGGGCTTGACGTTCTAATGCTGGAAACGAGTTCACCTGGAGGCCAAGCCGGTTCAAGTTCAAGTATCGAAAATTACCTGGGATTTCCTACCGGTATCTCTGGCCAAGAGCTGGCAGGTAGAGCATATAGTCAGGCTCAAAAGTTCGGTGCAGATATGCTTGTCGCTAGAGCCGCACGACTCATCTGCGACCAGAAACCATACGTAGTGGAGCTTGAAAATCGGACTCGAATTTCTACTCGTACAGTTTTGATTGCCACAGGTGCTCAATATCGAAAGCTACCGTTGGAAAACCTGTCGCGCTTTGAAGGTGCAGGCGTTTATTATGGTGCGACTTTTGTGGAAGCACAGTTATGTAGAAGAGAAGAAGTAATTGTAGTTGGTGGTGGAAACTCAGCCGGCCAGGCCGCTGTGTTTTTAGCACAGAATGCAAGGCGTGTATATATGCTAGTCAGGTCCAACAGTTTGGCTGCAAGTATGTCGCAATACCTGATTAGGAGAATAGAGAACACTCCTACGATCATATTACGAACACAGACAGAAATTGTTACCTTAGAAGGTCGCGATCATCTTGAATCTGTTTACTGGCGGAACAGTCAAACAGGACAGACTGAGAAACATGAAATCAGACATATATTCGTCATGACTGGTGCCGATCCAAACACCCCTTGGCTTGATGGCTGTATCGCACTTGACGATAAAGGCTTCATAAAGACAGGTCCAGATCTATCCCCTGATAATCTTAGCGCTGCAGGCTGGCCTCTTACACGTCAACCATACTTGCTTGAAACCAGTTTGCCAAATGTTTTCGCTGTTGGTGACGTGCGTGGCGGGAGTATCAAGCGTGTTGCATCCGCTGTTGGCGAAGGATCGACTGCGATTTCGTTTGTTCATAGAGTACTCCAAGAATAGGAACTTTTCCATTGAAAATACTGATACCATAGTTGAGTATCTGTAATATATATCTACATTCAGTACGTATTGTATCGATTAGTAGTATATATCACACTTCCATTTCAACTGGAAGCCTGCTAACAATTGACGGACAAGTTGTCGGCTCCAAGCTCATTGGTCAAGAATTTAAATCTGGTAAAAACCACCTGATAGCAATTACATGTGCTTTTGTCGTTGGACCTATCGTAAATACGGATAAGATATGTCAAAATTATGGGAAGGCGCGTACTTTGATAGATGGTGTTGATAGAGGGCACATACTTTGATAGATGGTGTTGATAGAGGGCACATACTTTGATAGATGGTGTTGATAGAGGGCACATACTTTG
>Ga0081455_10000699_pt1 | contig 43529 bp, 32 predicted proteins | sample TabmetS3T2R1_FD_70207 | JGI IMG/M metagenome (GOLD analysis project Ga0081455, IMG submission 70207) | Tabebuia heterophylla rhizosphere microbial communities from the University of Puerto Rico - S3T2R1 | ecosystem: Host-associated > Plants > Roots > Rhizosphere ... | reverse complement strand
TAGGTCAATAAAAAACTCCAGGCCCCCAGGGAGATGGAGACGGGGAGTTTTTCCAGGACCAGATCGACCACTTTCTTGTGCCGGTAATAGGATTCGCCAAAGTCGAAGGTAAAGAGGCGTACCAGCCAGGTGCCAAACTGCACATACACTGGCTTATCAAAGCCATAGAGTTTTTGAAAATACTCGACTTGCTCTTGCTGGATCTCGGTCCTTGTGCGTTGATCAGTATGTAAGGCCAGGGCAGCCCCACTTTCTCGGCCCCGTGTACCGGCGCGTAGCTGGGCAATCATCCGTTCGACGGGACCGCCAGGGACCAGCTGTAACACGATGAATGTGACTAGCACGATGCCAAACAGCGTCGGAATCATCAAGAGCAGGCGCTTGAGAATATAGGTCCACATAGCGTTAGCGCGCGACCGGAAGGTTGGCGGCGCGGGCGTCGGCCAGCGCGCGTTCTTTCACAGGATCGATCCACCAGTACAGTACATAGGTCAGGGGTTCATAGTACAGCGGTAAGATCTTGGGATGTGTGAATTTGTTCCAGTAGGTCAGGTGATGGCTATCAATAAACCAATGTGGCACAACATAGTGTTCATGCCACAGCACCCGGTCCAGGGCATGCACGGCAGTAACAAGTTCCTCGCGGGTGCCGGCGGTGATGAGCGCGTCTACCAAGGCGTCCACTGCCGAGTTCTTGATCCCGATCAGGTTACTGCTGCCTTCTTGATCTGCGGCTTCGGAGTGCCAAAAATCTCTCTGCTCATTGCCGGGTGACTGCGACTGGGCAAACACGGCGACCACCATGTCAAAATCGAACGTGCGCAGGAGACGTTCAGCAACCGAGTCATCGACGACCTTCATGGTGGCCTGCACGCCGAGCTTTTTTAAATTATCGATATAAGGCTCAACGATGCGCTGGAAATCCGCCTGATCCAGCGTGATGGTAAACTGCATGGGCCGGCCAGTAGCGGTTTCTGTCAACACGCCATTCTGCACTTCCCAACCAGCTTTTTTCAAGAGCTGTTGCGCAGCTCGCAAACGCTGCCGCGCATCGGTATAGTGCTTCCCCAATCCCTCCATGGGCTCGGTAAACACGGTGGGGGGAAGCTGGGCACGCCAGGGTTCCAGCAAGGCCAGTTCCGCTGGTGACGGCAATCCCCTGGCTGCCAGTTCGGAGTTGTCGAAAAAGCTCGTGTTTGCTGTGTAGAGGCCATAGAAGAGGGACGAGTTCATCCAGTTGAAGTCGAGGGCAAGAGATAAGGCGTGGCGTACGTCACGGTTGTGAAACAGAGGACGGCGTATGTTGAACGCAAAACCCTGCATGCCAGCCGTGCTCTTGTGCGGCAATGTCTCTTTCACCAGATAGCCCTTGTCCCACTTGTCGCCACCGACGTCTTTGATCCACTGCTTGCTATTATTCACTTCCATGAAGTCGAACTCACCCGCTTTCAAGGCTTCCAGGATGACGGTAACGTCGCGGTAGTACTTCACGACAATAGCATCGAAGTTGTATTTGCCAACATTGACATTGAGCTCTCTGCCCCAGTAGGACGGATTGCGTTGATAGCGAATACGCTTCCCGAACTCGAATTCTTTGACGCTATACGGCCCAGAGCCCACCGCTACCTGCAGGAAATCTCTGTCAAAATCCTTCCCATCGTAGACATGCTTAGGCAAGATAGGCAGTTGCCCGGCGATCATTTTGAGCTCGCGGTTGGCACGGGCAAATGATACGCGCACCGTCAGGCGATCCAGGGCTTCGACTGTCGCGATGTCGCGGTAATAAGCTCGATAGGTGGGAATGGCAGCCTCAGAGCGTAACACCGTATACGAAAAGACCACATCGTCTGCAGTCACCGGCTGACCATCGGCAAAACGCGCCCTGGGGTTGAGGTGATACGTCATTGAGAGCTCGTCGTCTGCCACCTGGATGCTGTCAGCGAGGAGCCCATAGACGGCGAATGGCTCATCAAGGGCAGAGTCGGTCAGGGACTCAAATACCAGTGTGCTCAGCAGCAGTGGGGCTCGGCCTTTGAGGCTGAAGGGGTTGAGCTTATCAAAGCTGCCAGGACTGGAGAGGGTGAGTACACCGCCCTGCACCGCCTGGGGGTCAGCATAGGCATAGTGGGCAAAACCTGGCGGGTATTTCACCGTAGTGCCGAGTGCCAGACCGTGCTGCGGCTCACCAGCCAGGGCTGGAGTGAGCCATAGGATGGTGCATACAGCCAGGAGGAGGCTGCACAGCGAGTTCTGCATCATGCCTTGCTACCCGTGGTCTGGAGCGCTTCGAGGCGGTCGAGACGGTCGAGTAGTTTTTTGTTTTCCTCGCGCAGGGCCTGAAAATCATCACGGAGTTGCTGCACCTCGTCAGTTTGTCGGCGCTCGCTGCGGATTGCCTCGATGACCTCTTCAACACGACGCTGGACGCGTCCGTCTAGATCACGGGCGCGCAGGCGCTCTAACGCCGGGAGGGTTTTGGGGCTGTGGAGCGACTCCAGGGCATCCAGGACTGCCATACGGGTGCGAAAATGCTCCTCGTCGAGGAGCGCGGTCAGCGTCTCCACGATCGGCGCTGGGGCAGGGTCCTTTTCCCCACCCAGTTTTCCCAGGGCACGGATCGCAGCGTAGCGTGCCATTGGGGGTTGGCCGTACGTGGTGAAATCACGCAGCAAAGGGATAGTACTCTCGTCTTGCAACTCGGCCAGACCGCGAAACACCCCATTGCGAATCGTCTCGTTCCAGGAAGGTTCGTGAGCCGCCTGCTGCAACGGCGCCAGGGCGCTGTCGCAGCGGGTCTTCCCCAGTGCTGCAGCGGCCTCAGCCTCCACAAAATAACTGGCATCACCGGCATGCACGATATCGATCAGGGTCGTAGCGGACCGGTCGTCCTTAAATTCGCCCAGCGCCGTAACCACGGCGCGTCGCGCTTTCGGATGGGGCAAGCGGATGTTTGCCAGGAGCGCCTCCAGCGCGGCTGGAGTATGGATTTGGCCCAGGATCCGTGCCACCTCTGCTTGCACGCCCCAGAAGGTCTCCTGCTCCAGCACCTGTCGCAAGCTAGCCACGGCTTCCAGGCTGCCGATTTCGCCCAGGGCTTCGGCGGCATAGATGCGGCCCATAACGTCCGGATCATGCTGCAACTGGGCGATCAGCATGTCCTTGGGCTCCTTTAACTGCAGTTTCTTCAAAATCCAATTGCCAGGATCGAAACTCATCCAGAGCGGTTTGGCCGGCAGGGCAATGTGGAAGGTGTGAAGTTGCTCGTGCACACGCAGTGGAAAGGCGCTGGGCTCCCGCTCCGCAGGAGCGCCCTCGTCCTCTGGCAGAGTAAAGAGCAGTGTCACCGGCATATCGAACAGCGGGGTTTCCACGCCGTGCTCTGTGCTCGTCTGCTGCTGTTGCCGGACGGTCACCGTGGCAATATGGGTGGCATCATCCCAGGCAAATTCGACCTGATATTCGGGATGGCCACCTTTGTACACCCACTGCTGGAAGAAGGCCTGCAGGTTGCGCCCCGTAGCCGTTTCGATGGCTCGCTCGAGATCGACCGTTTCCACGACCTGATGGCGGTTGGCCGTGACATACTGCTGCAGACTGCCCCAGAAGACCTCATCGCCCAGCATGTAGCGCAGCATGTGCAGCACCAGGGAGCCTTTTTCGTAGAGGTGATGGTCGAAGAGATCGATCGGCTCCTTGTATACGTTGGTAACAATAGGACGTCGGTACTCCTCCCCATCCTCGCGAAAATAGGCTTTAGCATTCTGGTGCATGTAGTAGCGAAACTCGTCGGTGCCCTTGTGATGCTCATGAAACAGCGCATCAAAGTACGTTGCGAAGCCCTCATTGAGCCAGGCGTGCGACCAGTGCTTGCAGGTGAGGAGATTGCCGAACCACTGGTGCGCCAGTTCGTGGGCTACCAGGCCGTTGCTGGAGAAATCCAGATGGGCGCGCGCGTCGTGCAGTGTCAGATCGGTCTGCGTCGTCGCTGTCGTGTTCTCCATGCCGCCAAACACAAAATCGCTCACGGCGATCTGGGCGTATTTATTCCAGGGATAGGGCACGCCCAGTTTCTGGCTGAAAAAGCGCACCATCTCCGGCGTGTCGCCAAAGGCGCGCTGGCCATCGTCCTCTCTGCCGGGCGTCACATACCACTGCACTGGGAGACCATCTACCATCTCCGTGCGCTCGCTGAACTCTCCGACTACCAGAGTCATCAGGTAGGTCGAGTGCGGTTGGTCTTGCAACCAGTGATAGGTGATGGTGCCAGCCGCCTCCTCACGGGTGGTGGACAAGAGCGTGCCATTGGACAGCGCAAAATAGGGCTGCGGCACGGTCACGGTCATTTCTGTCGTGGCCTTCTCGTTCGGTGTATCAAAGCAAGGGAACCAGTAGCGTGCGTCTTCGTCCTGACACTGGCTCCACACCTGCACCGGTTTGTGCGGGTAGGCGGCATCTGGCGTGATGAAATAGAGTCCCAGACGCGGTCTCGTGACACTGTAGTCGACTTCGACCGTCGCCGGTGCGCCGCGCTGCAGTGGTTCTGGGAAGGTCACGCGCAGGCGCTGACCATCATAGTCGTACAGTAATGTAGCCCCACCGGCTTGCCGTACCTGGACGATCTGCAGGTCTACCGCGTCTAGCGTCAAGCCAGGGACAGCCTCCTGCACCGCCCGCACCGTCGTGGCACAGGTTCCTCGCAGGCTTTGCTGGGTGATGTCTAGTTGCAGGGTCAGAGCAATGTGCACGATATCACATGGACGATCCGGCGCAAAGTGCGGCTTCGCATCAGCCAGAGCGTAGGTGCGCCGTTTCTGCTGCGGTGCGCCCCCGACACTCTCCCCCAGGCGGTCTCCAGCCCAACGGCAATAAAACGCATGCATGCTTTTTCTCCCCCTCTCTCCCTCTCTTACCCCCCTATACCCGCTTACTCTGTCCTGCCCAGTACTGCTCACGCAGGGCAAATTTTTGTACTTTCCCGGTTGCCGTTTTGGGTAAAGCTTCGACAAATTCAACGGTCTTGGGAGCCTTGAAGTGGGCCATATGGTCCCGACAAAACCTGATGAGATCCTGCTCGCTGACGTGTTGGTTTGGCTTGAGCACTACCAGGGCCTTTGGCACTTCCCCCCATCTTGTGTCTGGCACACCGACCACGGCTGCTTCAAGCACTGCCGGATGTTCGTAGAGCAGCGCTTCGACTTCCACCGATGAAATATTCTCACCACCACTGACGATCACATCCTTGGCGCGATCGACGATCTCAATGTAGCCATCGGGGTGCACCACTGCCAGGTCGCCACTGTGGAACCAGCCGCCGCGCATCGCCTTGGCAGTTTCCTCGAGCTGTTTATAATAGCCTTCCATGACGTTATTGCCGCGTGCCACGATTTCACCTACGGTCTTGCCATCCCACGGCACCTCGTGCATCTGCTCGTCCATCACGCGTACGTCCGTGAGCAACTGGGAGAGGCCCTGCCGCGCCTTCATGCGGTAACGCGTCGCCACATCGAGTTCATTCCAGGCCGGCTGCCATTCACACGAGGTGAGAAACGGCCCGGTTTCGGTCAAGCCGTAGAGGTGGATAACCTCAATGCCCAGCGCCTCCATATTGCGTAACACAGCCGCTGCCGGTGGGGCTCCACCAGTGCCGATGCGCACGCCTGGCGCCAGGCGATACTCACGCGCTCCCGCAAAGGTGGCCAGCGTGACCAGCACGGTGGGGGCGGCACAGGCCAGCGTGACGTATTCTTCCTGCATGATCTCGAAAATGCTCTGGGCCTCAACTTTGCGCAGACAGACCTGCGTGCCACCGCGACCGGCCAGGGCCCAGATGCCGCCCCAACCATTGGCATGAAACATCGGCAAGGTGTGCAAATAGACATCTGTCGGCAGCACATTGAGGGAGGTGATGTAATTGAGGGCACTCATGACACAGGCGCGGTGTGTCAGCATCACCCCTTTGGGACGCGCTGTCGTGCCACTGGTGTAGTTCAGCGTAGCGATGTCCGTTTCAGCCACCTCCACCGGCTGCGGAAACCCCGGAGGCGCTGCGGCCAGGACCGTCTCATAGTCCTGGGCCGGTAAGGACGCGGTCGGCTCTTCAGTATCCCGCAACAGGACGTAATGCTTGATGCCCTTGAGCGTGTCCACCAGTGGCGCAAGCTGATGGGCATATTCCCAATCTATCAGGACCACTTTTGCTTCAGCATGTTCGAGGATATAGGCAAACTCTAGCGTGGTCAGGCGGAAGTTGAGGGGCACCAGCACAGCGCCAAGCTGTGGTACGGCAAAGAACGCCTCCAACACGCGATGACTGTTAGGGGATAGCACCGCCACCTTGTCACCCTGCGCCACCCCCATGTGCCGCAGGGCGTTGGCCAGACGGTGTACGCGCGCCTCCAGCTCATGATAGGTATAGCGCCGCTCGCCATCGACCACAGCGGTCTTGGCAGGGAACAGACGAGCGGCACGGCGCAGAAAGTTCAGCGGCAAGAGCGGCTCGAACATGGAGCAATCCTTTCTCACGAAGCGCAGGAAGGAGGGGATCGTCAGTTACCGTGAAGCATAACTCCGTGAGGCAAAGTTATATCCGACGACGTAGGCCCGGCGTCAGGAAGAAACTATGCCGTTTGAAGACTGTAGCATCGCAGGATGGCAGGAGCAACGTGCAGCTGGTGGTGAGGGAGGGCCCTCTACCGAAGGCAACCCCCTCGTCTTGTACCCTCAGAGTGCTACCCGATGTCCCACCCAGTATGGGAAACGTCGAGCACCACCCCATCAGGGCCAGCCCACTTCATCTCAAAGTTGCGTGGGCCGCGTGGAGCCATGGCGGTGTCGAGTCCATCCTTCTGGGTGAGGTGTTGCCCCTGGACCTTTTCGAGCTTCTCAGATGCCTCTGCCAAATCATCCACTTCAAAACCAAAATGGTGAATGCCGCTGTAGTTGGGCCCATTGGGACCCACGTCAGCATCTTTCTCAGTCTTCCAGTTCAAGATGGCGAGGTTGATGTACCCATCTGTGAGGAACACCGCACCATTCGGGCTGCGCCGGATCTCTTTCAGCCCAAAAGCCTCTTTGTAAAAAGCCGCTGTCTTGTCGGGATCCTGAGTGGTCAGGGCAATGTGCTTGATCTTCGTCATAATTGTGCGCTCCTCTGTAGTGTCCTTGGCTTGATGGCTGATACTACTCCACAGCCCAGAGATGGTAATGCCATTCTAAGAGGGACAAGAGCACGTGTCAACGACAAAGACCTAGGGCTATGCATGAGACGACGAGGATATACACATGCCATCACCATTTCCAGGTATGGACCCTGAACTTGAAGCTCCGACAACTGTTGACCCCTCTCTGCGTCCCCGTTATACAGCTCGGTTGGCGATCTATATGGTGGAAGACATCGTACCAGAGAGCGAGATTGGCATCATGTATCCTGATGTCGAAATCCTGCTCTCCGAGCAGTCCAGGCAGGAGCGTACATCCGATGGCGAATTGTCTCGTGATGTGGATATACCTACTCCCTGACGCTCCTAATCCTCCAACCCATTGACATTCGGGGCGTCAACGTGGAGATCCGCGATAGTGTCCCAACACCCCCAGATATGGAAGTGAAAGCTCGCTTTCCCAAGACACCGATAGAGGGCACTGTCTGATTAACTCACTGAAGCTTGAGGGACTTTATCGGCATACTGGAAGAATCTCTTCAGGTCATTTATTGGTTTTTCTAAAACATGCCAGGTAATCGTAGCGACAATAATAGTAGCCACTGTTGAGAAGAATGCTACGGTCAGAGGTAATTTGTCACCTGACAGACCAAAATAATCAAATATTCTGTAGACTATTTCTGGCATGAAGGCATGGATGAGATAAATACCATAACTTATCTTGCCCAAATACACTATTGGTTTGGACTCTAGCATCTTTCCTACAAAATTTTTAAAGCCATGCGCAGCCGCTGCGACGAGACAGGCAAAGATCAGTCCTCTGCCAGTGTCCGCCAAGGAGCTAACAACAAGATTTTGAGCGTTTAAATAAGGTAAAATGGGAAGCACAATCGTTATAAATAATCCAGTTACAAGGAAAAAGTAAAGAACTTTTTGCTTTGATATAAGAAGCTCATTTTCGTGAGAGTTTAGATAAGCCAGCAAAGCTCCAAGGCAGAGAGCATCACATGCACCTGGTGTTAGCACCCAAATTGCCACCGGATTTACTCCAACAACTGTGCTGGTGAATCTGAATAGAGGTGCAACACCAATGAGAATAATTATGGTTGGCAATAACCACACACGCGGTAAAAATAGGATGAACCATGGCCATAGCAGATAAAATTGTTCTTCCACAGCTAAAGACCAAAGATGTCCAGCCGAACCATAAAACCTTCCTTGTAGAGCGAAATAAACATTTGATAAATATGAAACATGCCAACCTATCGCCTCTCTAACTTGAGGCATAGCCGTTAAAACAGCCAAGGCTAATATTACATAATACAAAGGAAAAATACGCAAGAATCTTCGGATGTAAAATTGGCGTAGAGCAAACAATGAGCGTTGTTTTCCTTGAATTACATACTGTCGTGATTTAAGAAGAATTCCTGTAATCAAGAAACCACTCAAAACAAAAAACAATCTGACGCCATACCCTCCCCAGTAAATACCAAATAACCAATACTCTTCAGGAAGATAATGAGTCCAGAGGACTGCCAAGACAGCCATAGCACGAAGCCCATCAAGCTGCTTCATGTATTTGAGAGCATTACTATGTTCCGAGGCAGTAAATGTGAAGAGGCTCATTGCTCAAGGCTTCCTTGCTCTCTCGCAGGTAACAAGTCACCATAAGGGTATTACAGACCATACTTACATTGTTGAACCTGCCTTGGCCGTCGTATGCTTCCAACAGCTATGCATGCGGTAGTCGCATCCTACAATGTGGAAGACATGCCCCCACCGCACAACCAGGGAGGGGAACACGGGGCAAAGAAATAAGCCTGAGAAATGAACTGGGGTCATGGGAGGTATCGGTGGACTACGCGTTGCTCTCCTGCATAGCCCTCAGATAATCCGTATAGTTCACCAGGTGAATACTCAGCGTCTTGATGGTCTCGCTAATACAGGGCTCCGTAAGTGTGCGCACTTCTGATTCCCGTTCTTGGAGATACACCGATGTGAAGTCAGGTGACACATAGCCCGGATGACAGGAGAACTCCGTCCATCCCTCATCAACTTCTTCACGCAGCATGCATTGCAGCCTGGGCACACTGACGTACTCGAGATTCGTGACCATCCACTCCCATTGCGCGTAGAACCCACCAATGAAGCGTACCCCGGTCTCCCCCCGCAGTGGCACACCCAGTGGTGCCACGAGTTCGCGAAAGACCGGCAACAGCTCGGCGCGGCGATGTAAGTGATGGTGGGAGTCGATATGGGTAGGCATGCGGCCCATCAGGCGGTGGAACTCCTCCACTTGTCGGCAGAATTCGCGGCGCACGGCCGGGACATCACCGATATCGAACTGGCGTTCTCCTTCGCCCCAGACATCCCAATGTAACCCTACAGACAGCCCCGGATAATCACGGCTGATAGCCACCGCTTCATGCACAGCACGTCCTGTCACCATGAGACTAGCACTCGTGACCACACCACGGGTATGACATTCCAGAATGCCACGGTTCAAACCTCGTGATGCCCCAAAATCGTCGGCATTAACAATGAGGTATTTGGTCACCTCTCCCCCCTTGTGCTGGCAGCCACGCATCTCATACTAAGTCAGGCCGATATCTGTGAGCAAACGGGCCGCCACCGTCTGCGTCGCGAAGTACTCTTCCGCAAGCCCCCGTGCCGCCTTACAGTGCCGCGGATAGTCCGCGTTGATGGTCTCAATGGCCGCCAACGCCTCAGCCATTGTCGTAAAAGCGAAGAGGCCCTCACCCGTTGGGATGATGTTACCAAACCCCGTATCCTGTGCCACCACCGGCTTCCCAGAGGCCAGATAACAGGCATCCCGTTCACTGAACCAGCCGCTGCGTAGGCGGATATTCTGGTCCTTGGCCACTGTAAATTCGGCGCGTGATTGACGAATGTATGCCGGATAAGTCCCAAAGACATCGAGTGACATGGCAAAAGGTGATACCACTTTCCAGCCGTGCGTCTCAAGTAGTTTAGCATCCTCTGGGTTCTGCACCATCATCGCCAGTTCAAACGGCTGCGGACTCCGTTGTGGGAGGTCGATAAATTTCTCCCATTCGTAGTGCTTGCTCCAGCGATAGGTTTCACCTTTGTAGGTCACGTCATTGCCGGCATGCCGGTAGTTGCCAATGGTCGTGAAGTAGGGTGCTGCTGGGGCGTAGGCCATGGGCCAGAGGTCGAGGTCGATAGGTTGGCGTGTCTTGCCATACGTGATGCCATTCAGAGGCACACCACAGTCTGGGGCCCCATAGTTTTCGCCGTATGTCACAAAGGCATGATGGTTGGCAAAGGCCAGGCGCGTGTGCTCGTCGTCGTTAGCCAACTGGAGCTCAGAGATGACTGGGTCCGTCTCTACATACACGCGGAACGGCGCCGCCAGGTGCCACTCGCAGAGATCTGTCGCACCGCCAATGTTGAGGAGGGCATCGCAGGAGCGATAGAGTTCGTTCAAGGCCTGGGGAGACAGCCCCCAGCAGGCGTCCTCACGCCCCATAAGCCGCATGGCCCACTGCCCAGGCAACCCGACACGCTCCAGGCAGCCGGCCAGGTGGCGTACCGCGTAGGAACAGTCGTCTGTGACCGCATTCTGCTCCGGGTCATAGGGCCAGACAGCGTCATCCTCCACATACCAGACCTCGTGGCCTAGACGAGCAAACCCCCGGAGCCAGTTGAGGTACAGCCAGGACTGACCGCCAAAGGGGCAACGCCCCATCATGCCCAGGACCACCAGCCGTAGCTTTTTACTCACGCATAACCTCCACAGCTACCTATACCGTTACGATGCGCCGTTACTGCCCAACGCAGAATTCTTGCTAAAAAGGGACATCAGCACCTCAATGGTGACGCCATACTTCGTGCCACGGAAGATTTCCTCGACTTCAAGGTGATAGCCGACGTTGCGCAATAAACTCCAGTAGGTGCGGGTGAGCCACGGCAACATCAGCATATCCCCAAACTCTCCCATGCAATTGGCAAACAGACAATGGCCACCGACACGCGTAGCGGCGAAGACCTGTGAGGCAAACCAGCTCACATCAAAGAAGGAATAGAGCCATCCGAGGTAGCACATGGTGTCACTGATGACCACGAGATCCCACGGACCCTCGGCCTGCAGATCATATTCCATGATATTGGCCTGGCGGAAGTCCACCATCGCCGGGCCGGTCCACAGGGCACGGGCACGAGCAATGGCAGTTGGCGAGATATCCAGCGCCACGATGTGATCTGCCGGCCCGGCCAGGTGCTGAGTGAAGGACCCCGAACCACAACCCAGTTCGAGGACATGAGCATAGCGACGTCCAGCGAGCAGCGCCATGAGCCGTGCATACCGCGCCTGCTCGAATGCTGAACTATCAAATTCCCAATGATCACCACGTTGCCACAGCTCTTCGAAGAAACCCTGTGCCTGTTGATCAAGGAGTGTACGCTCAGCCATGGGACTCTCCCCTCTCTAGAGCAGCCCTATGCGGCGCAGCACATCGCCCAGGACACGCTCAGCAGCGAAATACTCTTGCGCAATACAACGTGCGGCATGCGATTGCCGCTCATAGTCGTGCGCCACTGTAGCAATGGCCGCCAGCGCCTCGTCTTCCGTCCTGAAAGCGAAGAGACCTGCACCAGTGGGAATGACGTTGCCGAATCCTGTGTCCTGCGTGATCACCGGACGGCCAGCGGCGAGATAACAGACACTGCGGTCGCTGAACCAGCCACTGCGCAGACGGATGTTTTGATCCTTGGCAACGGTGAACTCACCGCGGGAGGCACGGATATACTCACGGTAGGCGCTGGGTTCCGCCAGGCTCACAGAAGGCACAACGCGCCAACCGTGGCTGCGCATGTCGGCCCGCTCAGCGTCACTCACACCGCCAATGGCCAGCTCAAGCGGCAAGGCAGAGCGCGACGGTAAGTTGATGAAATGCTGAAATTCGAGATGTTTACTCCAATAGTAGGTTTCGTCCTTCCAGACAATGTCCTTGCCAGTATGCTTCCAGTTCGCCACTGTGGTGAGCGCCGCATCCGCTGCTAGGGGAGCGTCGGTGGTCCACCAATCGATACAGACTGGCGGCCGTGTCGGCTGCCACTGGAACCGTTCCACTGGCACAAGACAATCGGCAGCCCCAAGGTTTGCGCCATATGTAAAAATGTAATGATGGGCGGCAAGGGCCTCAATAGTCGGGAGGTGCCCAGTCGCCACACCAACCTGATTCGCCACGGGATCGGTTTCGAGATAGACCAGGCAACGCACCTCACGGTGCTCAGGGTGTAGCTCTTGGGCCCCACAGAGATTGAAGACAGCGTCTGCTTCGCGGTAGAGGCTGTGTAAGCCCACAATGTCACGGGCTCCATAGCACTTGTCGGACACACCAGGAGGGCGAAAGATCCAGCGGTCGTCGAGCCCCAGACTGTGCATCTGCCGCGCCAGATATGCGACGTTTGCGTCACACTCAAACGTCGGCCAATACGTCGTTGGATGGTAGACAAGCCGATCAGAATCCTCCACATACCACACGTCAAAGCCCAGGCGCCGTATGCCCGCCAGGTGATGCAAGACTTGCCAGGTCATACCGCCAAACGGCGACGACGCCAACAACCCCCAGAGCACGATTGTGCCTCGCTTTGCTGGTGGATACTTCTGCGGAAAGAGCATGCCATGTGCCTCTCAGCGTTACCTCTAACCGCTTAACCTGGAGGCCGTAGGCTGTGGCACATGCACCTGAATGTGCCCTGTGGCCTCTACCAGGTGGCCGTGTTCGATCACCATGCGCGCATCGCAGACCTCGAGCGTGCTAAGACGATGCGCAATCATCAGGGTCGTCCGGCCAGCCATGACCCGTTGCATCGCTTCCATGATCAGCGCCTCGGTGGCCACGTCAATCGCACTGGTCGGCTCATCAAGAATGAGAATCGGCGCGTCCTTCAGGAAAGCCCGAGCCAGGGCAATGCGCTGGCGTTCACCGCCGGACAGCCGCAGACCTCGCTCACCCACAAGCGTATCATAGCCGTCGGGCAGAGCGACAATAAAGTCATGCGCATTCGCGACTTTTGCGGCAGTCACAATGTCCTGGAAACTCGCTCCAGGACGGCCATAGGCAATATTTTCGGCGATGCTCGTGGAGAACAACACAGGGTCCTGCATGACAATGGCAAACTGGTTACGCAGCTCAGCCAGTTTATAGTCGCGCAAATCGACGCCATCAAGCAAAATCTGGCCTTCGCTCGGGTCATAAAAGCGCATCAGCAGACTCATAAGGGTGCTCTTCCCAGCGCCGGTGCGGCCGGCAATGCCCAGACGCGTCCCCGCCTCAATAGTAAATGATACCCCATCCAACACGAGGTTTTTGCGGTCATAAGCGAAGCCAACACCACAAAACTCAATGGCACCGGTAGCGCGCTTGAGTGGGCGAGCATGTGGCCGTTCAGCGACGTCAGGCACCTCGTCCAGGAGTTCAAAAGCCCGCTTGATACTCGCGACGTACGGTTGCAGACTAATGATCTTGTCCCCAATAGCATTCAGCGGACCGTACAGTTGCGTCAGGTACGCGATTACCATGAGCAACTCACCGAGTGTCAGCCGAGAGATCAACACACTGCGCACGCCTATATAGAGCACAAGGGCCGTGCCGATAGCCGTGATCACATTACTCAGGAGACCAAAAGCGCTCTCCGCAAAAGCCAGCCGAATACGTGCCCCCATGCCAGCAGTCGATTGGGCTACAAAGCGCTCCTGCTCATGGTCTTCGCGCCCAAAGGCCTTGACCACGCGCAGCGCCGTTAAGACCTCGTGGACAATCCCCAGGCTGGAACTTTCCAATTCCTTCACACTGGTATACTGCCCGCGCATGCGTTGGTCATAGATCTTGGGGATGGCCATCAGGAAGGGGATAATAGACATGGCGACCAGGGCAAGCTGCCAATCGAGACACGCCGTTACATAGATCATCGACAACAGCGTTATCGCCGACGTCAGGAGCGGAATGACGCCGTGTATCGTCAGCCACTGGACAGATGGCGCATCATACTGGATACGGTAAATCGTATCAGCAGTCCCGCGCGCGTCGTGAAAGGCAAAGGCCAAGCGCTGCACGTGCCGAAATAAGAGAGCCCGGAAATGCAGCGTGAGCCATTCGCCCGCGTGCGTTCGCAAGACGTAGCTCCCCAGAGCCTGTAAATGGGTCAGGAAGGCTATGAAGACCAGTAATCCGGCAGCCACACCCAGTAACAGCAGTTTGGAGTGGGTTGCCGGGTCGGGGAGCAGGGCACGCAACAACGGCGGGAGCGGCTGCGAGCCCACCACGGTATCCACAGCAATTTTGAGCGGCACGGGCCCCAGTAATGCCAGGGGCGTTGCCACCAGATCGAGGAGAAATATCCCCACAACATACGGCCAGTATGGCCATACCTGGTGCAGTAGTCGCCGAGACAGAGTCTGCTGAGACGCTCTGGTAGTTGCCATTATACATCCTCTATCCCAGCCTGCTTGAGGGCATGCTGGACGGTAGCCATGGCTCCGGCACATTCCTGCAACATCCGGCACAGCGGGAGTGCAGCAATGAGTAAGAGCATCGCGGCAGAATACCAGGCATGATCCCAAACAGCCCCGATGCCACCAGCCAGCAGCAAGAGAATCAAGGCAGAGCCTTGCACTGAGCACTTTGGCCAGAGGCGAAACCGTACCAGTTGTCTGCCGGCCCCATGTTCTTCAGTCGTGGCGAGCAGCCGGGCAGCACCGAGCAGGCCCCCGCGCACTTCCAGATCCCAACGATCATAGTCACCCCCCCGAAAGCTCGCAGTGCCTTCGGCCTGTACTGTCTCTTCAATCGCTTGCAGCCGTTCCAGAGGACATTGCCACTGCTCGCTCCACAGCTGCAGGGTCCGCGACCAGGGCCAGGCCCATCCCCGCGTACTCCGCCACCGCCACGGCGTCAGACCATAGCGTAAACGTCCACGCAGCCGTGCCAGAGGCTGCATCAGATACAGGAGGGTGGTCAGGGCCCATAACTGCAGCCGCTCGCTACGGGACTGCGGAGCGCTGGTAAAAGACACATGCCGTGCACTGAGGCCGGCTTGCACCAGGAGGACGCCCACCGCATACCCGAGCAACGGCAGGGCGAACAACAACGGTTTCCAGAAGAGACCAAGAGCCGAGAGAGCGGTAAGGGTCGCAATCACCAAATACCACTCGGGCATCGACGGCAGGGAGCCCCAGAAACCGGGAGCCGGCGCGTAGATGGATTGGAACAGGGCGCTCCCCCAGGTCCCCTGATAGATACGGCCCTGGCTCCAACTCGTCACCCGTGTACTGCCCTTCCCGTACAGGCGTCCAGCCCATGACAGATGTCCCAGTACATTATATTTTTCTGGCCATTTCTTTTCGAGCAGCGCTTCCGCCTTACCGTACCCCTGCTGTTGTTTCCAATAGGTCCGGACAGCATTGCGGCGATGATGCCAGACCATGGCTGCAGGGCTAAAGCCAATGGTCCAACCCTGCTGTTGCAAGCGCCAGCACACATCCACGTCATCGCCAGCCGTACGAAACTGCGGATCAAACCCCCCAATGGCTTGCAGGGCCGTTTTCCGAAACGCCATGTTACACCCTGGGATATGCTCTGCCTCCGTATCAGAGAGGAGCACGTGCACGGGACCGCCCGGAGCGTTCGCTACACAGTCGGCAATCGCACCGTCACCAGGGGGCGGTAGATTCGGTCCCCCGATGCCCACATGCGTCGTACGCATGAAAGACGCAGCGATATAGGTCAGCCAGTGCGGATCAGGATAGGCGTCGTCATCAATGTAGGCCACAATCTCACCCTTGGCCTCTTGCCAGCCGGTATTGCGCGCGTTGCTCAAGCCGCGGTTTGCCGTACTGATCAGCCGAAAACCATACTCGGACACAATCTCCGGGGTGGCATCGGTGGAGCCATCATTGACCACAATCACCTCAAAGTTCGGATACTCGAGCCGCACGAGCCCTTCACAGCAATCTCGGATCGTCCGCGCTCCATTGTAGCTACACACCACAACCGAAATATGGGGCCAGGAGAGGTCCGGTGGGAATGGCACATCGGCGAAGGCATTACAGACGGCAGTCAGGGCCGGCTTTGGACGGCGTTGTCGATCGGTAAGACCGAAATCCCAATCCCGAATGTCATGGCCGCCACGGTGCCATTCATCCGTCCAGGCAAAGACGAATGTACCGGCACAGCCTGCCGCAAAGATCGTGCGAATCTGCCAGTCGAGGACGTCAGCCTGGATATACTCACCGTTCCGGCGACTGTCGAGCCCGACCTCCCCCATGAGTATAGGACGGTCACCAGCAATATTCTGCAAACGCGCCAGATAGGCCTCAAGACGCTCTTGCGTCTCCAGGTAGACGTTGAAACACACGAGATCCAGGAATGGGAGCTGCAGGTACTCCGTGGTGGGATAGTTCACATAGGTGACGAGCCCTTCCGGATCCTCCTGCTTGGCAGCCCGGTATAAGCGCTCCAGGTACTGTTCCACACGGCGCTTGCCATACCAGCGTACAATAGAGGCAGGGATCTCATTACCAATCGCATAGCACAGGACAGCTGGGTGACCAGCGCAGGAGCGCACACCAGCCCGGACGCGTGCCTCGATGCTCCGGGCGCGCTTTTTGTCATCGAGAAAGGTCACATGCTGTTCCCATGGCAGACCTATCATCACCCGCAGACCGTAGCGTTGTGCCGCATCAAGAAGCCAGCGCGGCGGTACGGTATAGGTGCGGATGGCGTTCAGGCCGCTATCCGCCATCTGGGCAAAATCATACTCGACGGTCTCGGGATCATGATACTCGTTGCCATCAGCATCGGGACGAAACGTCCCATATGTAACGCCTCGAATCCAGAGTTTTTCGTCTCCAACGAAAAGAAATTTCCCCTGAACTTTCGGACGACATGCACTCAATTTGTCCTCAAGAGGAGGGGAGACTTCTGCAAAGACCTCTTGAACAGCCCCACTCCTTTCGACCTCAAGCATACGCTGCTTGCTCCTTTGTGCGTTCACACACCGCAGTATACCAAAGCAGCCTTACGCTGCTTTATGATAAAGTGTCAGAAGGACTGCTGGTTCCACAGGAGATATGTCTTCATCCGTACCGGCGTTGGCACTCCCAATGCCAGGCTGTTGCAATGATTGTGGGTAGATCGGTGTAACGTGGCTGCCAGCCCAGGGCAGAGCGGATTTTGTCGGCGGCAGCGACTAAGCAGGGCGGGTCACCAGGGCGACGTGGAGCAATCTGTGTGGCTATAGAGCGCCCAGTGACGTGTGCTGCCGTCTCAATCACCTGGCGTACGGAGTAGCCCGTACCATTGCCGAGATTGTATGCCGTCTGCGCTTTGTCAGTGTCCAGGCCTTGTAAGGCGAGGATATGGGCATCAGCCAGATCATTGACATGAATATAGTCGCGAATACACGTGCCATCCGGGGTGTCGTAATCCGTGCCAAAGATGGCGACATCGGCTCGACGTCCACTAGCGACAGACAGCACGAGTGGAATGAGATGAGTTTCGGGGTCGTGGCTTTCGCCAAGCTCACCCTCCGGGTCCGCCCCAGCAGCATTGAAATAGCGAAGGCTGATCCAGCGCAGCCCATACGCCGTGGCACTGGCTTGTAACATGCGCTCGACAAAAAGCTTGCTCTCGCCATACGGATTGATAGGACAGAGAGGGTGGTCTTCGGTCAGGACGGGCTGCTGGGGGATCCCATAGACGGCACACGTCGAAGAAAAAATCAGATGCTGTACCCCGACCGTGCGCATAGCCTGCAACAGGGACAACGTCCCCGCGACGTTATTCGCGTAATACTTCAGGGGGTCCTGTACGGATTCTCCCACGTAGGCAAAAGCCGCAAAGTGCATCACATCGGTGATATGGTGCTCCTTGAGCACTTGCACGAGACGGGCAGTATCATGCAAATCTCCCTCGACAAAGTCCCCCCACAGTGACGCCTCGCGATGGCCATAAATAAGATTGTCATAAACCACCGTCTGATAGCCACGTTGTACCAAGAGCTTGACCGCGTGACTACCGATATAACCTGCCCCGCCTGTTACCAATACTGTCATGAAAATTTCCTCAGCCTGGGCTGTGCCTAGGCGTCAAGGAGCCTACTTGCATCCGCGCTTTGAGGACGCAAGGGTAACAAAATCAGAAGCATGTAGAGATTTCCTCTGTATGCCACTGGCTTAGGAAAGCAATCTTTATGCCAGCTTCGATACTCTGTCGATGCACCCCTGGTGCTGTGGTATGCTCATATGTGAAACTGCTGAATGTATAGGAGTTTGTGTGCGCTGACAGCGGCTGCGTCAGCGCTACACAGACTTGGAAACTTCGAGAAGTTCTGGCATAGGGTTATTTTGTGTCGGGTTATGACGACACCTGGGTCTAGCTCTGGAATCTCGTGGGCACGGCAAACTCTACGGACGTATGCGTATGCAGGCATGGCAGGGAGACTGCTTCCCCTGTCGGGTATGAGCGACACCTGTCTCAATTTAGGAAATTCCTGCCGCCTCTCTTCAGAGGCAGCATTGCTGGGAGCAGTAGTGGAGGGGGAGGAGCAGCGTAGAAGCCTTGTCGTTGTGTGACAACGCCAGGGCTCGTTGCAGGGGCTATGCTCTTACTGTCGCATCGGTGCTATAGACGACGCGCACTAGGAACAAGCCGTGCGCTGGGGCTGTAGGACCGGCGTATTGCCGCTGGCCAGAGTGCAGAATGGTGGCCATCGCGTCAGCGGGGAGCTGCGCCCGGCCAATGGCCACGAGTGTGCCGACAATCGTACGGGCCATGTGCTGCAGAAAACCATCCGCCTTGAGCACAAACACGAGGCGCTCGGCGTGTCGGACGATCCGTAGGCAGAAGAGACAGCGCCATGGGTGGCGCGCCGTGCAGGAGGCGGCCCGGAACGCCGAAAAATCGTGATGGCCCAGGAGCACATGGGCCGCTGCACGCATGGCGGGAAGCGTCAGCGCTTGTGGCACATGCCAGGCATAAGGGGCCCGTAAGGCTGAAGGGACAGAGTGATTGTGGACAATATAGGCATAGGTCTTGCGTCGGGCAGAGTAGCGGGCATGAAAATCCATCGGCACGTCCTCTGCCTGACGCACCACAATATCACTGGGAAGCAAACTATTGGCCCCGCGTACCAGTGCCGATAAGGCAATGGCTGAGGTAGTATCAAAATGGACGACCTGGCCGAGGGCATGCACCCCAGCATCGGTGCGCCCTGCCGCATGTAGACGTACTGGACCATTGGTCAGGCGTGCCAGACAGGCTTCAAGCGTGCCCTGAATCGTGACTGCATTGGGCTGTACCTGCCAGCCGTGATAACGCGTGCCACTATATTCGAGCAGCAGCTTCAGGCGACGTGGCGCTGGGGGTAGCGCTGGCATGCAGCACCTCACGCAGGAAACGGCCAGTGTACGACTCCTCGATCCGCGCCACACTCTCTGGGGGGCCCATTGCCACAATGCACCCACCGGCGTCACCCCCGTCTGGCCCCAGATCGATGATATAGTCAGCGGTTTTGATGACATCAAGATTGTGCTCGATGACGAGCACGGTGTTGCCACCGTCCACCAGGCGGGTCAGAACCTCGAGCAGGCGTTGTATATCCGCAAAGTGCAGACCAGTCGTAGGCTCATCCAAAATGTACAGGGTGCGCCCCGTGCTGCGCCGGCTCAACTCGCGGCTGAGCTTCACACGCTGGGCCTCACCACCCGACAGCGTGGTCGCAGCCTGTCCCAGGCGGATATATCCCAGACCGACCTCCTGTAAGGTTTGTAATTTCTGGTGCAGCGCCGGGACATTGACGAAAAACTCGGTCCCATCATCGACCGTAAGATCGAGCGCTTCGGCGATGTGCTTTCCCTTGTAGCGAATGTCCAGGGTATCCCGGTTAAAGCGCTTGCCCCCACACATATCACAGGTGACATACACATCGGGCAGAAAGTGCATCTCAATTTTCAGCCGGCCATGTCCCTGACAGGCTTCGCAGCGTCCGCCCTTGACGTTGAAACTAAAGCGGCCCGGCTTGTACCCGCGCACCCGTGCTTCGGGCACCTGTGCGAATAACTCACGGATGATGTCGAACATCCCTGTATACGTCGCTGGATTCGAGCGTGGTGTACGTCCAATGGGCGCCTGATCGATGTTGATCACCTTGTCGAGATGCTCTACCCCCTCTAGAGTGTGAAAAAGTCCAGGGCGCTCATGCGCGCGGTGTAGGCGCTGGGCCAACGCCTTATGCAAGATCTCCATGACGAGCGTGCTTTTCCCAGAGCCTGACACACCGGTGACACAGACCAGCAAGCCGAGAGGGATCTCGACGTCCAGGTGTTGCAAATTGTTGGCGCTGGCACCCAGGAGGCGCAGTCGGCGCCAACTCGGAACGCGCCGCGTACAGGGTATAGGGATAGCCAGGGCACCATTGAGATATTTGCCAGTGAGTGACTCCGGATGCTGGGCGATGGTGGCGGGTGTCCCAGCCGCGACGAGATGGCCACCGTGTTCACCCGCTCCTGGCCCCAAGTCAAGGACATAGTCGGCTGCCAGAATGGTCTCACGATCGTGCTCGACGACCAGGACCGTGTTGCCCAGATCACGCAGGCGTTTGAGACTCTCGAGCAAGCGTTGATTATCGCGCTGATGCAGGCCAATGCTCGGCTCGTCGAGGACATAGAGCACCCCCACCAGGCCAGAACCAATTTGCGTTGCCAGACGAATGCGCTGGCCTTCTCCACCGGAGAGGGTCGCTGCTGTGCGATCTAAGGTCAGATAGTCCAGCCCCACACTACTCAGGAAGCGTAAACGCGCGCAAATTTCCTGGAGGATTTTGTCCGCTACTTGACGTTCAAAGTCGTTCAGTGTCAGCGCCGCGAAAAACGCCTGCGCCTGCCGCACTGGCAGGGCCGTGATGTCGCTAATGCGTCGGCCCTGGATGAGCACCGCCAGTGCCTCCGAGCGCAGGCGCGTCCCTTGACAGGTGATGCACACGTGCGGACGCATATAGCATTCCAGTTCCTCACGTACCCCCATTGATTCAGTGTCTTGATAGCGCCGCTGTAAGAGTGGGATGACCCCCTCGTATACGCGTCGGAACGTGTGCGTACGACCATTGGTGGTGTGCTGCACGTGCACTGGTGTACCATCGGTGCCATAGAGGATCGCGTGCTGTTGCGCCTTAGTCAGGGCTCCAAACGGCTGTCGGAGGTCAATGTGGTGCTGCGCTGCCAGGCCTTCTAAGATTGGCTGCATGAAACGCAGTTGCTGCGGGCCCCACACGGTGATAGCGCCCTCAAGGAGCGAACGCTCCGGGTCAGGGACAATGAGGTCAGGGGCAAACTCCAGGTGCATGCCTAAGCCATCGCAAGCCTGGCAAGCGCCCTGCGGACTGTTGAATGAGAACAGGCGGGGCGTCAATTCTGGACAACTCGTCCCGCAATCAGGGCACGCAAGGCGCTCGCTAAACACGAGCTGCTCGCCATCGAGCTGGACGCCTACGAGCCCTTCGGTGTGGGCGAGGGCTGTTTCAATCGAATCGGTCAGACGGGAGGCCATGTCTGGCCGTACGACCAGACGATCCACGACAATGTCGATGGTGTGGTGCTGATTTCTATCAAGGTGCGGAAGGGTATCAAGCAGAGCGATATCGCCGTCGATGCGGACGCGCAAAAATCCCTGGCGTTTGATCTGCTCGAGTTCCTTGCGGTACTCACCTTTGCGATGGCGCACAATGGGCGCCAGAATGAGCAGACGACTGCCTTCTGGCAGGCGCAGCACCTGATCCACAATCTGCTGCACAGTCTGGGCGCGCACCGGTTGGCCACAACGGGTACAATGCGGTACACCCAGGCGCGTAAAGAGCAAACGCAGATAGTCGTAGATTTCGGTGACCGTACCCACGGTCGAGCGCGGGTTGCGACTGACCGTTTTTTGCTCGATAGCAATTGCTGGCGACAGGCCTTCGATGGCATCAATGTCAGGCTTTTCCAGTTGTTCGAGAAACTGGCGAGCGTAGGCTGAGAGGGATTCGACGTACCGACGCTGGCCTTCAGCATAAATGGTATCGAATGCCAGTGAGGATTTGCCTGAGCCACTCAGGCCCGTGATCACCACCAGGCGTTCGCGTGGAATATCCACCGAGAGGTTTTTCAGGTTATGTTGGCGCGCCCCGCGCACCGCGATAACATTGCTCACAGAGGCAATTTCCAGACAGCGTCTCAGCATGCAACGATCGGTACCCAGCATCAACCGGGCGTTGGCTGGCGGTTGCGCGCCGCCCGCTGACCGCTTCTCTTAAGGTTAGAGCCCGAGGACTTGGCGCAGTTGAGCCGGGCTGGGGTTGGTGAGTATTGTACCATCAATATCGATGGTGGGAACCGTGCGATTGCCGTGATTCCACTGCTCGACCCGCAACGCAGCCTCCTCGTCCGCTTCGATGTCAATCTCAGTGTAGGGAATATGATGCTCCTCCAAGAACCTCTTGGAGATGCGGCAGTAGCCTCACCACGAGGTAGAATACACGGTCACCGAGGCCGCCATACTCTCGTCTCCTTCCTTAATGAATGCCATACTGGAGTTTGCCTGTGACCTGATCGAGCCTACCCAAAGCCTCATTATAATCGCTCAAGGCACGGATTTCATCGCTGCGGGCGCTCGTAAGTTGATTCTGGAATTGCAGCACATTAAAGCTTGTAGAAAGTCCCAGGCGAAATTTTTCTTGCTCAGCTTCCAGCTGGGTACGGGCCAGGACCGTGGCAGCTCGCCTCACTTCCACACTTTTACTGAACGTCTCAAGATTACGCACGGTCTGGTAAATCTCACGCGACACCGTCTGCTGCACTTTACGCTGGTCGATGAGGGCCTGTTTAAGCAACAAATTCTGTTGCTGTAATGCATTGTTTGCGGCCCGGTTGCCTAAGGGGTAGGAGAAGGTGAGAGAGAAGCTCCAATTGTAGCCCTCTGTGTTCCCAAGGTCAGACGTAGCACCAGTAAGATCGCCACCAAAACTACTGACACTCGCTGTGCCTCCGAGATCGAGCTGTGGCAGACGCTGATTTCTCGCCGCATTACGGGCGATCTCCTGCGAAGCCACCGTCAGTTGTGCTTGTAAGACGTCAGGGCGGTGTTGCAGAGCAAACTCGATCTTTTCCTGGATAGAGATATCGACGATGGGTACAAAAGGCGGCGTATCGGTGGGCCACAAACGAATACGCCACGTCCCCAGGCTCTCCGGAATGTTCAGCGTTTGCTTCAGGATATCCTCCGCTTCACGCACCTCACCTTCCGCGGTAATAACATCACCCTCGCGCTGCTTCACCTGGGTCTCTGACTGTACTAACTCTATAGGGGCCAGGGTGCCCAGTTCCACACGGAGTTTATTTTCTGCCAGGAAATTCCTGGCGAGATCCAGCGCTTCGCGTTTGACTCCTAGATCCTCAATGCGGAACACGAGTTCCCAATACCCCAGCTGCACAGCAAAGACAGTATTGAGAACCGTCTGAAGGAGTTGTTGCCGAGCAATTTCCTCGGTATTTTGCGCTTGCCGTATGACGGCGGTATTGACCTCAATACCGAAATTTTTGAGCAACGGTTGGGTGAAGGTCAGTTGCAGCCTATCCTCATAGCGTGGGTTTACAATCCGAGTCGTCGTGCCAAAGACGGCCGGCGACGATCTGTTCCACGTGGTGATAAAGCGCAGCTCGTAGTTGGCACCCGTCACAATTTGTTGTTTGAAGCTCGGTGCCACTGACACATCTTTGGAGAATGGCCGGGTAATCGACACGCTCGTTTGGCCTGTTTCCTGGTCAATGTTCACGGTCTTGTTTTGTGGTAAGGTTTTGAGCTGAGACAGGCTTGTCGTAAGCCCCACGCTCGGGTCAAACACAGCCCGTGCCTGCTCCGTCTGTGTATGGGCCACCTGCGGATCATAGCGCCCTCGTTCGATATCGAGATTATTCTGCAGCGCAAACTGGATGGCCTGTGCGAGCGAGAGTTCAAGGACACGCTCGGTAGCTGACGCGGGCAACGCCGGAGGTGGTGCAACGACTGGTGTACTTTGCTGGGCCACGCGCTGACGGGGCCGCGACGCCGACTCGCTGTCGCGGGCTGGCACGTAGCACACACTCAGCACACACCAGATGACAATGCCACTCCCCCACCAGCGCCTCTGACGCCTGAAGATGCTTGGACCATCCCCCTGCCAATGCTGCACGCATCCTCCCCACCGCCCCTTCTCTGATGACTTGGCAGTCCGCATAGTTGTCAGTGGCACGCTGATGTCAACGGTAACTTACGGTTTTGGCCATTTGCTCGAGGTCATTACGGTGCACGTTTCCCACCATGGAATAGACTACGCCATCGCGTTGCCACGTGGCTACAGGGCGTCCGGAGGCGTTCCGTATGTGCACGTCGTGCGAGACAGCACTCTGCTGGGTAGGCAGTGATATATGATCCCCACGGAAAGCGAAGAGCACGATATCCACTCCACCGCGCTGGTACATCAGGGCGGCACTCTTCCGATCTAAGATACGGCAGACACGTCCACCGAGGAGTTGGGTGGACGTATCGGTAATACATGGCATCTTGAAGTGGTGTCCCATATGGGTGTTAAACCACTGCGTCACCGCGGAGACATCGGCGCTGACAACTTCCAAGGGCATATGTTGCTCTACATAGGTACCATAGGCCAGCGATGCCTCACGGACCACTTTCTGGATATCAGGATCTGACCAGAGGTCAGGTAAGATACCATAGACCCCCAACGCCAGGATCGCCGCCGTGGCCATCCCTATAGCGAAGTCGCGTAGGCGCACGGGGACAGGCAAATACGCCCACCACCCACACCGACGTTCATCCTGCATGGCACGCAGGATAATGGCGCGTTTGAGCTCCTCTGGGGGCGGCGGTACGTCGAGGAACTGCCGTACAAACATACGCAGGCACCGCTCGCTCTCAGCACGGTCGTGACACGAGAAGCAGCTCTGCAGGTGGGCCTGGACATCCAGGCTCTCTTTCACCTCTAAGGCGTGATCGAGAAAGACTGGTATATAGCGCTCGCACTCCTGACAGGATAACATGGCCTATCCTTTAACATATCCACCTTTGCGTGCAAATTCTTGCAAACTTTTCCGTAGTAGCCGTCGTCCACGAAAGAGCCGGCTCATGATGGTGCCCTCTGGACATCCGACAATGGCGGCAATGTCTTTATATGACAGATCGGCCATATCAGCTAACAATACTACAAGGCGATACGCTTCCGGCAAAGCGTCCAGCGCACGCTTGACATCGTCCTGGACGACATGATGCAGCACATTTTCGAGCGACTCCTGATCCAACCATTCTGCGTCGTTCACAGGGTCGGCATAGAAAGGCTCAATACGATCAAAATCAACCTGTTCGTGCTGGCGTACCGTTTTGCGATAGGTGTTGATATACGTATTGCGCAAAATAGTGAACAACCAGGCCTTGACATTTGTTCCCGGCTCAAAACGATCAAAGAAGCGATAGGCTTTGAGCAACGTCTCCTGCACCAGATCCTGGGCCTCGCTGGCATTACGCGTCAGACGCAAGGCAGTACTATAGAGCGTGTTAAAATGCTCAAGCGCCACAGCTTCGAATTCGGCTTGCTTGCTTTTCGGCTCCCAAGGCTCGGGCACGCCGTTTCCCCTTCAGCCTCCTGCGGAGGCGGCAAAGCGGGCTAACGCCACCTCCGCACTTCGGCGCACTTGCTGATTTGCGTCGTGTAAGACGTCCTGGAGCGCCGGGATAGCGCGCTGATCAGCGAGCTGCCCGAGTGCCAAGATAGCACTTTCGCGCAACAGCGGATAGCTCTCACGTATGGCGGCGATCAGATGTGGGACAGCACGCCGATCACCTTGAAGGCCTAGTCCTTCCGCGGCAATACGTCCCACTTCTTTATCCTCGTCAGTGAGCATCGGAATCAAGGCGTCAACTGCCGTGGTGCCTGGCATCTGCCCCAGCGCCCGGGTCGCAATCCAACGTACATCACTATTGCTGTCTTGGAGCGCCTCGAGTAACACTGGCACCGTCTCCTCACGGGCGAGATCCGCTAGAGATTGTACCGCGCTGCTCCGCACTTGGCCATCCTCATCGTGGACCAGGCAGCGGATGAGATCCACCGCCAGTGCAGCAGCAAACCCACCTAAGGTGGTCGCCATACGTTGCCGTTCCTCTTTGGTGCAGGTGGGCAGGAGACGGCGGAAGGGCACCACGACCAGGGGCGCGAGGAGTTCACGTGCGGCTGCACCATAGGCTGCCTCGACGTGCTGTGCGAGGGCCGTGAGCCCAACGCGATCGCCTTGTTGCACATAGTGCAACAGCGCTGCTGCCAGGTGTCGCTGACGTGCCATCTGCTGCCGCGCACTTACATCAGGATAGATGAGACCTTGCAAGGCCTCCTGAATGGCACTGTGCCCCAGCGTATACCGTACTGCATAGGGGTCGTAACGCAGTAGGCCGCAGCGTGCACATTGGCCAAGCAGCATTTCGAGGTGCGTCCGTCCAGTCACAGGATCCAGGCCCAGACCAGCGAAATCGCACAACGGCAGGAGATCGTCCACGACCAACTGCTTACCCGGTGGCATAAAGGCACAGGCTTCCAGCACCTGGCGAAACAAGGGTGCCTGCGCTGGATGGCGCTGACAAATCATGTCGATGAGCTGGCTCACCAGCGCCGCTGGGTCAGCCTGCACAAGGCTGGCGAGACTATGAGCGTCTGGTCGTTCGCTCGTGGCGGCAGCACAGGTCGTGGCGAGGAGAAGCCAGCCCGGCGTGACGCTGACGTCTCCTGCTGCCGCCAGCGCTTGCGACCAGGGAGTTTGTAGCCTCAGCGGCAGGTTACGGACCACTTGACGTATGAAGTGCTGCTGGTCTTCGTCCACGAGCGGCTCGATCTGATACTCCGTCAACGGCATGGCGCCTCGTAACGCCTGGTGGATAGGCTGGAGACCATCGGCAGGGCCAGCCCACACGATCAAGAGTGGAAGTTGCTCAGCCGCCGTGTGGGTAGTAAACCTCTGCCAGTCGCAAGCGGCTCCCATCCCTCCAGGCGTCAGGCCAGAAGCACCAGGTGGCACTTGATCGATCACCAAGACGATGACGGCTTCTCCAGGCCGATGGCGGGCACGCAAAGCCCGCAAGAACATGAGCCAGCGTTGCTCCCATACCCGCTGCATCGTGCTCCCCGCCCCGCCCCGCCCGCTGACACCCAGTATCGCCGCTGCCCCGATAGCCCAGGGATGCTCTTGCATGCTGACCAGCAACGGCGCTAAGGGGGTAGAGGCAGGCCCTGGCACACTGGACGTACGAGGTGACGCCTCGTGCAGTTGGGCCCAGTCGGTGGACGCTAGCACTTGCCGAAACTCCGCTTCGTCCCAACGCAGTGCCAGGGTCTTGCGCACCCGCTGGGTAGCGGTATACACCTTTTGCAGAATCTGCTCGCTGTGGCTCTGGAGCGCCGTACAAAGCTGCCGGTACACGTCGTGGTCGAGGAGACAGTCAGCAGCGTTGAGCTGCAGCAGCAACACATCAGCTTTGGTGCAATGGCGGAAAATGAATTCCTCTAACAGGGCTGACTTACCACTGCCCGTCTGGCCGGCAAGCGTGACGCATTGAACCGTACCCTTTTGAGCTGTCTGCAGGTGGGTCACTAAGGCGGTCAGCACAGCCTGTTGGCCAACAAATGGTACCTGCAGGAGCGGCTTATAGTGTCTGCGACGTGACGTCGATGACCATGGGAAACGCATAGGCAATCCCTTTACCCGGCATCTCCTCGAGGCATGCGTGATGGAGAAACGGTCTCTCCCCTGTAAGGTATCGAGCAGACTTAGGAGATGGAAGAGGACAAGGCCATGGATAAGTGCATAGCGCGTGGCTCTACCGCATGTTTGACGCGATCCAGAATCCCATTAATGAAAGCCGGTGCCTCCTCTGTCCCGTATTTTTTGGCCACCTCAACGGCTTCGTTGATAGTGACGTTGGGAGGAATATCAGGCAGAAAACACAGCTCATAGATCGCAAAGCGCAGAATATTCCTCTCGACCAGTCCAATACGCTCTAAAGACCAGTTGGTACTGCATTCTTGAATGAAGGTGTCGATCTCGTCCCGGTGCTCTATCACCCCCGTGACTAAGATCGTGGCGAAGTCGCGGATCTCCGGAGAGAGCATCTTCTCTGTCCAGCCGGCGCACAACACCTCCCTCACATTGGTACGTGTAATATCGAGCGTGTACAGGAGCTGTAACGCTGTCTCCCGGCTCTGTCGCCGTCTACCCATACTCCTTACCTCTCAACGACGTAACTGGCGATACACATTGGCCATCTCGATAGCAGACATGGCTGCTTCCCAGCCCTTGTTCCCGGCTTTGCTCCCCGCCCGCTCGATCGCTTGTTCGAGGGTATCAGTGGTCAGCACCCCAAACGTCACCGGGATACCACTAGCAAGGGCAGTGCTGGCGATGCCCTTGCTGGCCTCTGCAGCGATGTAATCAAAGTGAGGCGTGGCACCGCGAATCAAAGCCCCGAGACAGATCATGGCATCACCAGCCTGGCCAAGATCAATAACTTTTTTCGCCAGCATAGGAATCTCGAACGATCCTGGGACACGATAGACCGTAATGCGCTCATCTCTGGCCCCATGGCGGAGCAGGGCATCCAGGGCTCCATCCAGCAAGCGCATGGTGATAAAATCATTAAAACGGCTCACAATGATCGAAAAATCCAGGCCCTCAGCACTGAGGTGCCCTTCAACGGTACGTGGCATGTCCGTTTCCTTCCGTGCCGCTCCTGCACGCCTTGTCCAGGACGGGTGGTGCCTTACCACCACTCCTGTCTTTCCTCGGCCTCGAACTCATCGGCGTCGAACAGGTGTCCTAACTTTTCGTGCTTGGTCTGCAAGTAGCGGGCATTGTATTTCCCTGGGCGCACGCGCAATGGCACGCGCTCGACAATTTGTAAACCAAAGCCCTCGAGGGCCACGACTTTACGGGGATTGTTGGTCATCAGCCGCAGCCGCTTGATCCCCAGGTGGGCGAGAATCTGTGCCCCGATGCCATAATCACGCAAGTCAGGTCGAAACCCCAGTTCCTCATTGGCCTGCACGGTATCACGCCCGGCGTCCTGCAGGGCATAGGCCCGAATCTTATTGGCCAGGCCAATGCCGCGCCCTTCCTGGTTCAGATAGAGGAGCACGCCCGAGCCTGCTTCGGCAATGAGCCGCAGGGCCTTACGTAATTGTTCACCACAGTCGCAGCGAAACGAGCCAAAGACATCACCCGTGACACAAGAAGAATGCACCCGCACCAGTGGGGCATGATCAGGAGTGAACGTGCCCATCACCAGGACCAGGTGCTGGTCCTGGTTTATTTCGTTCTCGAAGGCCAAGGCACGAAAGGTCCCGACACGCAAGGGCAACGTGGTCTCTCCCAGCACGCGGACCAGGGATTCACGTTGCATACGGTAGTGAATCAAGTCCTTAATGGTAACAATTTTTAAGTGAAAGCGTTCGGCAATCGCCATGAGCTGGGGGACCCGTGCCATCGTGCCATCTTCATTCATAATTTCGCAGATCACCCCGGCTGGGGTCAATCCCGCCAGCCGGGCCAGGTCGACAGAGCCCTCCGTCTGACCAGTCCGCTCCAGGACACCACCAGCCCGGGCCCGCAAAGGGAAAATGTGGCCAGGGCGTACCAAATCCTCAGGTTTGGTCTTGGGATTGACGGCCGTGAGGACCGTCGTGGCACGATCAGCTGCCGAAATGCCTGTGGTGACACCCCGACGCGCTTCGATCGAGACCATAAACGCTGTCCCAAAGGGGGAGGTATTATCGATATCTTCGACCATGGGCGGGATCTGTAATTCCGCCAGGCGTTCCGAAGTCAGCGACAAACAGATCAGCCCACGACCATACCTCGTCATGAAATTGATCGCCTCTGGGGTGACCTTTTCTGCCGCCATAGTCAAGTCCCCCTCGTTTTCGCGATCTTCGTCATCGACCAGAATGACCATTTTCCCCTGTCGAATGTCGTCGATGGCCTCCTCAATCGTATGGAATGACATACCCCTCACGCCTCCTCTGCCCAGCGCGACCTGTCCTCAGGAGCTGACTACTTCTGTCGTGCAGTAGGCTTCTAACAACACATCATTCCCCAGGCACTGGCTCACCACATCTCGCAGCTGAATGACTTGCTCCATGGTCTCCACACCGCAGGGTCCAACCACACTGATCCCATCGCCACCGATAATCTTTGGCGCCACAAACAACAGAACCTTATCAACCAGGCGCCGTCTGAGCAAGGTTGCACTCAGGGTCGCCCCCCCTTCAACCAAAACACTGGCGACACCACGCTCACCAAGATAGCGGCACAACGCCTCAAGGTCCACCCGCCCATCATCATACGCCGGGAGGCAGACAACCTCAACACCCCGTGTACGCAATGCCTCACGGTGGGCCACTGACGCACGCGCTGTGGTGACGATCAGGGTACGCCGGTCGCTGGCCACATCGGTCACCTGGGCCTGCAGAGGCACACGCAGGGTACTATCGACAACGACGCGCAGAGGATTGGCCCCCTGCTGCTCTGGCAGACGCGTGGTGAGCTGCGGGTCATCTTGTAACACCGTACCAATGCCAACGAGAATAGCATCAGTGGCATGGCGTAGACGGTGACCTTCCTGCCGCGCCAGCGCGCCCGTAATCCACTGCGATGCCCCTGTGCGTGTGGCAATTTTGCCGTCCAGCGTGATGGCGCTCTTTAAGGTCACAAACGGGCAGCCTGTAGTAATATATTTGACAAACGCTTCATTGAGTTTGTGCGCTGCCGCCTCGCACACACCAACCGTGACCGCCAGCCCGGCAGCCGTAAGGCGGGCGAGACCTGTACCAGCTACCAGAGGATTCGGGTCGCGTAGGGCCACCACCACCCGGCTGACCCCTGCCTGAATGACGGCGTCAGCACACGGCGGGGTTTTGCCCGTATGACTACACGGCTCCAGGTTGACGTACAGCACCGCCCCACGCGCCTGCGGGCCGGCCTCCTGCAACGCGTACACCTCCGCATGTGGACCTCCAAAGCGTTGGTGATATCCCCGCCCTACGACTGCGCCGTCTTTGACGAGTACACAACCCACGAGCGGATTGGGGCTCACATACCCTAACCCTCCTCGCGCCAGTTCGAGCGCCTGCTGCATGTACTGCACATCGACAGCGGGGTCGTACGTCATAGGCCAACGTCTGCCTTTTCTCCCTTGCCCACTGGCTCACCCTGTTCCTGCAGCGCTGCTTGCGCCGCTGCCAGGCGGGCAATGGGCACCCGAAACGGTGAACAGCTCACATAGTCTAAGTCAATCCGATGGCAAAAAGCGATCGAGCGTGGCTCCCCACCATGTTCGCCGCAGATGCCGACCTTGAGGTTAGGGCGGGTGCGGCGGCCGCGCTCCACCCCCATATGGATGAGTTCACCGACGCCTTCCTGGTCAAGGACGACAAAGGGATCATGTGCAAGGATACCGCGTTCGATGTAGTGTGGCAAAAACATGCCGGCGTCATCCCGGCTTAACCCCAGTGTTGTCTGGGTAAGATCATTGGTGCCATACGAAAAAAAATCCGCCTCACGGGCAATCGCCCCAGCGGTGAGAACGGCCCGCGGCAGTTCGATCATGGTCCCTACCAGGTAAGGCAGACGCACACCTTTGGCACGCATGACGCGCTCGGCGACCTCATGGATATGACGCTTGACGATCTCCAGTTCCTTCACATCCCCTATCAGGGGCACCATGATCTCGAGCTGTACTGTAATGCCGGCTTCCTGCTGCAACTCACACGCCGCTTCCAAGATCGCCTGGACCTGCATATTGTAGATCTCCGGCGTGGTGATCCCTAGACGACAACCGCGGTGCCCGAGCATGGGGTTCGACTCGCGCATTTTTTTCACGCGGTCGCGGATGTCATCCACGGGACGACGCATGTAGCCGGCTAGCACGCCAATATCTAAATCCCGCTCCGGGAGAAACTCATGCAATGGTGGATCGAGGAGGCGAACCGTCACCGGCAAACCGTCCATAATGCGAAAGATGGCCTTAAAATCGCCTTTTTGCATAGCCAGAATCTGCTGCAGCGCTTCGCGTCGCTCGCTCTCCGATTCCGCCACGATCATCTGGCGCACGGCCATAATGCGGTCCTCGGCAAAGAACATGTGCTCGGTCCGGCACAACCCAATGCCTTCGGCACCGAACTTCCGGGCGATCTCCGCGTCGCGTGGTGTGTCCGCGTTGCACCGCACCCCGAGCTTGCGATAACTGTCCGCCCATTCCATGAGCTGCGCAAAGTCGCCTCCGAGGTCGGCCTCAATGAGTGGTGCCTGGCCCAGGATCACCTCACCAGTCGAGCCGTCGATGGTCAAGAACTCATTCGCCTGAATTACCTGGTTGCCAATGCGGCAGTAGCCAGAAGTCTCATTTATTACCAGCTCCCGGCAGCCGACGACACAGCTCTTCCCCATGCCGCGGGCCACGACCGCGGCATGCGACGTCATGCCGCCCCGCGCCGTTAAAATCCCCCGCGCAGCGTGCATGCCACGGATGTCTTCCGGAGAGGTCTCATTGCGTACGAGCAGCACACGCACGCCACTTTCCTGGCGGTGCACCGCTTCCTCAGCGGTAAATACCACCCGTCCGCTCGCCGCCCCAGGCGATGCCGGGAGACCCCGTCCTAAGACTTTGACTTCGGCCTGTGGGTCGATCATCGGGTGCAGTAACTGATCAATTTGTTCCGACTCGACACGCAACACCGCCTCACGCTGGTCAATCAGCCCCTCTGCCATCATCTCTACCGCGGCGCGTACGGCCGCTGGGGCCGTGCGCTTGGCACTGCGCGTCTGCAGCAAATAGAGCGTGCTGTCCTGTACCGTGAACTCAATGTCCTGTATATCGCGAAAGTGGTGTTCCAGGCGCTGGCAGACATCAACCAGATCAGTATAGACGTGCGGCATGAGACGACGCAGCGCACTGATAGGCTGCGGATCGCGGATACCAGCGACCACGTCTTCGCCCTGAGCATTCGGCAAAAATTCCCCGTATAAGTATTTTTCTCCAGTCGATGGGTCACGCGTAAACACCACCCCTGTCCCGGAGTCCTCACCGCGATTGCCAAAGACCATGGCTTGCACGTTCACCGCTGTGCCCCAGTCCTCGGGAATCCCGTGCAACTGGCGATAGGCCACCGCCCGATCGTTATGCCAGGAGGCAAATACCGCATCGATGCTCAGGCGCAGCTGATCCCAAGGGCGATTGGGAAACGCCCGCCCGGTAATCTCCTGCACACGTGCTTTCATCGGAGCAATGAGCTCTTGCAATGCCTGGGCACTCAGCTCACTGTCGACGCGGACGCCTTCACGCTTTTTCGCGGCCGCGAGCAACTCCTCAAACATCGTGTGTGGGATGCCCATCACCACGTTGCCAAACATGGTAATAAAGCGACGATAGGAATCATACGCAAAACGCGGGTTGTCCGACATCTGAATGAGACCCTTCACGGTCTCATCATTGAGGCCGATGTTCAGGACTGTGTCCATCATGCCAGGCATAGATTCGCGTGCGCCTGAGCGCACGGATAAGAGCAGTGGCCGGCGCCGGTCCCCAAACGCCGCCCCAACAGCCTGTTCGATCTTCTGGAGCGCCCCCTGGAGCTCATCCCACATGCCGTCGGGATGGCGGTTCCCCGCGGCATAATACGCCCGGCAAGCTTCGGTGGAAATGGTACAGCCAGGCGGCACACGAATGCCGAGCGCCGTCATCTCTGCCAGGCCAGCGCCTTTCCCCCCGAGCAGGTCGCGCCATGCGCCTTTCCCCTCGGCTACACCATCGGCAAACAGATAGACGTATTTGTGTGGCACCGTCATCGCTCCTCCCGATCAAGCTGAAAGGCGTCGTGCAAGACGCGCACGGCGAGCTCGGTGTATTTGTCCTCAATAACGCAGGAAATTTTGATTTCCGAGGTGCTGATCATCAAAATATTAATCATTTCTGCTGCCAGAGCCTCGAACATGCGTGCCGCCACCCCCGCATGGCTCTGCATACCCACCCCCACAATAGAGACTTTGGCAATGTTCGTCTGTAAGGTGGCCTCTTCCGCCCCCAGGTCCGCCAGGCTCTGGCGCGCCAGCTCAAGGGCCTGTTGAGCATCCGAGCGTGACACGGTGAACGAAATATCGGTCAACCCCCCTTCGCTGGCATTCTGAATAATCATGTCCACTACGATATCCGCCGCGGCGATCCGGCCAAACAATTTGGCCGCAATACCGGGCCGGTCCGCGACGCGCGTCAGCGTGATCTTGGCCTGGTTCCTGTCTGACGTCACCCCCGCGACCACTACCCGTTCCATGTCCTGCTCAGGTCTGGTGACCAACGTCCCACTCCCCTCGGTAAACGACGATTTGACCACGACTGGCACATCATACTTCTTGGCGAACTCGACGGAGCGCGCTTGCAGGACCTTGGCCCCTAAGCGGGCCATTTCCAGCATCTCGTCATAGGAGATACGCACCAGCCGCCGCGCCGCGGGCACCATGTTGGGATCAGCACTGTATACCCCATCGACATCCGTGTAGATCTCACAGCGGTCCGCGTGTAAGGCCGCTGCTAAAGCCACCGCGGTGAGATCCGACCCGCCGCGCCCTAACGTGGTGAAATCGTCCCCGCTACTGATGCCCTGAAACCCCGCCACCACAGGCACTACGCCCGCCGCCAGGGCATGCTGCAAACGCGTCGTGGTAATGTGCTTAATGCGCGCCTGTGTATGCGCATTATCCGTCAGGATACCCCCCTGTGGCCCCGTAAACGACTCGGCCTGGCACCCCACCTCGTGCAGCGCCATCGCCACCAGTGCAATAGAGACCATCTCCCCAGTGGCCAGCAGTGCGTCCACTTCGCGTGCCTGGGGAGTCGCCGAGACCTCACGCGCCAGGCGCAGGAGACGATCCGTTTCCCCAGCCATCGCCGAGACCACCACCACGACCTGGTGCCCCTCCTGACGCGCCCGCTGCACACGCACAGCTACAGCCTGTATGCGCTCGATACTCCCCACGGATGTGCCACCGTACTTCTGGACCACCACACCCATACGTTGGTTATTCTTCCTCTGCCTCTTCGACACGCACGCGCACCGTCTCGCCCTGGATCGTGGGCAATGTCGCAATGGCCTGCAGCGCCTTGCGGACACTGCGCTCACGCGCCTCGTGGGTCATCATCACCACTGACACCGGCGCCCCCTGAGCATGCCCATGCCCTTTCTGCAGCACCGATTCAAGGCTGATGGCATGCTCGCCGAGGATGCCGGCAATCGTCGCTAACACCCGCGGCTGGTCCACCACTTGAAAGCGCAGATAATACTTACCGACGACGTCATCCACCTCCTGGAGGGGGACCTCCTGGAGGCTATGCGCTTGATACGACTGCGGCGGCACGCGGCCACTGCTATCTTTCAAAATATTGCGTGCGACATCCACGATATCCCCTACCACTGCACTACCGGTAGGGAGGGCCCCGGCCCCACGACCAATCAGCATATTGCGACCCACTACATCGCCGCGGATGGAGATGGCATTGTACACCCCATTGACATTGGCCAACCAACTATCCGCCGCCACAAAGGCAGGGTGCACTCGCACGTCCAAGCGTCCGTCGGCCAGCTTCGCGAGTGCCAACAGCTTGACACGATAGCCGAGTTCGCGGGCATAGGCGATATCGGCTTGACTCAGCCCTGTAATGCCTTCCGTGTAGATGGCCTCATAAGGGACCCAGGAGCCAAACGCCAGCGAGGCTAACAGGGCAATCTTCTGTGCCGCATCAATGCCGTCTACGTCGAAACTCGGATCGGCTTCCGCATACCCCAGGGCCTGGGCTTCCCGCAGCACCTCCTGAAAATCTAGCCCATGGTCGCTCATCTGGCTCAGTATGTAATTCGTCGTGCCGTTGATGATGCAGGAGATGGAGAGAAACTGATTGGCTACGAAGCCTTCTTTGATGGTCCGGATGATCGGAATACCCCCACCCACGCTGGCCTCGAAGCCAATATCACGCCCGAGGGCGCTGGCCGTTTCGAAGATTTCGCGTCCGTGCCGCGCCAGCAGCGCTTTATTGGCGGTCACCACATGCTTGCCCTGCTGCAGCGCTGTCAGTAGATACGTACGTGCCGGCTCATACCCCCCCACCAGTTCAACCACAATGGCAATCTCAGGGTCGTGCAGCACCTCCAGAGCGTCACCCGTGAGTTGGGCTGGCGGGAGCTGCACGGCACGCTCCCGGTCCGGATGTTGCGTGGCCACGCGTTTCAGCTCCAGACGTGCCCCCAGACGCTCCGCAATGAGGCTCGCCTGCTGCTGCAGGATCTGCACGACACCAGTGCCCACATTTCCCAGGCCAATGAGCCCTATCTGAATGGTCTGCATGCGTTGCCCGTCCCTCGACGTGTGGGGCGCCTCAGAAGAGGCGACGGAGTCCGCGCAGGGCCTGACGCGTGCGGTGGGCGTTCTCGATCAGGGCAAAGCGCACGTGCTGATCCCCGCCTTCACCAAACCCGATCCCTGGTGACACGGCCACTTTGGCTTCTTTGAGTACATGCTTGGAGAACTCCAGAGAGCCTATAGCGCGATACTGCTCGGGAATAGGCGCCCAGACAAACATGGTACCCTTAGGCATCTGCACCGGCCAGCCGAGACGTTGTAGGCCCCGCACTAACACGTCACGCCGTTGCTGGTACATGTCGCAAATCACCTGCACTTCGTGCTCGAGCTCATTCAACGCCACAATGCTCGCGATCTGTAACGGCTGGAAGATGCCGTAATCGAGATAGCTCTTCATCTTGCGCAGGGCCCCTACGAGGGTGGGGTTCCCCACCGCAAAGCCCACACGCCAGCCCGGCATATTAAAGCTTTTCGACATGGAGAAGAATTCGACACCCACCTCTTTGGCACCGGGGACCTGCAGCAGACTTGGGGCACGATAGTCGTCGAAGACCAGGTCAGCATAGGCAAAATCGTGCACCACCAGCAGCCCCTCAGCGCGGGCGAATTCTACGACTTGACGGAAAAAATCGAGATCAACACAGCTCGTAGTGGGATTGTGGGGGAAGTTCAAGATCAGCACTTTGGGACGTGGCCAGTGCCGCTTGTAGGCCGCCTGCATGTCGTGGAGCAATTCGTCTGGTGAGCTAAACGGGAAGTGCAGGACGTCCCCGTTGGCAAAGATCGGCCCATAGATGTGGATGGGATAGGCCGGGGTCGGCACCATCACGATGTCCCCTGGATTGACGGTGGCCCACATGAGGTGGGAGAAACCCTCCTTGACTCCGATCGTAGTGACGACTTCATTCTCGTGGTCCAATTCAACGCCAAAACGCCGCTGGTAGTAATGGGCGATAGCCAGGCGCAGCTTAGTAATACCACGGGAGGCCGAGTAGCGGTGATTGCGCGGGTTCTTGGCCGCCTCACAGAGCTTGTCAATAATCGACTGCGGTGGCGGATTATCTGGATTGCCCATGCCAAAATCGATGATATCCTCTCCAGCCCGCCGCGCCTGCATCTTCAGCTCATCGACGATGGCAAATACGTAAGGTGGCAAACGGTCAATACGCGCAAATTTCTGCATGACGCTCCTCAGCTTTTAGTCTTTTCCCGCCACAATTGCCGGCACTTGCTCCTGGGCCGTCAGGTGCTGGGCAGTTTGGCCAGCCGCAGTCCGCTCGGTATAGCTGCCCTCGCGTATACGGTACCGCTGATCCTGCCCAGGCGCGGCTGCGGGCTGGACCCGGGCACTGACATCCTCCGCTCCTGGCACTTTGGCTGTGGCTGTCGCACCGGCAGGCCGTTGGGTTCCGGCCCCTTTTCCAGCCTGGCGTGTGGGCGCTGTGGGTTTCTGGGCGGCCATCTTGGAGCCGCCAGGGGACGCCGCTGTCTCTGCTGGCACCGCTTTTACCGCAGGCGTAGCCTTGGTGGGCTTCTGGGACTCACTCACCGCTGCAGTCCGCCCCGTGCCCACTACCGGCGGCGCGGCTTTCGAGGCCGTCGCAACTTTTGTACTACCCGCAGCGCCACCGATGGCCGCGCTGCGTGCCGGCGTCGGTCCAGTCGAGGCCGCCTTCGCGCCACTTGTCGTCCCAGCAGCAGGGGCAGGGGCTCCCGCCTCCTTAGCACTCCCTGCGGGGCCACTGGTCGCTGGCGGTGTCAACGGTGCGTAGGATACGTTGCTGTTCGTGAGCGTATTGTAAAAGGTCACCGGTGCCGGCGGTTCTGGTGGCTGGCTCGTGGTCTCCTGACTCTGGGCTGGCTGCTCTGCCGGCGTCGCAGTCACTGAGGTACTGCCAGAGGGACCCTGCTCACTCGCTTTGTACCACATGCCAACAATTATCCCACCACCAAAGGCGGTCAGGCACGCTACGATGGCAAAGCCCACCGCCAAGCCGATATGCAACTGGCTCAGGACCAGTCCGCCTGTGTGTCTTTGCCGTACGCCGTTTGCTAGGATGGTGTGTTCCACGTGCGGTTCACTCTCTGGGCTAGAGGTCGTCACTACATGGCATCCGGGGTTGAGACGCCAAGCAACTGTAAGCCATTCTGCAACACACATCGCACGGCGGCGGTGAGCGTCACGCGTGCCGCCGTCAAAACTCTGTCCTCAGGCTGGAGGATGCGGACCGTGCGGTCCTTATTCCCCCGTGTCCAATAACTATTAAAGTCTGCCGCAATACTGAGGAGATGCTGCGCTATGAGCGAGGGTTCCCACTCTCGTGCAGCCTCTGCCACCGCCTCGGGATATCTTACCAGTTTGCGCACCAGGGCGCGCTCCTCTGGCTCGCTGAGTAGTCTATAGTCGACCTCCGCACCACCAGGAGGCATCGGCGCTGCAGCCAGGACACTGGTACACCGAGCGTGCGTGTACTGCATGTACGGCCCGGTTTCCCCATACGGATGCAGAATCGTCTCCAGATCGAATTTGACGTCCCGCGTGCGCCGGTTTTTGAGATCATTGAACACGACCGCGCCCACCCCAACCTGCCGTGCTACCTCCTCGGCATTGGGCAGGGTGGTATTGCTCGCGGCGATCTTGTCCCGTGCCATATTGATCGCGTCTTCTAACACGGTCTTGAGCAGCGAGGCATTGCCCTGGCGGGTGGAACCTTTCTCCCACTTCCCTGTGGTCGGATTCTTGGTAAGCACCAAACCAAATGGAATATGATGACATGCCTGTGCCCAGGCAAATCCGGCGAGTTCGAGCACCTTGAACAGCTGGGCGAAATGCAGACTCTGCCCCATATCCACGACATAGAGACAGGTGTCAAAACCCCAGGTGCGTTGACGATATAGCACCGTGGCCAGATCACGCGTGCTGTACAGCGTCGTACCGTCCTGTTTCTTCAGCAGAAACGGTGGCATGTCATAGGCGGACAGGTCGACAATTAAAGCCCCCTGGCTCTCGGTCACCAGGCCCTGTGCTTGCAGCTCTTGCAGAGCGGCCTCCATGTGTGGCTCAAAAAACGACTCCCCGAGCGCATGCTCAAAGGAGACGCCCAGGAGATCGTATACCTTTTGAAATTCCGCCAGTGAGACCTCGACAAACCAGCGCCAGTATTGGCGGGCCTCAGGATCCCCCGCTTCGAGCCGCTGGAACCACCGGCGTCCCTCCTCGGCGAATTCCGGGTCATCTTTTGCAGTCTGACTCGCCCGCACGTAGAGCGCATTGAGCTGCACAATGGCTTCTACTGCGGCCTGGTCATCCCAACCCAAGCGCTTGTAAGCCGCAATCAGAAGGCCAAAGGGTGTGCCCCAATCGCCCAGATGATTATCGCCTTCCACGGCATAGCCGCGGGCGCGTAAAATCTGCGTGAGGGCGTGGCCGATCATGGTCGAGCGGATGTGGTGAAAGGCCAGCTCCTTGGCAATATTAGGACTGGAGTAATCGATCACAACCTTTTTACCGCGGCCTTCCTCCCCATGCCCATAGTGCTTCCCTGCCGCCAGAATCCGCGGCAACACGTCATGCCCGAGGAACCCATCGTCCAGAGTAAAGTTGAGATAAGGGCCGTGGGCTTTGACCGCGGCAATTGGGGGGCGGACGGCAATGGTCTGGGCGAGTTGCACGGCAACTTGGGGTGGCGCCTGACGCCAGGCTTTGGCGAAGGTGAAACACGGTAAGGCGTAATCGCCCCAGGCGGGCTCTGGGGGGGTGCGCAGCAGGGCGACGATAGCCTCAGCAGGTTGCCCTAAAGGTTCAGTGAGACACTGTGCAACAGCTTCTTTGTAGGCTTCCACGTCGCTTCCTTTCATACATCACACACCTGCGCCCGTTCTCGTAGAGCACGTTGCTGCAAGGTATGCTGCAAAGTATAAGGAGTCATTGTGAGAAAAGCTAGGGTCTAGGAGGGCCCACCCAACCCCCGCTAGAGGTGCAGAAAGGCATAGGATTTCAACTCGCGTCCCAGGCAGAAGGTCAAGTGCGCATGCAAGAGTCGTTCAAGCTCTTGCTGCACGGTGGCCGCCAGGGGCGTCGGAGGTTCAACAGTGGTGTCGCCGGCAAGAGTACGGCGCAGATACGTCAGCGCCTCAGGACTCACGGTCAAGGTTTGGCGGACAGTGCTGGCGCAGGTCGTGCATAGGAGACCGCCAAGACGGGGACTGAACGTGTGCGCCCGGGCTTCGAGGTCGCGGGTGCACTGCGCACAGTACAGGAGCTGCGGCGTATAGCCAATCGCCGTCAACAGCTGCAGTTCGAAGCGACGGAGCAGCAGCATTGCGTCAGATGTCTGGGCAAGCTGTTCCAAGGTCTGGTGGAATAAGATAAAAAGTTCTGGGGCTGGTTCGCGCTCGTGCGTGGCCACGTCGATCAATTCTGTCATATACAAGCCGCAGCGTAATAACCCAAAATCCTCGTGCAGGGGACGCAAGGCCTGCAGTATATCCACACTGTGCATGCGATAGAGGGCTTGTCCGGGACGTCCATAGACAATGGCATTGAGTAACATCAAGGGCTGGTAATAGCTCGCAACGTGACGTCGGGGGCTATGGCTGCGACGCGCCACGGCGCGCAACTTCCCAAATTCCTGTGTAAAGAGGACGACAATTTGGTCTGTTTCTGCCAGTTTGTACGTATGTAAGACAAAGGCAGCACTACGATAGAGAGCCACATCCTCCTCCGGAGCGCACCCCTTACCCCTCTCTGAAGCCCAGATCACGCAAGACAGCATCGTGCTCGCGCCAGTTCTTCCTCACGCGGACGATGAGGCGGAGATGCACTGGGCAGTGCAGGAGACGCATAATCGCCTGACGGGCATGTGTGCCAATGTCCTTAATCATGCGGCCGTGCTGACCGACCAGGATGCCCTTTTGGGAGGGTTTTTCGACCAGGATGGCGGCATCGATTTCCATGCCACCACCGCGCTGCTCCTGCAGCGCTTCGATCTCCACGGCCACTGCGTAGGGCACCTCTTCATGGGTGCGCAACATCACCTGCTCGCGGATGAGTTCGGCGATGAAGAAGCGCTCATCACGGTCGGTGGGCATGTCCTCAGGAAAGTAAGGCGGTCCCTCTGGCACATAGCGCAAGACACTCTCGAGCAACTGCGGCACCCCCTCACCGCGTCGTGCCGCCAGGGGAATAATCTCGGCGAAGGCCGCACGCTGTTCGTAGGCAGCAATCAGTGGCAATAATTGCGGTGGTTCGATGCGGTCGATCTTATTTAGCAGCCAGAACACGGGGACTGGCGGAGCACCGATGGCACGGCGCAGAAACGCCAGATCAGGGTAGGGTGCACGGCTGACGTCGGTCATGTACAGCACCACATGTGGGTCAACAAGTGCCTGCGCCACGGCCTGCATCATATAACGATTGAGCTTAGTCCGTGGCAGGTGGATGCCAGGGGTATCGAGGAACACCAACTGCGCCTGGGGCACGTTTTTTACGCCCAGGATACGATGGCGCGTGGTCTGTGGCTTGGGGGTCACGATGGCGAGCTTGGTCCCCATGATCGCATTCAGCAACGTGGATTTCCCAACGTTCGGAGCCCCGATGATGGTGACGAAACCAGCCCGAAACGATGCGGTCTGCATAGGCGCGACTATCCTACAACAACTATTATCCTGCAACAACTTAACAATACCACATATCTCTAGGCCACCGCACCACCAGACGTTCCTGAGGCACACCGCTACACCGCGGCCTTACCGGCTCCGACGTGGCTTGCCAGTGGAAGCCGCTGCCTTCTCACTAGCTGCCTGCGCTGTCTGGCAATCCGCCTGTGCCGTATCCAGGCGCCCGAGTGCACCCTTTGGATCATTCTGTGTGAGCAATTCCCGGGCTTGTTTGAGCCCGACTTCGGCTCTGTCGAGCGCGCCCTTCGCCGCTGCCACATCTGCGCTCTTAGACCTTGTCGTACTTATATTGCGCACTGCTTGGCGTGCCCTATCGACGCACGCCGCCGTCTGCGCTATACGCGCCTCGGCCTCAGTAGCCAGTTGCGCCCGCGCCTTGCGCTCGACTGTATCCTGATGCGCCTTCGCCACCATGGCATCGATCTTTTCGCACTCCTCCAACCCCTTAGTCGCATGCTCAGCGGCTTCCTGCAGCCTGTTCTGCTGGGACAGCCTCTTCACCTCGTCCAAGGCGTCCTGGGCATCAGCAAGGCTGCTATTCGCTGGCGCCAGGGCTCCCGCACTTACCCCAGTCTCTGCGGCCATCGTGACCGCACGCTGCGAGCGAGCTACACACTCTTCCAAGGGTGCCCAACGCTTGCTGACGTCAACAGGTGGCGGCGGTTGTACGGTCTGTTTCGGTGCACATCCCCACAGCAGCATGCCTGCCATAAGGCAGACGCTCACAGCGCTCCACAGATACCGTCTGCGCAGACGTATCGTCAGCATAGACTCCCTCCCTGCTGGCTAGCGATACAGGTAGGCATGATGGTCTGGCATAGCCTACATGCCGTCAGCAAGGCAGTCAAGCAAAAAACTAATTTTTGCAACAGCCGTGCGACTCCTGTTGGCTCGACTCAGGCTGCTTTTTAGGAAGCCTGTGCGCGTGCTGGATACTGCTCTAGAGTCTGTTCATACACAAGGTTACTGATTCGTTCTGGCAAGCGCTTCTTGTTTTTTAACAGGGTAGGGAGTATTACATTCTGATAAAATGTCTGACAATCTTTCTGTTGAATGCCGAGCAGTTCCATGAAATTATCAACAAATATAATTTCTGTATTATCCTCTCCCAGCATTATAGCATAACATCTATGAGATAGATACAATATGGCAATCTCATATTTGGATTCTTGATCAATATT
>Ga0081455_10000698_pt1 | contig 43550 bp, 40 predicted proteins | sample TabmetS3T2R1_FD_70207 | JGI IMG/M metagenome (GOLD analysis project Ga0081455, IMG submission 70207) | Tabebuia heterophylla rhizosphere microbial communities from the University of Puerto Rico - S3T2R1 | ecosystem: Host-associated > Plants > Roots > Rhizosphere ... | reverse complement strand
AACCACGTCGATGAGGAAGCGCGCGGCGAGTTCGAGCGTGATCTGTTTAGCGGCACGTAAATGCCTGGCGCGTTCTTGCGGACCAGAAGGCATGCCAAAACCCTCGGCATAGCCAGATGCGGCAGCCTCGAAGAAGGCGATATCGAACGTTGCGTCCGGATCATCTTCAGCCGTGCGGTTGCACCACGAGCGGAACGCATCGCCGAGGTCAATGGCACGGGCGTGTCTGAGGATAGTGTCAAAATCGATAATGCCCACAGCGTGTCCCAGGTCATCAAAGATGAGATTGGAGATTTTGAGATCCCCGTGGATAAGCTGCTGTGGCTCGTCGGTAACGATGAGCGACGGCAACGTCGCGAGGATGCCGTCAGCGATACTGCGCATCTCATCCGGCAACTGAGGATGCACGTTCTGCAGTTCTGTGAGGACAAAATCCGTATCGTGGAAGTGCGGGATACTGCCTTGCGGTAGGTAATCACATGCTGCCAGGTACTTATGCAGGAGGCCCACGAGGCGTCCTGCCTCGCGGGCCATGACAGGGTCTGGCAAGCTCTCGACCACATGGCCTGGGAGCCAGGGATACACCCGCCAGCGCCCACCATTCATATCACGCGCCAAAGGCTTCCCGTCTAACGTCGATACTAAGGATGGTACCTGCAGACCGCATGACACCAGATACGCAGTCACCATATGCATATCGTCTATAGCACTATCAGGGATGGCAGCATGCAACTTTTGGACAACAAAGTCCCCCCTCCAGTGACCACTCTGTACGTGGCATGTAGCAGTCCACTCCCCACAGGCGTCACGGTGCGTACGGCTGGCAGAGCAAAATGCTGTACCATAACCTCCGGCTGCATAGCTCAGGCTCTGCCCTCAAAACGCACATGGGGAAAACGCCCCGGCTGGTGGAAATCTGGCCTGGGACCAGGGAGGGGATGATAGCTCAGGTAGTGGTGGCGGCTAATGACATAGGCGTTCACACCCTGAACGGGCACGGGCACCATAGACCAGGGAATCAGGATGCTGGAACGCCAGGCCGGCTTCCCTTCCAGACACGGCTCGAAGGTCATCCGCGGGACAAACGCTTCGTAGGCATTGCGACGCACACGTGGCATGGCAAAATCGAGCACGAGAAAGTGCCCTCCGGCGCCGAGTTCGACTTCAAGATAGCCCTCCGCCCCCACGATGAAACATTCCACCACATCGTACTCCCACAGGTTCGCCACACGTGTGCGCGGTGGTGCAGCAGGCACAGACGGACATCCCTGATGTGGTAGCGAAGCAGTGATACAGAGCCCCTCATCCTCGGCCCCTAGCGTCACCACACCGTGCAAGCGTGTGTTGGCGCAGGGTGTCCCATCCCAGTACGTCACGACGGGGAGGACGAGCACGTCTGGGGTGTAAGGAATGAGCATAGGGCAATTTTGTACTGTGGGGATAGACTTTAGGAGACATGCTAAATGGGGCCCGCGCCTGCCGGGCCCCGTACCACCAGCCTACGCCTTGAGACGCGTTAGACTTCGTCAAACAGATACGAATTCACAAACTGATGAATACGTTGCTCACATGTCTCGGGATACATGAGCCAGGCCGTGGCGGCGATACTGCTTAGCAAGGCATTTCCGTCCTGCGGGGTAAAGCAGAAGCCGGTGATTTCATGCCCATCCCGGACCGTCAACGTCGGCGTGGACACCACTGTCTGGTTGAGGATACGGCCAAAAAACCCATGATCACGGCCAAAAGAAAAGATCGGGCTGGACATGGTTTTTTCCGTCAAGGCGACATATCTGTTTGCTTGGAGTTTCTCAATCACCTCGTCCAACGTCACCGGCCGCTGGACCTTGAGGTTGAACCAGATGCTATGCATGTACTGCGTGTTCAGCTTAATTGCTGAAGAAAAGAGGTCCAGATCGAAGCCACGCGTGTGGAACAGGTGCCAGGCGTCCTTCGCGTGATGCGTGCCAAACTTGGCATCTTTGTGTTTCCCAGCCTCTGGCGCCGCAATAAAACTCTTTTCCTGGCTAATATCGCTGGAGCGTCGCATGCAGACAAAGCGGCCTTCAAGCAGGTTGTCGGGGGCTTCGTCATGCAGTGCCAAGGTTTCCGTAAGCACAGCGAGGTTGTGGGTGTTACAACTGACGACTTGGATGAAACGGTCTTCCCCCGGCACCAGTGCTGCATCGTTGATGCCACGCGCATACGGCTTCCCGAACCCAAATTCGCTCCCCTGGGCGAGAAATCCCTTGGGTGTCGGCATATGTTGGAACCAGTCAATTTTATGCTGATTCGCCACGCCGTCCGGCGTGCAATCAATAATGACAGTGGCCTGGTCCATGGCTTGCTGGACCTCGTAGGTAGGCTGCATACCGAGCTTTTCAAAGTCGCTCATTTTCTCTGCGGCCACGACGAGCTTCGCACCGCGACGAATGAGATTTTTCACTTTGGCACGGTCGCTGAGCAGAGGCCGATTCTTATGGAAGGTAACCTCATCGAGTTCGAGCTGCTCACGCAGATTTAAGAAGAGGCCGATCAGCGGTTCACCGATCGTCCCGGTGCCAATGATGTGTACAACCTTTTTCGCAGCCATGGCGGCTCCTTTCAGACTAGGCCTGTTCTCATAGGACTGTTATGCCATAGCGTCGAATACAGCTGACGCTTTTCATCCTCACAGCCCCTGGTAAAGCTGCACGCTCCATCACACTCAGACATTGCTTCACGTCCTATAGGCTGCTCGCCAACCTCTTATATCCTGGGCACCGAGCACGCAGACCCAACTTGACACTGTCCTCACAGGGAAAAAACGTGAATAGAAATGCATTTCCTCTTAGAATGAGATAAAGAGTCTACTCCATGTAGAGGGCAAACCTTGATACGACGTCTAACACTAGACTGAGTGTTGAAGAAAAATTTTTGTGATTGTAGCACAGGGTCACTGGTATTGTGTAGTTGAAAAACAACGAGGGAACGTAGTCTACGCGACCACATCTACATCTTGCCTCTACCAGCCGCGGTTGGGAGTAGAAATGAGTTGTACCCTTTCCCTTTGGACTCCCTGTAGTGTACACTGCTGGGCATATGGCACCCCCTTTCCTGAGAACTGATCACTCGTCCCAGAGATCAGTTGGCGAGGAGGAAAGCTCTCCTGTACACTAGTGTGAGGTTACGAGCCGAAGAAGTCGCAAGCGAGGTACCATCACGACACACACTGTTGAGGCTCTGCCATATAATGCTGGTATGGAGGTTATAGATGAACAGTAATCAACCGAACCGTAATCGTAAAGGTCTAGGCCCGGGACTGCCTTTTTCCTTCTGGTACGTTCTGGTAGCGATCGGTTTTTTGCTCGTGATCCAAAATGTCTTGTTTGCCCGACCGTTTGAACAACTCCCTTATAGTGACTTCAAGGCGGCCCTGCGCCAGGACCGCATTGAGGACGTGCAAATTAGTATCCACACCATTCGTGGCACCTTGCGGCCTAATACAGGGGAAAAGGCACCACCCCTCCGTTTTATGACGGTGCGCGTCGACGATCCGGAGCTTGTCCAGGAGTTAGAAGCCCATAACGTCAAATATACGGGTCAGTATGATAGTGATGTGCTGAAAACGCTGCTGTCCTGGATTGTCCCGCTGGTATTCCTGTTTATTTTGTGGAGCTTCCTGTCGCGCCGCCTTGGCCCTGGCCAGGGGGTGATGAATTTTGGCAAAAGTCGCGCCCGGATTTATGCAGAGCGCGAAACAGGGGTGACGTTTGCCGATGTGGCCGGTGTGGAGGAGGCCAAGGAAGAACTGCAAGAGATTATTGATTTTCTGCGATATCCCCAGAAGTATGCCACCCTGGGAGGACGCATTCCCAAAGGCGTCCTGTTAGTCGGCCCCCCAGGCACTGGCAAAACCCTCCTGGCACGCGCTGTGGCAGGGGAGGCGTCCGTCCCTTTCTTTAGTCTGAGTGGCTCTGACTTTGTGGAAATGTTTGTGGGGGTGGGAGCGGCGCGGGTACGCGACCTGTTTAAGCAGGCGCAAGAAAAAGCGCCCTGTATCGTGTTCATCGATGAGCTGGACGCGGTGGGGAAAGCCCGTGGGATCAACCCCATCCAGCAAAATGACGAACGCGAACAAACGCTGAACCAGTTGTTAGCAGAGATGGATGGCTTTGATCCACGCAAGGGCGTGATTATCCTCGGCGCCACCAACCGTCCTGAGATCCTGGACCCGGCGTTGCTCCGCGCCGGCCGTTTTGATCGCCAGATAGTGGTTGGCCGGCCGGATCTCCAGGGGCGTCTGCACATCCTCAAACTCCATGCGAAGAAAGTGCGTCTGGCTGCAGATGTCGATTTGCAGATCATCGCGGCGCGTACGCCCGGCATGGTAGGGTCTGATTTGGCCAATGTGATCAATGAGGCGGCCCTCCTCGCCGCCCGCTACGGCAAGGACGCTGTCACTATGGACGAACTCGACAAGGCCATTGACCGCGTCATGGCGGGGCCCGAAAAGAAGAGCCGGGTTATGGCGCCGGAAGAGAAACGGCGTGTGGCCTATCATGAATCAGGGCATGCCCTGGTGGCGGAATCTCTACCGACGGCTGACCCGGTGCGCAAAGTGACCATCATACCCCATGGTGTTGCAGCCCTGGGGTATACGCAGCAACTGCCAACCCAGGATCGCTACCTCTACACGAAAGAGGAACTCCTGGACCGTATCACCGTCATGTTGGGTGGACGCGCCGCTGAAGAGGTGGTCTTTCACGATGTCTCTACTGGCGCCCAGGATGACCTGCAACGCGTCAGTGAAATGGCCCGACGTATGATCACAGAGTTAGGCATGAGCGAGCATCTGGGTGCCTACGCTGTTGAACAAGTCCGGCAACCGATGTTCTTAGATAGTGGCTACCAGAGTTCGCGGCACTACAGTGAGGACACCGCCCGACGCATCGATAATGAAGCGCAAACACTGGTCGAGCGCATGTACCAGCGGGCTCGCCAAATCCTCGAAATGCATCGCGATAAACTCGAGGCGCTGGCGCAGTACCTACTCGAACATGAAGTGATTGACCAGGCATCGCTGGCTATGCTGCTTGGTGATTTGCGTTCCGGGCCTCAGCCCCAACTGATTGGCTAGAGAGCTGTTTCGTTCATGCACTACCAGTTCTCTGGGAGTGCGGGCTGGAAGCCCACGCTCCCAGGCGCCGCTACAAGGTATCCACCTCAGGGGTAACAGTTATACGAATGTGGTCAAGGTCTTTCACGTTGGTACAGGCGTTAATACTATCAACGTCACATGACTCGATATCCGTAATAAATAACCGTACTGGCCCACCTTGCCGCGTGGAAAGGGGTTCGAGTCCTTGACGGTACACGAGGACGGCTCTGTCGATGACTGCGGCGAGAGGCACACTGGCAGAGAAATTATCGGCACTCGCGCTGAAAGTAATGTGTGTCGCCTGCTCCCTCACGCCGGCCCTCTCAAGGAGAGCCCGCAGCCGCACTGCACTCCCGTCGCGTCCAGGGATTAATGTCCCAACCTGTGCCACCTGATCTGGGAGAGCAGCCAGGTCAACAAACCCAAACGTCAGCGTCCTCTCGACCTCACCATCCACGCGTACAGCAGTCTTAGCCCGTCCGTAATTATCTTGGCGCCGCACGATGTCATCTTCACCGAGATAGTCACCACACTGGACTTCGATTACCACAAGATCAGACGCCCCAGGGTTGGCTAACCGATGCCAGGCCTCTCGCGGGATATCAATCGCCTCACCAGAAACACGCCGGAATTCGACATCATTGAGGGTTATGAGAGCTTCTCCCTGCACCACCGTCCAATGCTCTTCACGCCGGAAATGTTTCTGATAACTGAGTCTTTCCCCTGGCCAAACGGTGAGCCGCTTGACTTTATACGTCGGGGTATCCAAGAGCACCTCCCAATGTCCCCAGGGAGGAGTCGCATGGTGGGCACGCGCTTTTTCCTGCTCCAGGAGCTGAATATAGACCGTGACGTACGCATCGATCATACGCTCTTGAGAATAAGACGTAGCAACCCAGTCACGGCAATACTGGCGGCTTATGGCCGGCGTCTGGGCCAGACACGAGACAGCCTCAGCTACAGCAGTCACCACATACCCAGTTTTTCCGTGGCACACGATATCTGCCGTGGCTTCCCTGGCAAACGTCACTACGGGCGTGCCACAGGCGAGCGCCTCAAGGGCACTCAGGCGCTGCACTTCAATGTCACCACCCGTCTGCAGGAGAGCGTATGCCCCTCCTAAAAGCTCGTTATACGCCTTCGCGGTTACAGGACCAACGTAGCAAAGATGCTCTTGATCAAGATGTGGCACCACATTGGCCTCAAAATAGACCTGATCCCGGATAGGACCGGCGATAACGAGTGGCCGGCCACACTGCTGTGCAATCGCCCGTGCTTCGGTGATGCCGGCGTGGGCATGGACACTCCCATACAGCAACAGATATGCGCCTGGCTGTGGCTGATAGGTAAACGCCTCCAGATCGACCCCAGGAGATACGGTGGCAACGTAGGGCAAGTCAGAATGACGGTCCCCAGGGCACAATGCTACGTAATAGCTTCGATCAACGTGGCGCTGCAACAGGGGCAGCGATTGTGGGGCAGGACGGCTATAGAGGGTCGTCACCACTGGCGTAGGAAGGGGTCGACTATATGCCAGCGGCAACGTATTACAGTGATTGTGGATGAGGTCGAACTCGTCAGCCTGCGCGCTGAGATGCGCGATATGCAGGCTCTCCCAGGTCTGTGGATCGAGGGACGGGGCTTCGGTACAGGCCACCGGGCATACGGCAGCCAGTTGTCCTGCCGTCATTGAATCCCCACTGGCAAACAATGTCACATCCACTCCCTGGCGTACTAGTCCGGAGCAGAGGAGCGCAATCTGTCGTTCGCGAGGACCATCATACCTGGGTGGGATACTCTGGGCGATAGGAGCCAGCAGGGCAAGACGCATAAAATGTCCTTCCGTTCAAACGATTCGTGTGTACCTGAACACAAGAAGGGTAGAAATTTTACCAGCACTTTTCAAGCCTGTTGTAGCATACGCATATGCCCACGTGATGTCCCCACTACCAAGCCCTACAAACACTACGCTCCTGGTAGGCACGACGGAAAAATGCCCCGGCCAGGTAGTTAAGATTTTGGGAGGAATGTCCGATAACTTTCAGTAATTCATGGGTATGCCTCAGGGAGGGCAACACGAGCATGCAACGTAAAATTTTTGGTACATTCCGTCCCTCCGTCCTCATTACGCTGGGCATACTCTGGAGCATAGGGGTTGGGATCGGCCTGTATATACTGTTGGATTACGAGATGACTCCTGGGCAAGGAGGCGAAGCGCCAGAGGTATGGCCAGCGCAGAGCCGCATCCCGCGCCATCCTATAGTGCCCACCCTTGTGATGCTCATGCATCCGCGCTGTAGTTGTTCGCGCGCAAGTCTACAAGAGCTTTCCCGTCTGTTGGCACATTTTCAAGCACATGTGAGCGCTGCCATCCTGTTTTATAGCCCCGCCAGCGTAGAGCACGATTGGGAAAAAACAGATCTATGGAGCACAGCTACCTCTCTCCCGGGGGTACGCGTAATACGTGATATCAACGGGGCTGAAGCTAAGTTGTTTCGGGTATATACTTCCGGATATACGGTGCTCTATGACGCCGCAGGGCATCTCCTCTTTCATGGTGGTATTACCCCATCTCGCGGGCATTCCGGTGACAACGCTGGGAGTCAAGCGATCGCTGCACTTCTTACCCACCATCTCGCAGATCATCAGCGTACACCTGTCTTCGGCTGTGATGTATTCGATGCCCCAGAACAGTATAGGGACCTCTTATGACGCCTGGACAGACAGACCCGGGGAGAGCTGCGCTCCTAGAACGCAGTGCGTACCTTTTTCAGGAGCATCAGAGAAAAATCATACATCAGACCAGTCACTTCTTTGCCTACCTCATGATTGTGCAGTGGGTGGGAGGGGTCGTCGCTGCACTCGTCATTACACCGCACACGTGGGCTGGCACTACAAGTATGATACATCTCCATGTATGGGCAGCTCTCGTTCTAGGCGCGACGATCAGCAGTCTCCCGGTCTTCTTAGCCTTTACACGCCCGTGTCATACGTCAACGCGCCATGTCATTGCCGTAGCGCAGATGCTTACCTCAGCGTTGCTCATCCACATCACTGGGGGCAGAATCGAGACCCATTTCCACGTCTTTGGCTCGCTGGCCTTTCTCGCCTTTTATCGGGACTGGCGGGTCTTCATCCCAGCCACTATCGTCGTCGGGCTTGATCACATGGTGCGCGGCATATTCTGGCCGCAGTCGGTCTATGGCGTCCTCAGTGCGACTCCATGGCGTAGTGTGGAGCATGCCGCCTGGGTGATTTTTGAGGACATCTTCCTGATCCTGTCGTGTCGCCGGGGCCTACAAGAAATGCACGATATCGCCAACCATCGTGCCCAACTCGAGGACACCAATCAGCTCATAGAGTCAAAAGTCATAGAGCGCACACAGGAGTTGACTGCGGCCTATGAGGCATTGCACCAGGCAAAAGAGGTTGCCGAAGCAGCCAATCGGGCCAAGAGTGCCTTCCTGGCCAATATGAGTCACGAAATTCGTACTCCCATGAATGGCATTCTGGGTATGACAGAACTCGCGCTCGATACAAAGCTTACCTCTGAACAGCAGGAGTACTTGGCGATCGTCAAAGCCTCAGCAGGCTCGCTGCTGAACATTCTCAACGATATTTTAGATTTCTCCAAGATGGAAGCCGGTAAACTTCTGCTCGACCCGGTGCCCTTTGCTCTACGCGAGCACCTCGGCACGACCATGAAAACACTGGCCCTGCGTGCCCATCAAAAGGGGCTCGAACTCGCGTATGCCGTGCATCCCGCAGTGCCGGATAGGCTGTGTGGGGACGCCGGACGCCTGCGGCAGATTCTCGTGAACTTGGTCGGTAACGCCATCAAGTTCACCGAGCAGGGTGAGGTCGTCGTCGACATCCAGCCAGTGGCTGCGGCGGAGGACACAGCCGGTCTGGACCAGGAGACCATAGCCCTGTGCTTTGTGGTGCGCGACACCGGCATCGGCATCCCCACGGACAAGCAGCAGACGATCATCGAACCGTTTGTGCAGGCCGATGGCTCGACGACCCGCACGTATGGTGGTACGGGCTTGGGGTTAGCCATCGCCAAACAATTAGTCGAGTTGATGGGGGGCCACCTCTGGATCGAGAGTGAAATCGGCAGTGGCAGCACGTTCGGCTTCACCGTCCGCTTTCAGGTCTGTCATGCACCGGAGACCGCAGCACCAGCCACGCCAATGGTCGATGTGCACGACCTACCCGTGCTGGTGGTCGACGATAATGCCACCAATCGACGTATTCTCCAAGAGATGCTCAGTCGCTGGCAGATGCGGCCCGCCATGGTCGACAGCGGACGGCAAGCACTCGTCCGGCTCGCACAGGCTCGAGAGCAGGGCGAGCCCTTTGCAATGGTGTTGCTCGATGCGCACATGCCCGAGATGGATGGCTTTACCGTCGCCATGCGCATGCAGCAGGATCCGGCCTTGGCAGGGACGACGATTCTGATGCTATCCTCGGCAGATTTGGCGGGCGATGCCGCGCGCTGTCGAGAGGTGGGCATAGCTCGGCACCTGATGAAGCCCATCACCCAAGCGGAGCTCTGGGATGCTATCATGACAGCCCTAGGTGGCACCGCGCACACGCCGGCAGCGCTGCCCACCGTCTCCCTGCGCACAGAGCCTGGTGTCGACCGTCCCCTGCGCATCCTGCTGGCAGAAGATAACCGCATCAATCAGCGGGTGGCCCTTCACACGCTGGAGAAGCAGGGCCATACGGTGGTGGTCGTCGGCGACGGCCAGGCAGCCCTGACGGCCCTAGCTCAAGCACCATTCGATCTCGTGCTCATGGACATACAGATGCCAATCCTCGACGGGCTGGCGGCGACGGCCGCCATCCGCGCCCAAGAGCAGACGCATGGCACTCATCTGCCCATCATTGCGATGACGGCACATGCCATGCGCGGGGACCGCGAACGGTGCCTGGCCGCTGGGATGGATGGTTATGTGACCAAGCCGCTTAAAACCGCCGATCTCGCAGCGGCTATCGCCCAACTGCCGCCAGTTTCCTCACTAGAGACACGGGTCGTGACGCCGCCGGTTGACATATCAGCCACTTTACAGAGCGTCGGGGGGGATCAGAATCTGCTGGTGGACCTGTTCGAGATATTTCAGCAGGATTATCCTAAACAGCTAGCAGAACTCCGGGATGCCATTGGCGTCGGAGACGCCGAACGGGTGACACAGGTGGCGCATAGCCTGAAGGGCGCCGTCGGCTACTTCGGCGCTCAAACGGTACACGCTCTGGCATACCGACTGGAAACTATGGCTCATCAGGCAGAGTTAGAGGGGGCGTCCTCCGTCTTGCAACAACTAGAGCGGGAATTGGAGCGGCTCAGTGCCTTTGTGGCTGAGAGCAACTGGACAGAACGACTCTGATCAATTCCGTAGAGCACTTCTACAGAATGCCAGAACGGGTTGGCGTGTTAGCCGACCCTGCAAGGTACACAACTGTCTAGAGGCGGACAGGCTACAGCTAGAGCACGGCAGCTCGTAATGCCGCACAGCGGGCCGCACCGTACAGCGCTGTCTTATCGTTCATGATCACGCGGACAGGCATTGCTGCAAGGACTGGTTGCAATCGGCCTTTAGCACAAAATGCCTGCATAAAGGTCGGTTCCTGCAGTTTGGCGACAATTTTCGGTGCGATACCTCCTCCTATGAACACTCCACCAGTCGCCATCACTTTCAGTGCGAGATTCCCAGCCTCTGCCCCAAAGAGCGCCACACAGAGGTCGAGTGCCTGTACACAGAGATCGCACGTACCAGCCAGAGCAGCGCCTGCGATGGCTGCCGGGGGGTCCACCTGGCGCAACTCTTCCGTGAGCCAGGCCGGTTCAACACCACGCCTGGTATCGCGCAGAAAAATATAGACATTGTATAACCCCGGTCCAGACAGGACACGCTCCCAGCTCACATGCGTAAACCGTTGCTGGAGATACTGGAGGAGTTCCACCTGCAGGGCATCATTTGGCGCAAAACTGGCATGACCGCCCTCTGAGGCAAACGGCAGGTGCTGCTTACCATCCCAGTAGAGGCCAGCTTCTCCCAAACCTGTCCCCGCAGCAATCACTGCAGCGTTGCCCTCGGCCTCTGGCGTGCCCTCATTCAGTATGACAAAATCTTCAGGGGCAATGGCCGCAACGCCGTAAGCATTGGCTTCGAGGTCGTTAATGAGCCACACCGTTGCCAGGCCAAGTTGTTGGGCAAGTTGCTGTGCCTCTACTATCCACGCCAGGTTGATGGCCTCACTGCGACCACGCTGTATCGGCCCAGCAATCCCAAAACAGGCGTGCGTAATACACAAGTCATGGGCCGAGATGAACGTGCGGACAATGTCACCGAGACTGGCATAGGCATGACTGGGAAACGTCTCTTCAACGAGGAGTGTCAGATGCCCCTGCGTCGCCTCGAAACTCGCTAGTCGTGCATTTGTACCGCCGATGTCACCTGCTAAAATCATGCCCAGGTCCTTCTCGCTCGCCTCTCCTGCCCTGCCTGACAATGGGTCGGACACTCTCTGTTCCGCCCCTGCTCTAGGCAATCATGACGGCTCCACCATCAACATTATATGCCTGCCCAGTAATGTTGTCGGCGTCAGGGGAGGCCAGAAAAACAGCCATAGCAGCGATATCTTCAGGTTGATTCCGACGCCCAGTGGGGAGGGTAGCGACACGCCGCTGGATTTCCTCCTCCACAGGAACCTGGTTCCGTTCAGCTCGTGCGTGCATCGCCATCATAGACATGTCAGTGACAGTAGTGCCAGGACAAATAGCATTGACATTAATATGATGAGGTCCGAAGGCCACGGCAGCACTCTTCGTCATGGAAATCACACCAGCCTTACTGACTCCATAATGCAAGAAATGCGGCTCAGGTTGTTTCCCGGAAATAGAAGCTGTATTAACAATTTTACCACCACTCCCTTGCTGGATCATCTGGCGCGCCACCGCTTGCATTACAAAGAACGCCCCTTTGAGGTTGACATTGCACACAAAATCCCAATCTGCCTCGGTGATGTCCAAGACCTCCTGGATGCGCAGCACACCAGCATTATTCATCAGGATATCTATGCGCCCCATGCTCTCGACACTGCGCTGGACCATCTGCTCAATATCAGCTCGGCGTGAGACATCTGCCTGCAGAGCCAGACCCTTGCGCCCAAGCCCCGTAACCTGCGCGGCAGTTTCTTCCGCCAGACGCCTATCAATGTCGGCGATTACTACGTATGCTCCCTCTTGCGCCAACCGCACGGCCATAGCGCGTCCGATACCCCGCCCTGCTCCCGTCACGAGCGCTATTTTCTCCACGAGTCGTGCCACGCGCTTGCCTCCTTCTCTGCGTGAGGGCAGTCTCTCTCTGTCTAGGGTTGAGAGTCTTCCTAGGATAGCTAATGGCAGAGTTGTAACAAAAACCACTGGCGCTTGCAATAACGTGCCATGCCGGCTTGCATTATGCCGGGTCGATAGCGTATGCTGGGGAGATATATGTTACCAACCGTATCGTACCAGAAGGGAAAGAGCATGAGCGAGCCCGTCGTGTACGTCAACGGACATCTGGTACCGGCCAATCAGGCCACCGTGTCAGTGTTTGACCGTGGCTTTCGTATGGGCGATGGGGTGTTTGATACCGCCCGTACGTTCCGGCATCGCCCCTATAAGCTGCGTGAGCATCTTGAGCGTCTGTATCGTTCGCTCTACTACATTCGCATCGATCCAGGCATGACCATCGAAGAGATGGAGGTGCAGACTCTCCAGGTGGTCGAGCGCAATGTGTCGTTCCTCCAACCCCATGACGACGTCTGGATTACCCAGGTCATTTCACGCGGGCCATTACGAACGACAGGAGCGTCAACTGTAGTGATCCTGACTGAGCCATTACCCTTTGCCAGCTTTGCCCGCTACCACAAGCTGGGGGTGTCGCTGATCACACCAGGCATCCGTCATACCCCTCCACAGAGCGTGGAACCCCGTGCCAAGACCGTGAGCCGTATGAATCTGGTGCTGGCTGAGCTGGAAGCGCAGCAGCGCGATTCGGAGGCGTGGGCCTTGCTCTTGGATCTCGACGGTAACGTCACTGAATATACCTCGGGGAATTTTTTCATGGTGCGTAAGGGGAGCCTCATTACCCCCTTTGAACGCAATGCGCTTGGAGGGATTTCACGAGAGGTAGTGATTGAACTGGCCGAGGAGCTCGGCCTCCCGTGTCGTGAGGCGGATATTACGCCCTACGATGTCTACAATGCTGACGAGGCGTTCATCACCAGCACCAGCAAGTGTATCCTGCCCGTGGGGCGTCTCAACGGGATCCGTATTGGTCAGAAGATACCTGGCCCAGTGACCAACCGCCTCTTGGAGACCTGGAGTGCGCGTGTGGAGCTGGACATTGTAGAGCAAGCCCTGAGTCACTTGTCCCCTGAGGAACGTCAAGCATTAGAAGGCCAGGCAGGGTGACCGAGGCCGCGCTACGCGGCCTCGGCCAGTTCGCGGGCATTGCGCTTCATGCGGTTCAGCAACGCCGTCAAGCCACGCAAGCGTAGCGGTGAGAGCACCTTGTGCAGGCCAAGCTGCTGGTAGAGGTCATTCGGTACGGCGATGATAGCCTCGGGAGGAGCCCCATTCAGGCCTTCGTAGAGGATGCCTGCAAAACCGCGCACAGTCGGGGCTTCACGCGGCACATCCAGGTAGTAGTGAACGGTATCGTCGAAGAGCTTCGCCGAGATAAAGACTGGCGTCTGACACTCATGCACCTGCTCCATGGTGTCGCGGGCGTTGTGCAGCTCCTCTGGAAGCTCTGGCAGATTCATGGCGTATTCCAGGAGCATATCGAGCCGCTCTTCCTGGGAGGCATCGCGAAATGTCTCAATGATTTCCTGGAGGGCCTCAGGGTAGGCATGATCCGTCATAGTACCCCCCTCTGCCTAGAAAATACCAAGCTGATCTTTGGCCTCTTCTGATAGCATATCTGGACTCCACGGCGGTGTCCATACGACCCGAATGTCCACGTCCTCCACGCCCTCCATCTCTTTGAGCTTGTCGTCAACCTGTTGCAGGATATGCGGACCGGCAGGGCAGGCAGGACTCGTTAAGGTCATAATCAAGTCGATCTTGTTCCCTTCGATCTCTACGCCGTAAATGAGCCCCATATCAACGATATTGATCCCCACTTCCGGATCGTATACCTGCTTCAATATCTCATACACAGCTTCTTGCCCAGGCATCTCTGAGTCCTCCTCGTTCTGCCTGGCACCACGCGTGCCAACCTCTTACAGGTCCACTTCCACGAGGATATCGTTGCCCTCAACCTTGACCGGATAGGTTTCCACAGGCTCAACCGCCGGCATGGTCAGTGCCTTGCCAGAGCAGACATCAAACCGCGCACCGTGGCGCGGGCAGGCAATATAGGTCCCGTTAAACCTGCCCCCAGACAGGGGCGCTCCGTCGTGCGTACATACATCCTCAATGGCGTAATACTGTCCATCCACATTAAACAGGAGCACGGCAATACCATCAAGATCGATCGGCTTCTTTTGTCCTGGTGCTAATTCTCCAACCTGAGCAACTTTGACCCATTCTGCCATGGCTTCTCAGTCCTTCTCACTGCTGCACTCGTGGAATGGCCCAATACCACAGCCAGGAGTGTGCCCTCCTGGCTGCCCACTGCACCTTTGCGCTTATGCCGTCTTCTCAATCGGGGCACCCACTAGATTGCCCCACTCCGTCCAAGAGCCGTCGTAATTCCGTACGTGAGGATACCCTAACAAGTACGTCAGCACAAACCAGGTGTGGCTTGAGCGTTCACCAATGCGGCAGTATACCACCACATCGTCCTGCTGCTTAAGCCCAGCTCGTCCTTCGTACAGGGCTTTAAGTTCATCCGCACTCTTGAACGTGCCATTCGGCGCTACCGCCTGGCCCCAGGGGACACTGGCCGCCCCCGGAATATGCCCACCGCGCAGGGCCCCCTCTTGGGGATAGTCGGGCATGTGCAAGAGTTCCCCGCTGTATTCGCCTGGTGAGCGCACATCAATGAGGGGTTTATGCGCCTGGATATGATCCGCTACCTCTTGCCGGAAGGCGCGAATGGAGAGATTCGGGCCATTGGCTGTATAGGTCACGGCTGGATAATTAGGCCGTTCCTGGGTCAGGGACCGTCCTTCGTCGATCCACTTTTGCCGCCCGCCGTTCATGATGCGGCAGTCCTGATGACCGTACATTTTGAAGACCCAGAGAGCGTAGCAGGCCCACCAGTTGTTCCGATCCCCATAGAACACGATGGTGTGGTTGTTGCCGATGCCCTTGCTCCCCACGAGTTTAGCGAAGGCGTCCTTATCGATGTAGTCGCGCACCACTTGGTGCTGCAGTTCGGTGTGCCAGTCTACTTTGATAGCGCCAGGCACATGTCCAACATCGTATAGGAGGACATCTTCATCAGACTCGACAAGACGCACGTTGGGGTCGTTCGCGTGCTCTGCGACCCAGTCGGTACTGACGAGCACTTCGGGATGGACATACTCTGACATAGGCTCTCCCTTCTCTGCCTCAGATGCGGCTTTCAATCGCCAGACGAATTTTTTCTTGCACCCCTTCCACCGGAAACTCTGTGATAACCGTCTCAAAGAACCCCTGGACGATCATCCGTTGCGCCTCCTGCCGCGACAACCCACGACTCATCAAATAAAAGATTTGCTCGTCGTCCACCATGCCAGTGGTCGAGCCATGCTTACAGCGCACGTCGTCTGCCTCGATCTCCAGGATAGGCAGCGCATCGGCGCGCGCTTTATCGCTGAGTAATAAGCTGTGCGTTGATTGATAGGCGCTGGTCTGCTGCGCCACAGGCCGCAAGTGAACGACTCCCCGCAAGACGGCGCGTGCCCGGTCTAACAGAGCGCTTCTGAACAGCAAATCGCTCTCCGTATGCGGCGCCAGGTGGTCTTGCCGCGTCTGATAGTCCAGATGCTGGCGGCCATCAGCGAACACCAGGCCATAGAGGTGTGCACTACTACCGGCCTCATTGAGTAGCACGCTCTGTGCCGTCCAATGCAACCGACTCCCCAAAGCCGCCACAGCCCAGCGTAACTGACTGTTGGCGGAGAGCACGGCGCGTTGATGGCTCACCCCCCACAGGCGGCGGCTCCAGTTCTGTACCTGAAGATACGTTACTTGAGCCCCAGCCTTGAGATAGAGTTCCACAACACCGTTATGCAACCCTGGCAGATCAGCACTGCCAGAGACATCTTCCTGCACAAAGGTCACATGGCTGTGTGTGTCAGCGATGAGCAAGACATGCGATTGCTCCATGCCTGACGCCGTCATATGCGCCGTGAGCGCTTGCAGCGGGAGCTGCACGGTGACCCCAGGGGGAACATAGAGAAACGTCCCACCATTCCACAGGGCACCATGCAACGCCGTGAACTTACTGGTCGTTACCGGCACAGCCTCGGTCATAAAGTGGGGTTGCACGAGTTCAGGGTGATGCTGTACCGCCGTATCCAGCGCACAAAAAATCACTCCCTGGCTTTTGCAGGTGTCATCCAATGTCTGCCAGAGTGCTGCACCATCCTGATGCACTACCAGACCACCCACAGGCGTCTCCGGCAGCGTCATATGTTCCACGAAGAATGCGGACAGTGCCTCGCGGTGCTGCACGGCCGGCACCTGAGGTGGGAGTGGCAGATAATGCTCCAGCTCAAGACCACGCAAGTCGGTGCGCCGCCACTCTTCCTCTGTCCCCAGCGGCAGCGCCAGCTCCTCACTCAGCTGCCAGGCCGCCAAGCGTCGGTCGCGCATCCACGTAGGTTCGTGTTTGGAGGCGCTGAGCGTTTCAACGGCCTCAGCGCTCAGTGTCTGTACTCCTGTACTGATTGCCACAATGCCTCCTCATACGCCCCAGCTTTAGCCGACCGAGCCTTCCATCTGCAGTTCGATCAGGCGGTTCATTTCCACCGCATATTCCATGGGCAGCTCTTTAACGAGCGGTTCGATGAAGCCGTTGACGATCATCGTCGATGCCTCGGTCTCCGACAGCCCGCGGCTCATCAGGTAGAAGAGCTGCTCCTCCTGAATCCGGCTCACGGACGCTTCATGAGCGATACTCACCTCTGCCTCGTCGACTTCCATCACCGGATAGGTATCAGAGCGTGATGCCTTATCGAGGATGAGCGCATCGCACACGACCTTGGAGCGCGCTCCCTTAGCGCCGTTGGTGACTTTCACGAGGCCACGATAGGTGCTCCGCCCACCGTCTTTGCTAATGGACTTCGAGGTAATGATTGATGAGGTATGAGGTGCACCATGCACCACTTTGCCCCCAGCGTCTTGATGCTGACCATGCCCAGCAAACGCAATGGAGAGGATCTCACCGTGGGCCCCCTCACCGCGTAAGTAGACGGACGGATACTTCATGGTCAGTTTGCTGCCCAGATTCCCGTCTACCCATTCCATCGTGGCTTCTTTGTATGCTGCCGCCCGCTTGGTCACCAGATTGTAGACGTTATCAGCCCAGTTTTGGATAGTGGTATAGCGGACGCGTGAACCAGGCTTGCAGATAATCTCTACCACAGCACTGTGGAGCGACTCACTGGAATAGGTCGGAGCGGTGCACCCTTCGACATAGTGCACCTGCGCACCCTCATCGACAATGATCAAGGTACGCTCGAACTGTCCCATATTCTCGCTATTGATACGGAAATAGGCCTGTAATGGCACGTCCACCTTCACCCCGGGGGGGACATAAATAAAACTGCCACCACTCCAGACCGCCGTATTCAGGGCAGCGAACTTGTTATCCTCAGGTGGAATAATCGTCCCAAAATACTCCTGCATGAGGTCAGGATATTCCTGCAGCGCCTGGTCCGGCGACACAAAGATGACGCCGAGCTTTTCCAGGTCCTCTTTTAGGCTGTGGTACACTACTTCCGAGTCGTATTGTGCACCGACCCCTGCCAGGAACTTGCGCTCAGCCTCCGGAATCCCGAGGCGATCGAAGGTTTTCTTGATGTTCTCAGGCACGTCCTCCCAGGTGCGACCTTCACCCTGGCTTGGCTTGACGTAGTAGTAGATGTCGTCAAAATCAATCTCTGCGACGTTACCACCCCAGGTCGGCAATGGCTTCTGGAGGAAAATCTCCAGGGCGCGCAGCCGATAGTCGCGCATCCAATTTGGCTCCTTTTTGATTTCCGAGATCTGTGCAACGATCTCATGATCCAGGCCCTTTTTGGCCCGAAATACCGACTGATCAGGATCGTGGAAGCCGAACTGATATTCCCCCTTCAGGGCACGTACTTCCACGCGTTCGTCCTGTGCCGTTGGCGTTGGCATACCTATCTCCTTTGTCTATCTGTATAGAGCCAGGCGCTCAGGCCACTGGCTCAGCATACTTTTCGCGCACCCAGTCATAGCCTCTGGCTTCTAGCATTTCGGCGAGTTCTGGGCCACCCGATTCGACCAACTGCCCATCCAGAAGGATATGGACAAAATGCGGTGTGATGTAGCTCAGCAGACGTTGATAATGCGTGATGAGTAACACCCCGAGCTGCGGTCCAATGAGGGCGTTCACACCTTCAGCTACCGTGCGCAGCGCATCAATATCCAACCCTGAATCGGTCTCATCCAGGATCGCGATCTTCGGTGCGAGCATGGCCATATGCAAGATCTCGACGCGTTTCTTCTCGCCACCCGAGAAGCCCTCGTTCACGTAGCGCCGGGCAAAGGACTGATCAACACCCAGGTCCTTCATCTTTTGGAGTAATTCGCGGCGAAAATCTCGCATAGGAATGAGCGTCGTTTTCCTCTGACCATTGTCCGCCGTCTCCACTGGCCCACCGTCACGGGCAGAGCGTACCGCGCTGAGCGATCGACGTAGAAAATCAGCCAGTGTTACTCCGGAAATAGTTGTGGGATATTGGAAAGCCAAAAACAACCCGTGTCGGGCACGCTCATCGGCGCTGAGATCAAGGAGGTTTTCACCACCCAGAAGGACCTCCCCAGCCTCAACGTGGTATTTGGGGTGCCCCATCAGGGCATAGGCCAGCGTGCTTTTGCCTGAGCCATTTGGCCCCATGAGAGCGTGCACTTCGCCTTGTTTGATGTCTAAGTTTAGACCCCGCAGAATGCGCTTGCCATCAACGCTCACCTGCAGGTTCCGGATGCTCAACTCCGTAACCATTGCCTCTCCTCGCATGCCCATGCTAGAGCTAAGCATGGACCACACTGTGCTATTTTTTGACTTGAAATTGGCAGCCTTGGTGCCCGTCGAGCTGCGATTGATATAGGGTGACCGGAGAGCCCAGAGCAAGTTCCATCGCCTCGATTTCCATGCCACAGACTTCGCGATGTTCTCGTGCCAAGCCGTAATATGGACAGGTATATTCAGTCAGCACAAAGGCATCGGCCTCTTCGTCTACTTTACTCATAACCCCATGCGCTGCCAGCAGTGCCGCCAGTTCCTGCAGACGATCTGCCACGGCGGCACCCCGCATGCACTCCGCAAACTGTCGCCCGAGGCGCACGCTGACGCGGTGCAGCATCTGATGCACCGTTGCAGTATCGGGCAAATATAAAATCTCTTCGAGCAACGCCAGCGCCAGCTCTTCGTAGCCATGCGCAAACAACTCCTGGCCTTTCTCTGCCAGGCGGTACACTGCATGCGGACGTCCGCGTTTCTCGCGTACCGTTTCTGCTGTCACCATCCCGGTGGTCATCAGTGTCACAAGCTGCTGCCGTACAGCAGTCGTCGTGACGCCAAGAGCCGCTTCAATCTCTTTGATACTGAGCGGTCCCTGTTGCTGTAGGAGCTTGAGAATCTGCCCAGCCGGCGATCCGTCGATTCGCATGTTAGGTAGCATAGCTGTACTCCCCAACCCAGACAGTATTGCTGGGGAGTATAACGACATAGCCGATTTTTGTCAATTTCGCCTGTCAAAAATGCTAATTTAGGCGACTACGAGGGAAGCCGTTCTCAGTCTGCAGAGGGCGGCCCCTGGGAGATATGATGGATAGCAACCTCAACTCTGCGCAGTGCACAAGTTATAGCGCCAGATAGCCCGTTGCACAATCTCGTCAAGATCGGCTGGCAAGAGATAGCCTTCAGCAATGAGCGCCTCAGCAGCCTTGCTCACCAACTCGCGATACACTTCCCTGGAAAGGATAACGCTCGGCGATGGATGGTCACACATCATTAGACTGCTCACGGACACTCGGCGTCGGCGCAAACGGGATTGTAGCGCCATGCATACGCAACAATTGCTCTGGGGCTCCCTGCGAGGCATGGCGAGGATTCCAACCCATGTACGTAGCCAGGGGCACAGTCAGATCAGGGAGCCGAATACCTGCTACTTCATTCCCATCCCCGTCTGCAGCCAAATAGATATGGTAGCTGGCGCCGTCGTGCCTCTGTCCAAACGGGCGAAGCGCCACTAGGCGCAGGGGATCACCTGCCTGGGACCATGCTCATGCTCGCGTACGGTCAGCATGGCGTCAGAGTCTGCTACATCAGCCGTAGGATAAGGCTGATGCATATGGTCGGCCAGGAGCAGGCTAGGCGTCGTCGCATTGGGCCACCACTGGCAGAGTACGTACCCATTGCCAGACACACCAGGCGAGCGTGTATTCTTGTTGCAGCAGAAACCCATTGCCAAGATGTTCCTCGCGCGGCACTTTGTATGCCCCCGTGACACCAAAAGGTTTTCCCCCAACAAGGGGTTCACGGGTTGTTATATCAAGACGTGTAACCGCTATGTCAGTTGTCCTTTCCCTAGCCGCGTGCCTGACGCAGCCTTGGTGATACCCGAACAGGCTGCGTCCGCTCCGTAAACGCCGGCATTAACACCATGATGAATGCCAGAGACACGATACCGAGCAAGGCGTTCATGCGTATGGTAAACACAGGGTGGATGGCACTCGCTGTTGCCCCCATGAGGAGAGAGCCAAAGGGGCCAGTACCGATAGCCAGGCTAAGCACGCCCAAAGCTCTCCCGCGCATTTCCTCACGCGCTGCCAACATGATGATAGTGGACTGCATAGCCCCAAACCCTGCCGTGCCCAGCCCGAGTAACAGCAACACTGGCAGAGAGAGGATGTACCAGCGTGACATGGAGAACACAAAGAGTCCTACCAGGGCCAGCAGCGATCCACCCAAAAAGACTCGACCGTGATAGTTCAGACGCACTGCTGAGGCAATCAGCACGGCTCCCACCAACGCCCCAAGGCCCTCAGCCGCCTGGAGCACACCCATCAGCGCCGCGTCAACGTGCAGGATATCGCGCGCGATGATAGGCACCATCTGGACGTACGGAAAGAGGAGGACGTTCATCACCACCGTGATATAGAGCGTGGCTTTGATGGTCTGGTTCCCACGCATGAAGCGGAAGCCCTCGAGCAGATTACGCCAGACACCCTGCTGGCGACGCTCTGGGCGTGGCCCTTGCGGTATGCGCAACGACCACAACAGCATCCAGGCAATGCTGCACAAGAACGTGATCACCACATATCCCCCTGTGACCCCAGTCAGGGTAATGAGCACACCGGCCAACGCTGGTCCGCACATGCGGCTGGCATTCATGCCCACTGCGTCAAGGGCGACTGCATTGGTGACCCCCTCCAGACCCAGCAAGTCGTAGATCACAGCGCGACGCGAGGGAGTATCAAGGGCCCAACAGGCTCCCGTAATCAGAATCGCCATGTATGCATGCCACACCTGGATGACACCAGTACTGAGCAGCAGCGTGAGCATGCAACTTGACGTTACATTCGCACCCTGGGTAAAGCTCAGCAACCGTTGGCGGTGCACCCGATCTGCCAGAACACCCCCCACCAGCCCCAGCAGAAACATCGGGGCAGAGCTAAAGAAACCAACAAGGGCCACCAGGAAGGGGGAGTCAGTGAGGTCAAGGACAAACCAAGCCATGAGCGTCATCTGCATCCAGCGCGAGGTATAGAGCAGGAAGTTGGCGAGCCATAGACGGACATAGCCACGGTTCTCAAAGGCCTGAAAGGCCCGCTTAAGATGAATGTCTCGCTTCGTGATGGGAACACTGCCTGCCACAGTCACATCTCCTGAGTGTAATCAAAGCTACCTTGCAACAGCCTCACAGCTCTACGACAATATTCTAACCAAAATACTATGGATGTAACCTGCCACACGAGGGATCCCCTGAGTCAGCCTGTGCTAGGCTCCCTGCGGCCCCGGACGGCAGCCTGTGGTGTGGCCAATATCACCTTCTAAATTGCGTGAGAGGATATGGGCATGGTATTGCATACATATCAGGTTATTCTATTCGACCTGGGTGGCGTGTTAGTCGAGGTCGATGGTGTCGCGGCGCTGCAGCGGGTGTTGGGGCAACAGCTCCCCTCGGAAGAGGTGTGGCAGCGCTGGCTCACGGCCTCTGCCTGGGTGAGCATGTTTGAGTCTGGACAGTGTACACCAGAGGCGTTTGCCACTGGCATCGTGACAGAGTGGGGTCTCGCTGTGACTGCGGAGGCGTTCCTCGACGACTTCAGACACTGGCCCAAACGCCTTTTCCCCGGCGTCCGAGACATGCTAGCGCTGCTGGCCCAGCGTTGCACCCTGGCCTGCCTGAGCAATACTAATAGCGTGCATTGGCCACACGTACGCGACACCTTAGGACTCAACGGCCTCTTACACCGCTACTACCTATCGCACGAGATCGGCCACCTCAAGCCCACTCGCGCCGCCTTCGAGCATGTCCTCGCCGACCTCGGCTGTCCCCCTTCCTGTGTCATCTTTCTCGACGACAATCAACTCAATGTCGATGCGGCGCAGGATGTAGGTATACAGGCGTATCGTACGGTCGGTATCGCGGAGGTCCAGGCTACTCTCCAGTCGCTAGCACTGCTTAGGCCTGTCTAGCGTTACTCTCTCTTCTAGGCAACACTAGTATACCAGTCGAAAATCTCACCGCCGGTCATGAACACCACTCCGGCAAACTGGCGGATGTAGTTAAAAATCATATTGTAATACTTGATGCGATGCGGCACGCCAGTGATGTAAGGGTGCGTGGAAATGGCCATAATGCGAGCGCTCTCAGCGCCTTCCTCATAAAGCGTGTCAAAGTGATCGCGGGCACGCACAAAAATCTCTGACGAGCCGTGGTGCTGGATGAGATAAATAGGAATGTCGTTGAGCTCCACTGTATAGGGAATGGAAACGAGAGAGCCGCGTGCCACCTTCATGCGGTAGGGCTGATCGTCGTTACACCAGTCGCAGAGATACTCAATACCTTCCTCAGCTAAAATGTCAGGGGTATGAAACGTCTCGGCCAAGCCAGGCCCCATCCAGCCGCGAGGCGCTTTGCCGGTATAGGCTTTGATGGTGGTGATGCTGCGACGAATTACCTCGCGTTCGTCTGTCTCCACATTCAGCGCGCGTTGAATAAAGCCATGGCCAAGCATCTCCCATCCTGATGCCAGGCTCGCGTCGACAATCTGTGGATACGAATGGCAAATAGAGGCGTTCAGACTCACAGTGGCGCGAATACCATGGCGGTCCAACACGCGCTTCAGGCGCCAGAAGCCAACGCGCAAGCCGTAGTCGAACCAGCCAAAGTTGGCGATGTCAGGCAGCACTGTCACGCCTTGCGGTGGGGGCAACACCGTGCGTGCCATAGGGGCGTTGATGTCCCATTCCTCGACATTGATCACTGGCCATACAGCCACACGGGCATTGCCCGGGAGTTTGAGGGGCTTACGCTCAAAGAGGGGTACGTAGTCAGCACGGAGGTTGGCCATAAGTGCTCCTGGTCGTTTCACGTGCAACAGTTCTACAGGTCAATAGTGAGCAGTCAGGGCTTATTACACTTCCTGTGGGAAGTCGTCCGTTGTCGGGACGCTTGCTTCTGGGCCTGGATAGATCAGCGAGGCAAGCACTGACAGCAGGAGAATCCCCGCGACGACAGCAAGAGCCCACTGGACAGGGATGTGGTACACCTCTCCCAGCAGCATTTTAACGCCAATAAAAACCAACACGACGGCTAAACCATAGTGCAGGTAATGGAACAGAGCCATGAGTCCAGACAATGCAAAGAACAGCGAACGCAGTCCTAAAATCGCAAAAACATTCGATGTGTAGACAATGAATGGATCAGTAGTCACAGCGAGCACGGCTGGGATGGAATCGAGGGCAAAGACCACATCAGTCACCTCTATCATCAACAGTACAACAAACAGGGGTGTCGCAAAGTACCGTCCATCGAGCTGCACGAAGAATTTCTCGGCGTGATATGCTGTAGTCACTGGCATGAAACGGGTGAAGAGCCGCACCACAGGATTCTGCTCAGGATGGACTTCATTGTGCTGCCGCAAGGCCATCTTCACGCCAGTGACGATCAAAAAGCCACCGAAGATATACAGGAGCCAATGAAACATCTGGATCAGGACTGTCCCCACGGCAATCATCAGGCCGCGCATGAGCAGCGCACCTAGAATACCCCAGAAGAGAACCTTGTGTTGGTAAGCCGGAGGCACGCTGAAATACGACAGAATCATGAGAAAGACAAAAAGATTATCAACGCTCAGAGACTCTTCGAGAACGTAACCGGTGAGAAATGCCAAGGCCGCCTCAGTACCATACCAGAGGTACACACCAAGATTAAAGAGCAGGGCTAGAGCAATCCATATCGTGCTCCAGCGCAATGCTTCTTTGACATTGACGACACGTGCCTGACGGTGAAACACTCCAAGATCAAGCGCCAACATCGTGAGCACAAACGTACCAAAGCTCCCCCAGAGGAGCATCTGGTGCGTCATAGGATGTCCTTCTCAAAATGGGAGGTTAAAACGCCCTCCACCGTGTGAGAGGGCGTCAGGACCGTTCACGTATCTTCTTAGCGTGGTCGCCCAATGCCCTGACGGGCCATGGCTTGCAGGCGTGCGATACGTTCCTCTGTGGATGGATGGGTACTAAACAAGCGCACCAGCCCCCCACCGGAAAACGGATTGATGATAAACAAATGAGCAGTCGCTGGAGAACCCGCCGTCATGGGGATGCGCTGGCTCCACGCCTCAATCTTCCGCAACGCACTTGCCAGAGCCAGAGGATTGGCACTGAGGTGTGCCCCATGTTCGTCAGCCGCGAACTCCCGCGAACGTGAGATAGCCATCTGAATGAGCGTCGCAGCCAACGGCGCAAGGATGATGCCGAGCAGCCCAGCGATGGGATTACTGCCCTCCTCGTCTCTGGAAGAGCCACCCCCTAACATCGCTCCCCACATTGCCATATTCGCGATATGACTCAAGGCCCCAGCTAGGGTCGCCGCCACAGTCATAGTGAGCGTGTCACGGTTTTGCACATGCCCCAGCTCGTGAGCCAGCACGCCAGCGAGTTCGTCACGATCCAGCAGACGCAGAATCCCTTCCGTCACTGCCACAGCCGCATGTTGGGGATTACGCCCAGTCGCAAATGCGTTCGGCGTCTCTTGCGGAAGAATGTAGACGCGTGGCATGGGAATACGAGCCCGCTGCGCGAGCTGACGAATCACCGCAAACAACTCTGGGGCCTGTGCTTCGTCAATCTCCTGAGCACCGTACATCCGTAAAACAATCTTGTCCGACCACCAGTATGCCGCGAAGTTCATCACCCCAGCAAATATCAGCGCTATCATAAAGCCCCCACGACCAGCAAGGGCCTGCCCGACAAAAAGCAGAAGCGCTGTCAATGTTGCCAAAAGGATCAGAGTCTTCAACTGATTCATACAACACCTCCTTAACACAGCTATGCTCTAGTTGTGCTTCTTGCAAAATATGTGCCCACGAAATATACGTTACCGTTGTATCATTCAGCAAATAGAAATTTCCTGCTTGATTCGTCGGAATAACCGAGGTATTGTTACAAATATATGACATGGCTTAACTACAATCATCTGCATTATTTCTGGATGGTGGCGCGTGAAGGGAGTATTGCACGCGCCAGCGCCCAACTCAAGCTCGCACCACCAACCATCAGTGGCCAGATCCATGTCCTTGAAGAGGTGTTAGGAGAAAAGCTGTTTGCGCGCGTAGGCCGTCATCTGGTCCTTACAGAGATGGGCCGTATTGTCTTTCGCTATGCGGACGAGATCTTCTCGCTAGGACGCGAGCTCATAGACACCCTGCAGGGTCGGCCCACAGGTCGACCGCTGCGCCTGGTGGTTGGCGTCGCCGATGTCCTCCCCAAGCTCATTGCCTATCGTCTCCTCGAACCGGCTTTGCATCTCTCCACCCCCGTGCAAATCATCTGTCGTGAAGGTAAGCTCGAGCGCTTGTTAGCGGAACTGGGAGTATATGAGCTGGATGTCGTGCTCTCGGACGCTCCGAGCGGCGCCCTCAACCGCGTCCGCGCCTTCAATCATCTCCTTGGCGAATGCAGGGTATCACTTTTCGGCACCGCCCAGCTGGCGGCACGGTATAGACCGGGATTTCCCGCTTCGTTACACGATGCCCCTTTCCTGCTACCCACGGACAATACCATGGTCCGACGTGCCCTTGAGCAGTGGTTTGAAGCCACAGACATTCGCCCGCACGTTGTTGGAGAATTTGAAGATAGCGCCCTCCTCACCGTCTTTGGCCAGACCAGCCTGGGCATTTTTGCTGCTCCTGCGGTCATTGAAACGGAAGTCCAGCAGCAGTACGGCGTCGAGGTGATCGGACGCCTCGACGAGGTGCGCGAGCGCTTCTACGCGATTGCCGTGGAGAGAAAGCTCAAGCACCCGGCCATCGTGGCATTGTCAGAGGCGGCGCGCCAGACATTGTTTGGCAAGGATGTGGAAGCGGTGTAAGGGCGACGGCGAATGTGTATTTACAGCGCCTGTCGCTGCTCTAATACCTGCTGTATAGCCAGTCCAAGTTCTCGAAACCTCAATGGTTTGAGCAGGAATGCATCAACGCCCAGGGCCTGCGCTTTGCTCTCCGTCATAGTATGGCTAAAACCGGTACAGAGAATGATCGGAATATCAGGCCGGATGCGTCGCAGTTCTCGTGCTAATCGTTCGCCGGTCATCACCGGCATGGTCTGGTCTGTGATCACCACATCGAACTGCCATGATGCCGCTTGGAACGTCTTCAGAGCCTCGACACTACTGATGTGCACCGTAGCATCATAGCCAAGACGCGAGAGCATCTCGGCAGTCATGTGTGCCAGTGTCGGCTCGTCATCGACAAACAGGATGCGCCCGTTGCCCTGAGGGATGGGGGTTTCTTCCAGTACATCAAGGGACGGCGTATCGGTGTCAATACGTGGGAGATAGATGGCAAACGTCGTGCCTTGCCCTGGAGTACTGGCCACGGTGATCGCCCCACCGTGGCTGGCGATAATGCCATCGACTACGGCCAGTCCCATGCCAGTCCCCTCGCCCACAGCTTTGGTCGTGAAAAATGGCTCAAAAATACGCTCCATAACCTCAGGCGCCATACCGTGTCCGGTATCACTGATCATAATGTATGTGTGCGGGCCAGGCATGAGTGGTGCATGTGTGGCAGCAAAGTCGGTAGTGACCTCAACGGCATCGAGATGTACCGCCAGCACACCGCCGGTATCACGCATAGCATGCTCGGCATTGGTGCACAGGTTCATGAGCACCTGTTGGAGCTGGGTTGGATCCGCCAAGACCGTGCCGGCCGTGGACGTCAGACAGGGGTGAATAGCAATCGTTGACGGCAGTGAGGCTCGGAGCATCCTGAGTACATCGCTGATAAGCAGATGCAGCCGGACAGGCTGACGCTCTGGGGGCCGTTGACGGCTGAAGGCGAGGATTTGCTGTACCAGGTCACGGGCGCGCTTCCCGGCGGTAAGCACTTCTTCGAGATGGCGCTGCATCCTACTGCCATGCGGGACATCGTACAGGGCCAGTTCACTATAACCCAGGATCGCGGCCAAAATATTATTAAAGTCATGGGCAATCCCCCCTGCGAGGGTGCCGATCGCCTGCATTTTTTGCGCCTGGCGGAGTTGGGCCTCCAGGCGCGTACGTTCCGTGATGTCACGCGCCACCACGAGCACCGCCATCTGTCCCCCGAACTCCATAGAACAGGTATTTACCTCCGCCTCAAGGAGCTGCCCAGGGCGTGAGACATAGACCATCTTGCTGTGGCTGGCGCTCTGCCGATATTGCGCCGGCCCCTGCTCACTGACCTGCACGAGACAGTGTGGCGCAACAATGTCGCTCAAGTACTTTCCAATGAGCTCAGGAGCTGGCCAGCCAAGCCACTGGGCACCAATGTCATTGACATATAGAATACGTCCCTGGTCATCGTGCACCAGGACGGTTTCGGGGATACTATCGAAAAGCAAGCGAAATTTCGCTTCCGACTCCTGAAGCTTCTTCGTACGCTCCTCCAAGAGTTCTTCCACACGCAGCAAAGCGCGGCTGCGACGTGCCTTGGTGCAAAGGGTAAGTAAATACTCCGGATCGAACGGCTTGTGGATAAATCCATCAGCACCCAGGCGCATGCATTGGAGAGCGACCTCTGGCGCGAAATCGGTCGTCATCACGATCGCTACCATAGGCGACTCAGGGCGCACAAACTCCTTCAGCAATTGATCGCCCGTCACATCTGGGAGATGATAGTCGATGATGGCAAGCTCTGGTGTCTGCTCACGCAGAAGCCGTCGCCCTTCCTCCCCCGTCGCCGCCATCGAGACTTTGTACCCCTGCGCTTCAAACGCACGCCGCAAGATGGTACTCTGCGCGATACTGTCCTCCACGATGACAACGCGCATGGCTGCTTGTGGTGTCCGACCGGCCAGAAGATTGCGTATGCTCTCCCGGAAGGTCATCGCGTCATAGGGCACTGCCAGAAAGGCGTTCGCTCCGAGGTCCGTGGTCACTTGCTCGGTGTCGGCGCCTGAGAATGTCGCCGAAACGACCAGCACAGGCACAGTGTTCAAGGCTGCGTACTGGGGTGAGCGCAGCAGTTGGCAGAGGCGCCATCCGTCGATCCCTGGCATATGCAAATCGGTGATAATCACATCGACTGTCCCGCGTTCGTCCAGAATAGCCAGGGCTTCCTCGGCGCTCTGGCAGTGGACAGCCTGTAAGCCATCCTTTTTCAGCAGCCCTACCATGAGGTGCAATTGGGACGGATCGTCATTAATCACGAGGGCCGTGGGCAGTGGGACCGTATACATGACAATATGACCTCAGGGCACCTGACCTCATAGAACTCAGTGCCGTATAGAGGGAATAGCTAAGCGTTAACCTTTTCTACCTCACCCTCGTCCTAACGCCTGGTTTCTGCGGGAGTACAGCATACGGCTCCTGTATCGGCAGAAGAGGGAAGAACATTGAGTCTATGAGACCAGTGTTCCCTATTTGCCTTTTGCGGTGCGCCTCGTTAGGATCCTGGAGGAGAACAACAACCTTGAGGTCATGGCGACGAAGGATCGAGGTATCTATGTCAGCAAATGCGCTACTGCAGGCTCTCCAGGAGGCGGTGACCGCGAGCAAGGTGTATACAGACCATCACACACTCAACGTCTTAGCGCGGGACGCGCTCCATCCTGGGCGTATGCCTGGCTGGACGGTCGCCGAACCGTTGTGCGTGGTACGCCCAGAACATACCGCGGAGGTGGCGGCAGTGGTCCGCCTCGCGTCTATGCATGGTGTCCCGGTGATTCCCATAGGTGGTGGCAGTGGACTGATGGGTGGAGCGGCATCGCTTGTGCCAGGACTGGTGCTCGACCTGCGCGGGCTCCAGGAGATCCACGTCCGGCCGGCCGATCGCATGGCTGATGTGGGTGCTGGGGTCACCATCCAGGCGTTGAACCAGGCTGCGGCACCCCACGGGCTGATGTGCGGCCATGATCCGTGGACCGTCGCCGTCGCCACTGTTGGCGGGACCATTGGTACCAATAGTCTCGGTTATCTGGGGGGAAAATACGGTGCCATGGGGGACCAGGTGTTAGGCGTAGAAGCAGTGCTCCCGACCGGTGAGGTGATCGCCACGCGCGCGGTCGAAAAATCGTCCACTGGTCCGGGCCTGCACCGCCTGTTTATTGGTGCCGAAGGTTGCTTTGGCATCGTTACCCGCGCTACGCTGCGTTTGTTTCCCCTGCCGCAAGCACGTCTGCTCCAGGCCTGGGAATTCGCCGATTTTGCCACCGGCTTTACGGCGATCAACGCATTACTCCAGGCTGGCCTGCGCCCCGGTCTGCTCGAATATAGTGATGAGAGCCCTGCAGTGGACGATACGCCTCCGGCCACCCTCATCGTGAGTTTTGAAGGCCCTCGTCGGGTAGCACAGGCAGAAGCGGAGGAAGCCGTGCATCTGTGTACAGCACACCAGGGCCGGCAGCTTCCGCTACGCCATGCCGAGACATTCTGGGCGCAACGCCACGATTCCGGCGATGCCTACGCTGCAGCGCGGGCCGCCGGGCAAGCCTGGAACCGTCACCGCCGGCGCCATCCGTTGGATTACCTGCACGTGGCTCTGCCCCCCTCTGCCGTGCTCGACTATCGCCGCCAGAGCCTGGAGATCCTGGCTCAGCATCGCCTGCACGCCCTGCAAACCGGGCTCTGGTGTCACGCTGGCCTGTTCAACATTGCCTTCTCAGGTGCCGATGCGACAACATTCACCGCCGTACAGATGGTGTTGCTCCAGCTCTGTCAGGAGTTGCATGGCGCCATGGAATACTGCCACGGTGTGGGGGTGCGTCTGGCACCGCTGATGCAACGCGAGCATGGTGTGGGGCTCGAGGTGCTGCGCCGCTTGAAACAGTGCCTCGACCCCCAGGGTATCCTGAATCCCGGCAAGCTCGACCTCGTCACGGTCCCCGCCCTGGAGCCTGCTGCAGGACCGTGACGCAGGGCACGCCTACTCGACGATTTTCACCGTCATCTCGATGCGTTCGAGCGGATTGTCCCGGGCATCGCGCGGCTGGGAGACGATTTTGTCGGCGACCTCCATGCCCTTGACCACTTCCCCAAAGACGGTGTATTTCCCGTTCAGAGAGGGGCTGTCTTTCACCACAATAAAAAACTGCGAGCCAGCGCTGTCCGGATCCTGAGCACGGGCCATGGAGACAATGCCACGAACGTGGGGACGATCGTTGAATTCGGCTTTGACATTGGTGCCCGGACCACCCAGGCCGTATCTGGATTTGTCTTTCTCGTCCTTGGTGTTCGGATCACCGCCCTGAATCATAAAGCCAGGGATGACGCGGTGAAAGATCGTCTTATCGTAAAAACCGGACTTGGCGAGCTTAATAAAATTTTCTACGTGCTTCGGCGCTTTATCCGGAAAGAAGCGAATCTCCATGCTGCCGAATTTCGTATCAATGATAGCCCGGGGCTCCTTCCCACTGGCTGGCTGCGCCTGGACGCGGGCACTTCCTGCGGCCAAGAGCATGACGCCAGCCATAACCAGCCAGACTATCGTTCTCCCAACGCTCATATATGTGCCTTTCTCTCTTCCTCACAGGGCAAAGACGCCCGCAAGACGTTTGATGCCCTCTTCAATGGTGTGCAACAACGGATAGCAATAGGCCAACCGGATACTGTTGCGTCCTGCGCTCCCTGACGCGGAAAAACCGATACCGGAGTTATAGTTCACCTGCGCGGCTCGGGCTTTTTCAAGCAATGCCTGTGTATCAATGTCCTCCGGTAAGGTCAACCATAGAAACATGCCGCCTTTGGGATGGGTCCAGGTGGCTTTCCCGGCAAAGTGAGTTTCCAGAGCGTGCAAGAGCCTATCGCGCTTCTGCTGGTAGAGGTGCACAACGTCTTGGACCCGCTGCTCCAGGCGACCTTCGAGATATTCTGCCAGGACCATGCTGGCAAAGGTATTAGTGCCACTGTCAAGTTTATGATCGATAAGATAAGGGAAAAGCGCTGGTGGCACCACAGCCCAGCCCAGACGTAGGCCAGCGGCCATAATTTTCGAGAACGTACCGAGCCAGACAACATACCCTGCCGTGTCCATCGATAACATCGACGGTGGCGTCTCCCCCTCGAAGCGGAGGTCGCCGTAGACGTCGTCCTCGACAATCAGCACGCCGTATTCCATGGCCAGACGCAGCATCTCACGCTTACGCTCTACCGTGAGATCAACGCCGAGGGGATTGTGGAAATTCGTCAGTGTGTAGATGAATTTGGGCTGCACGCCCTGTGCCCGCAGTGTCTGCAAGGTCTCTTCAAGGCTGTCCATACGCATGCCGTCGTGGTCCATGGGCACACCGACAATATTTGTACGGGCACGTCGCATCAGACGTAGGGTCCCGGAGTACGTAAACTCCTCTGTCAACACCGTATCGCCCGGATCCACAAAGCAGTCGATGAGCATGGCAATCAGCTGCAACGAGCCATTACCGATAATGAGTTGATCAGGCCTCACGGCGACGTGTTCATGCAGCGCCATCTTGCGGGCGACGATTTGCCGTAATCCTGCATGACCTTCGGCTGGCATATATGGGGCCAGCTCTCGCCCTTCTTTATCCAGGGCCCGCGCGGTTGCTTCGACAAATTCTTGGAAAGGAAATGCCTCTGCTGCAGGATGCCCAACGGCAAAATCGTACGGATAAAGTTGCCCTGCCGCCGCACGTGGCGACGTGGCGACGCTCTTGGCGAACAGAGCCTGGTAATCCAAGTCGCTTGCCATGCTCAACCTCCTTTGCATGCTGGCTTGCACATGGGGCTCCATGATAATGGGTTCTGCCCACAGCCACAAGCCCACCAGAGAGGAACGGACGGCTCTATGCTGAGGTTCACTGCAAACTTGCTTCGCCCCGTGTAAGGCAGTATGCTTGCAGTACCGCAGCATACGAGCACCGACCGATTGTCATGCCCTTTACACCAAAAGCTATCGTGACGACGGGCTCTCTGCACACCATTGGGGCGTTGTCGGCGCCAGCATTCACACTATACGAAGGACGCTGAGCGTTGTATACGGTATAATGCCTATAGGCTGCTGTGACAGTTGCTCCGCGTAGAGGCCCGCAGGAGTATCATGAGCACGGCTGTGCTCGAGGGAGGCTATGTGAGAGAAGACATTCGCCTGGGTAACGAGGCGCTCACGCGTCAGGATCTCGATACCGCCAGGCAATATTTCCAACAGGTGCTAGTGAGCAACGATGCCACCGTGGTGCAGAAACGCATTGCGGCCAATCGTCTCCGGGAGATTGACGAGCGTCAGCAGCCGGCAGCAGAGCCACGCCCGCGCTCCCCGGCAAAACCGCGGGCGCGTCGTAAAACCACCGACGCCAAACAGCAGGCAGAGGCCCCTGCGCATCGCTTTGTCCGTCCCCCTGATAAACCAGTGGTGGTGATCAACAGACACTAGAGGTAAACACATACATCATGGCAAAACTGGTGCTAACCAAACGGCCCTCGCTGCGTGCCCCATACTTAATTGCCGGCTTTGGCGGGTGGCCAAACGGTGGCAATGTCTCCACAGATACAGTGCACTTTTTGCAGTCGACTCTGAAGGCAGAGCAGATTGGTGAGATTACCTCAGACGATCTCTACATCTATTCCTCGCCCACGTTGGCCAGTCGTCCGATTACGGTCATTAGCGAAGGGGTATTGGAGTCGCTGCGTTTTCCCTCCAATACCCTCTTTGCCTGTCAGCGTCTAGGCGCCGAACACGACCTGCTCTTGCTCCAAGGGATCGAACCTGACTTGCACTGGCAGCAGTTCGCCGATGCCATTGTCGAATGTCTGCAGACCTTCAAGGCGCAGCGCCTGTATACGATTGGTGGATACCTCGACTATGCTCCGCATACGCGGATGCCGCGCCTTTCCGCGGTCGTCACCCATGAAGCGCTCAAGGATGAGCTCGAAGCGTACGACGTGGACCTGACCGATTATGAAGGGCCCACGAGTATCCAGTCATACCTGTTGGCAGCGTGTCGTGCCCAGGGCATTGAGGGGATTAGTCTCTGGGGAGGCGCCCCAAGTTACGTGCAGGGTTCGTATCCACGTCTCACCCAAGCTATGTTGCAGTTCTTAAGCCAGCTATGGCATCTACCCTTCGACCTCGCGGAGATTGAAGAACAGGCCATCGAGCTTGAGGCAACACTGCACGAACAGATCGACACAAACCCAGAACTCGCAGACTATATCAGACGCCTCGAACAGGTCTATGACCAAGCTGAAGGGCCACAGCCCGATATGAATACCGACGCCATTGTTGACGAGATTCAGCAGTTCCTGCGTCGGCGTCGCGATAACCCTCTCGGTAACGACCTCTAGTTGTCCGTGGTTTTCCTCCCTCTCCTTGGAGGAGAGGGAGGAAAACTAGGGTTTGCCTTTATACCGCCAGCACAGAAACCATAGATGTTTCATCACTAAAATCCCGACCAGACCTCATGTGCCACTTCGACCACCAGGGCCAGTTTGGCACGTTGCTCATCATAGGTCAGCACATTACCCTCTTCGGTCGAAGCAAAACCACATTGTGGACTTAAAGCGAGTTGGTCGAGCGGCGCATACCGCGCGGCCTGATCGATGCGGCGCTTCAGGGTGTCTTTGTCTTCGAGGACGCCAGTTTTCGACGTTACCAGACCCAAGACGACCATTTTATTAGGAGGCAGAAAGCGTAAAGGTTCAAACCCACCGGCGCGTTCGGTGTCATACTCCATGAAATACACGTCGATACCAATGGTATTGAATAGCACATCGGCAACCGGCTCATAGCCGCCTTGGGCGATCCACGATGAACGAAAGTTCCCACGGCACAGATGCATCGCCAGCCTCATCCCGGCGGGACGCTCCGCGATGGCCAGGTTGATCAACTGGACATACGCCGGCAGCAGGCGTTCCGGGTCCTCACCGCGGGCCCGCAGTTCGGCATGCTGGTTAGGATCGCACAAATAGGCCAGATACACTTCATCGAGCTGCAAATACGTACATCCCGCCCTGGCAAAGGCAGCAATGGCCTTCTGATAGGCCAACCCCAAATCGTGAAAAAAGCTCTCGATCTCGGGATACACTGTGGCTGAGATGCCCCGGCGTCCCCCCCGGTAGTGTAAAGCAGTCGGCGAGGGGATGGATTGTTTTGGCGTCACCCGGGTATTGGCCTTCAGAAAAGTAAAATGGGCCACCATGTGGTCAGTGGTGTAATCGAGTCGGCTCGTGACCGCAGGAGCAATCGGCCGTACTTGCGCGCCACCGCTAAACTGAATCCCTGTAGCGACCTCGACCATCTCCACACCGTCCAGCCCGGCGAGGAAATCGTAATGCCAAAAGGCACGGCGATACTCGCCATCCGTGACCGCTTGCAAGCCGATCTCTTCTTGCATACGGATAGCCTCGTGGATGTAGCGGTCTTCTATCTGACGTAATGCCTCAGCCGATAGGGTACCTGCAGCGTGCTGCGCGCGTGCCTCCCTTAAGGCCACGGGCCTGAGCAAACTGCCAACATGGTCAGCGCGGGATGGTAATTGCATCACGACGTCCCCCTCTCTCCATGCGAGGTATGGGTACACGAGTGTAAAGCGACTCGCGTAGACAGCGCCTCATGGTACCATATGCGGCACGAGCGCTACAGGGCCGTGGATGCATGCTTGTTGCAGCCCCAGGCCAGGCGTATACTGGCGGCTCGCACACCAGCTGGCTGTCCATCTGGGCACAGATTCGGCTTTTAAAGACCTCATCATCGAACGCGTTACACCAACCGATGCTGACCTGGCCTCGGATGGGGCCTTGGAGGACTGGCTCATAAGATGAGCCCGGCTTCGGACCCCATGGCCGTGGTCAACCAGTATGGGCGAGTCCATGGGCTCGAAGGTCTCTGGGGCGCCGATGCTTCCATCATGCCGGACTGCATCCGCGCCAATACGAATGCGACGACCATTATAATCGGGGAGCGAGTGGCAGATTTTATCAAAGAGGGAAGGTAAGCTGCTCCCGCGAGATTGGAGTTGTCAAGATGATGCCATGGTTAAGCACCATCGGTCTGTCCCTCGTTTTCCCTGTTGTGTTGCTGTGCAGTCATGGACTCAGCGCGGCGCAAACCGTTCCGGGGAGTGCGCCTGAAGCTCGAGATATGGCCCTTGTGGGATTTAATGACCTGCAGGGCCGCTCCGCGTACCAACCGATCATCCAGCAGCAGGGTGGACGATTCATTGCTTACATTGGTCATCACGGTGGGTCTACACGTAATCTGCTGAACGGCAAGACGGAACCGAATGGTACCTCCATTGTGGATGTGACAGACCCGCAGCATCCCCGCTATCTGCATCACGTGCCAGGAGCAGCTAGTGGCACGGGCGAAGCCGGAGGCGCACAAATGGTGCGGGCCTGCGCCGGGAAAGATTTACCAAAGGGCAATCCTGCAAAGACCTACTTGCTCCGTACCGTCGGCAATCAAGCCCATGAGGTCCTGGATGTGACAGACCCAAGCAACCCGAAGTTTGTGAGCACCGTGATCGCTGACCTCACGAGCACCCACAAGAACTGGTGGGAATGTGATACGGGCATTGCCTACATCGTCGCATACAAGAAAGAAGAGGGCTGGCGCAGCCGGGGTGTGAAGATCTTTGATCTATCTGATCCAGTCCATCCCCGTTACATCCGCGATTACGGTGTAGTCGGGCAAGAACCCGGTTCGTCAGGGGAGCCAGTACCAGCAGCATTGCATGGGCCGATCCGATTCGGGAATCGGGTGTACTTCGGCTATGGGACGAGCGCTGGTGGTATTCTGCAGGTCGTCGACCGTGACAAACTCCTCCAGGGCGATCCGACCTCGCCAGAGCCATTTGCGCCAACGGCCAAAAATATCCTGTACGCACAGATTGGCCGACTGGACACCTCGCCGTACGTCGGAGCCCACACCACGTTTCCCGTCCTGGGGCTACGCATCCCTGAGTTCGCCAAGAATCAGCACGGCCAAACGGCCGACTTTGTTGTCCTGGTCAACGAGGCCATTCAGAATGAGTGCCGAGAGCAGCGACAGATGGTCTTCCTGGTGGACGTCACTACCCCATCAAAGCCATTTTCTGTGGCGAATTTTCAGGTTCCAGAGGCCAGTGGCAATTTCTGTGCACGTGGTGGACGTTTTGGGGCACACGCCAGCAACGAGTCGTTTACCCCTATCTACTATCGGCGCCTTGTGTTCATTTCCTACTTCAACGCCGGCGTACGGGCCGTGGATATCCGTGATCCGTACCGTCCCCAGGAGGTGGCCTTTTACATCCCGGCAATCACGGAGAAGACCGACAAACGCTGTGTCCCGGTCACAGGCGGTAGCGAAGCCTGCAAGGTGGCAATTCAGACCAATAACGTCGAAGTGGACGACCGCGGGTATATCTATATTGTCGATCGCGCCAACACCGGCATGCACATCCTGGAGCTGACCGGTGCGGCGCGGGCCATCGCCAACTTTCCTTAACTGTTTTGCGCTTTCAAGCCTCCCATCTTGCTCGCGAGCGCCTCCCAACCGGGGGCCTTCATAAGCTCGGCCCAGCGCTGATAAAAACCCCGCTGGTTCTGCTCGGCGATGCGCTCGGTCGTCACCCCAGGCATACCATAATCGGGATAGGGCAGCCCCAGGCCCATCTCATAGTTATAGGGATAGCGCCGGGCAATCACGCCTTTACTGGCTGCAGAGGCGTAGTTCCAGTTCTCCATATCGTCCTGCTCGGTCAGCCCGCCGGGGCCGGAATACCGCATAGCATAGTGGCGTAAGACGTCTTTGACCTCCTGGGGCGCGTCCCGATCAACCAGGAACCAGCGCCATGCCTCAGTCTGCAGCGCCCCGCGTGGATGCCAGACGGCAATCGAGCGGGGTTGCCGGGCCAGATAGGACATAGTGGGGAACACCGTGCCCACGAGACCGAGCAGACGCGCTCCCGTACCCAGACGTCGTTGCCGTTCCTCATAGCAGTGCTTGAAGTACGCTTCGACCTCAGGGGTGTCTCGATAGCTCGGGCTGTACGGTACATCTTCGAGCTGGAGAAAGGACACGGCACCATGGCCCAATGCCGGAAACGACGTAGCGAGCCGCCGGGCAGAGGCGCGCTCATCGGTGTCCCGACGGCCTCGGCCACTGGGACCAATGCCGACCAGGTCAACGGAGCGATGGCTGATGTTGTGATAAGCGTCCCCCGCAAAGTTCTCGGCGGCAAATTTCCAGTTGCAGGGCATGCACCATTTTTGCACCCCGCCGATGACCTCTGAGCCGCCTTCTCGCCCATCCCGGCAGTCCAACAGTGTATCTAGGTAGAGACGCATCTCCCCTAGATAGTCGAGAAATGGGGGCGCTGCAGCGTCCCATGTGGCCCAGATGGTACCCTTGTAGTTCGCCAATTGGGCGACTTCGACCAGGCCCCACTGCGATCGGTCCAGGGCCTCATGGTAGGCTTCTTTGTAGTACGGCACGCCCACTAATCGACCATCGGTGGCATAGCCCCAACCGTGGTACGGGCAGGTAAAGACTGTGGTATTGCCCTCGTCGTAGCGGCAGACTTTCATGCCGCGGTGACGACAGGTATTCAGGAATACGTGTATGTGCCCCCGGCTATCGCGAGTCAGGATGACTGACTCCTCCCCCATGCATGAGACGAAGTAATCCCCTGGCTGAGGGATCTGGCTCTCATGGCCCACAAACAGCCAGGTGCGGGCAAAGATCTGCTCCTGCTCCTGTTGATAGATCGCCTCATTGACAAAGATTTCACGACTAATGCGGCCATGTTCCAGCTCGACGAGGTGCTGTACTGGGTGGTCTGTCGTGTGCGGAGCCATCAACGTTCTCCTTCTAACGACTGCTCTGCGCGACCTTGCCTTGCCCCTGACGAGGCGCTACCGAGACCAACGACGCTCGTTGTACAGTATGCTTGGGACGCGCCGGAGTCAAGTATCACAGCCATCCCTGCGCAGCATACAGCACACAGCAGCAATTTGACCGCCCCTAAGCTATACTGCTGGCGATATACAGCGCCCGTTATCCATATCAGGAGGGCAGCCATGAAGCGCAGCACAGACCGGATCCTGACCACCCACTGTGGGAGCCTGGCACGTCCGCACGACCTGCTCGAACTCATGCAAGCCAAAGAAACTGGCCAGCCCTATGACCACGAGGGCTTTGCGAGGCGAGTGCGCGGCGCGGTGGCGGATATTGTCCACAAGCAAGTCGAGCACGGTGTGGATATTGTGTGTGATGGGGAGCAGTCAAAGGCTGGTTTCTCTGTCTATGTCAGAGAGCGTCTCACCGGTTTCGCACCGCAGCCACTGCAGCCGGAAGAGAGTCCGCTGCGACGCTGGCGTGATGTACAGGCATTCCCGGAATACTACGAGCAATACTTCAAGCAGAATATGCGTGGCGTTGTCCCAGCGAGTTCTATGGTGTGCGTTGGACCGATTGCTTATAAGGGGCAAGCTGCCGTACGGACAGACATCGAGAACCTCAAGGCGGCCCTCCAGGGGGTGCAGCCTGAGGAAGTGTTCATGCCGGCCATTGCCCCGCGGAGTCTCGGCAGGAACGAACATTACCCCACGGACGAAGCCTACATCTACGCCATAGCCGATGCCATGCACGAGGAATACCAGGCTATCGTCGACGCTGGTTTTGTTCTACAGGTAGACGACCCTGCCCTGACCAATCTCTATGGCCAGGACCAGTCCCTCAGCTTCGCCGAGCGTCACAAGCGCGCCGAGCTGTACATCGAGGCGCTGAACCACGCGCTCCGAGGCATCCCGCCAGAGCAGGTACGCTTCCACACGTGCTATGGGATCAATGAAGGCCCCCGTATCTATGATACCCCCTTGCAAGACATCGTCGACCTTATCTTGCGAGTCAACGCTGGGGCCTATTCTTTTGAGGCGGCGAATCCGCGCCACGCCCATGAATGGCACGTGTGGGAGCACGTCAAGCTCCCTGAGGACAAGGTGCTCATTCCAGGCATGATCAGTCACGCCAGCAACATCGTTGAGCACCCGGAGCTCATTGCCGAGCGACTCGTGTACTACGCCAAACTGGTAGGGCGCGAGAACGTGATCGCCGGGAGTGACTGTGGGTTCTCGTCGCAAGCCACCTTTACTCCAGAGGTGCATCCGACCGTGGTCTGGGCCAAGTTCCAGGCCATGGCCGAAGGCGCGCGGCTTGCTACACAGCAACTCTGGGGCCGTAGCTGAGCCTCATAGCAGAGGATTTTAACGTGGGGGACAGTACTAATGGGCACCGTTAGTGGAACAACTCTCGTCCACACGGGTTCACACTGGGGCATATACGATGTCGAGGTCGATAACGATCGTGTCGTAGGCGTCAGGGCCTTTCACAAGGATCCCCAGCCGAGCCGTATGATCAACACGATACCGAGCGCTGTGCACGCCGCATGCCGGATTACACAACCCATGGTGCGCCAGGGCTGGCTGGAACATGGCGTGAGGAGCAACCGGGCGGGGCGTGGTATCGAGCCATTCGTCGCCGTGTCGTGGGACGATGCACTCGACCTCGTCGCCGCGGAACTCAGCCGGGTGCAGGGAGCCTACGGTAATGAGGCCATCTACGCCAGTTCGGGTTGGGCTAGCGCTGGCGTGTTCCATAATGCTCCAACGCAACTCTATCGCTTTCTGAATGGTTTTGGCGGCTTTGTCAGCCAGGTCACCAATTACAGTTTCGGGGCGGCGTCAGTGATCGTTCCACACGTCGTCGGCACCATGGACCCAGTGGCTGGTGCCGTGACCTCCTGGCCGACTATTGCCAAACACACCAAGCTGATGGTGCTGTTCGGCGGCATGGCGCCCAAGAACACTGAGGTCAATATGGGGGGGATCGGCCGGCACGAAACTCGCGACTGGCTAGCACACGTGCGGCAAGCTGGCGTCGCCTTTGTCAACATTAGCCCTATGCGTAGTGACGCGGCAGAGGCCTTGGGTGCCGAGTGGCTACCCTTGCGGCCCAATACCGATGTGGCGCTGATGCTGGGCCTAGCCCATACGCTAATCGCCGAAAACCTGTATGACCGGGTGTTTCTCGAGACGTACACCGTCGGGTTTGCACGCCTGCGTGCCTACATCATGGGGGAGAGCGATGGCATGCCCAAGGACGCGGCCTGGGCCTCTGCCATCACGCAGATTCCGGCGCCGACGATTTGCGCCCTGGCGCGGCGCATGGCCGCAGGGCGTACCATGATTGCGGCCAGCTGGTCGGTACAACGCGCTGATCACGGCGAACAGCCGTACTGGATGGCCATTGCGCTTGCCGCTATGCTCGGACAGATTGGTCTGCCAGGCGGCGGTTTTGGCTTTGGCTACGGCGCGACCAGCGGCATTGGGAGTCCCCCAGCGCGGATGCCGCTGCTACACCTGCCTACAGGCATCAACCCGGTCAAGACCTACATCCCTGTGGCACGGTTTGTGGATATGCTCCTGAATCCTGGTGCGACCCTGGATTTCAACGGCTACCGGCTGATCTATCCGGACATCCGGTTGATCTACTGGTGTGGCGGCAACCCGTTCCATAAGATTCAAGATCTGAACCGTCTCCTGCGTGCCTGGCAGAAGCCCGAAACCATCATCATACACGAGCCGTGGTGGACGCCAGCAGCACGGCGTGCCGACATCGTCCTACCCTGCGCGACGACGCTCGAACGCAATGATATCGGGGCGGCGGGGCGTGACCGTTTTTACTTTGCCATGCAGCAGGCCATTGCTCCCGTGGGTGAGGCAAAGACAGACTACGCCATCTACAGTGCGCTCGCCGGTCGTCTCAGGTTCGAAGCGCAGTTCACCGAGGGCCGGACGGAGATGGAGTGGCTGCGGCATCTGTACGACCTCGCCCGTCAACAGGCCACAAAGCGCGATATCGACATGCCGAGCTTCGACGCCTTCTGGGAAACCGGCCATGTCGAGTTCCCTGTCCCAGACGATCCGCCGGTGCTGTTCGCCGCCTACCGCGCCGACCCGCAAGCTCACCCGCTCAGGACGCCCTCGGGACGCATCGAACTCTTCTCTGAAACCATTGCCGCTTTTGGCTACGATGACTGTCCGGGCCACCCTGTGTGGTTGGAGCCTGCCGAATGGCTGGGCTCGGGGCAGGCACAGGTCTATCCGCTACACCTGCTCTCCAACCAGCCTCAGGCGCGGCTGCACAGCCAGCTCGACTGTGGCGAGGTCAGCCGCAGCGCCAAGGTGGCGCAGCGCGAGCCCGTCTGGATCAACACTGACGACGCGGTCGCGCGGGGGATTACCAGCGGCGATGTGGTACGGATATACAACAACCGGGGCGCCTGCCTGGCCGGCGCAGTGGTGACAGACACCATCCGCCCTGGTGTCGTGCAACTGGCTACGGGTGCCTGGTTCGACCCGCTGGACCCAGCTGAAATCGGGAGCCTCGACAAGCATGGCAACCCCAACGTACTCACCCTCGACAAGGGCACGTCAAAGCTAGCGCAGTGCTGCATCGCCCAGACGGCGCTGGTGGAGGTCGAGCGTTTCGACGGTGAGGTCCCGGAGATCACGGCCTTCGCGCCACCGAGAAGTGTCCAGCGCTGACGGCACACGCCTTGTTTCAGGAGCCTACGTCTGATAATGTGTGGCCAAGTGCACGTGGGTTTTTAATCTTCTAGAGCAGGGGAAATCGTCGTGCCGTCGCCTTTTCCGGGCATGGATCCCTTTATCGAGAGTCAAATATGGGAAGATTTTCACCATGCCCTGATCGAGGTAGTGCGTGAGTCGCTGATCCCTCACACACGTCCGCGTTACGTGGTACGCGTGGAAGAGCGCGTGTACGTTGAACACATACCACACAGTGACTCGATGTTCATCCGCCCTGATGTGACCGTGCTGGAACGCGCTGGAAGCGAGGCTCCTCTGGAGAGCACGGGAGCCACGGCTACGCCTACTGTCATCACTCCTGTCATACGCCATCTGCCCGTACCTGAGCAAGTACGCGAAGCCTTCCTCACCATTCGCGAACGCGAGACGCTGGAAGTGGTCACGGTCATCAAAGTACTCTCGCTTGGCAACAAGCGTGCTGGCAGTGACGGGCGACGCGAATACTTGCGGAAGCGGGAAGAGGTGCTGTTGAGCACAACCCACCTCGTAGAACTCGACTTATTACGTGGTGGTGAACGCTTGCCGACCCTTGAGGCACTACCACCTGGCGATTACTATGCGTTTGTCTGTCGGGGACAGCGGCGGTTTCAGGCCGAGGTCTATGCATGGCCCTTACGTCGACCGCTACCGCCTGTACCCATACCATTAGCCGGGTCTGATCCCGATGTCGTGTTGGATTTGCAGGCGATGTTCACCACCGTGTATGACCGCGCTGGTTATGATTACTCCCTCAACTATCGTCACGCGCTGATGCCGCCCTTGAGCGATGCTGACCAGGTTTGGGCCCAGCAGCTCCTGGGGCGAGGAGCACTGTAGGGCCAGGGAAGACTTTTACTTGGCGCTTTCCCGCCAAGCAATGGGACGGGGAGGGGTGCTGCCTGTCCCTGACACGGTCGGAGGATCAGCAATGGATTTCTATGCG
>Ga0081455_10000697_pt1 | contig 43576 bp, 38 predicted proteins | sample TabmetS3T2R1_FD_70207 | JGI IMG/M metagenome (GOLD analysis project Ga0081455, IMG submission 70207) | Tabebuia heterophylla rhizosphere microbial communities from the University of Puerto Rico - S3T2R1 | ecosystem: Host-associated > Plants > Roots > Rhizosphere ... | reverse complement strand
CGCTGTCCTTGATCACGCCACCGAATTTCGGCGCCGGTGGCGGCAGTTGTTTTCCATCAATCGTTGTCGTCGCGCTGGGCAAACCCGGCGTTCCAGTGGTTTGGATTTGTTCCGCTTGAAGGGAACTAACCGCAGCAACAAGGATAAAACTTTGGATACTGCCGAGGACGATTCTAAGTTTTTTCATAGATATAAATCGCGATACTTGCTGTTGATGAGAGACGGATAATCTGCCTTCCTAGTTGTGATTTGCCTATAGGACTTTAGGGCTAGAGCGGGAAAGTAGTTGGCGACGACAGTGGCTATTGCCTGTCGCGTTGCTTTTTCTCGACTGACGCCTTTTCTTCGGCGGACACCTGTTTCGGGCCGAGCTTAACTGTGAGCTTGTTAAGCTTGCCGGTAAATGCGAACGGCACTTGATAGTCTTTCTCATCCACCGAAGTGCAGGTATCAATGCCGACACTGAACGTCTCGCTCCACGGGAGACTGCCGCCGAGGCTGTGCGCCATCGGGTGGCTGTCCACGGTCTTACCGTCCACCTTGAGTGTGCCGGTGCCGCCCTTGCCAAGTCCCGGACCATCATACTTCCAGTCGAACTCGAGCGTGTGTTTGCCGGGCGCGAGCGCGTCTTTGCCCTGCCACTTCACAATTTCGAGTTGGATCAGGTTCCAGGTGAAAACCGGATTGCCCTTCAACAGGTAGAAGCCGTACCCGCCGAAGTGACCGCCATCGGTGACCAACATGCCTTCTACGCCATCTTGCGGGATCTCGATATCCGCCGTGATGGTGTAGGACCTGTCCAACAAATCCGGCGCGCCGGCAGAGCCGGGGAACGGCACGTTGCTCAACTCGCCTGAATATGTGAACACGGTGCGGCCCGGCGTGTAGTTTGGCTTCTCGCCGAAGAACCGCGAGACGCGGGAGTCATCGAGCGGGAACACATTGTACTTCGCCGCCTCCATGGTGAAGGTTTGCTGCAAATCGCGCAGCTTGTCCGGCATCTGTGACGCGAGGTCTTTGGACTGCGTCCAATCCTTGCTCAAATCATACAACTCCCACTTGAACCCGTTCATGACATCCTTGGTGGCTCCGGTCATGGTAAGAATCCAAGGCGTAATCACAGGCGGCGCCGAAGCGATCCAGCCGTCTTCATAGATCGCGCGCGAGCCGAACATTTCGAAGTACTGAGTCGTTCGCCGATCCGGTGCGTTGGCCTTGTCCCATGTGTATACCATGCTCGTGCCTTCAATCGGTTTCTGGGCGATGCCATTGACCATGGCCGGCTCCGGCAGCCCGGCCGCTTCGAGGATCGTCGGCACGATGTCAATGACATGGTGGAACTGGTTGCGAATGCCGCCTTTGTCCTTGATGCGCGCGGGCCATGCCATGGCCATGCCATTCCGGGTGCCGCCGAAAAACGACGACACCTCTTTGGTCCACTGGTAAGGAGTGTCTAAGGTCCACGCCCAGCCTACCGCATAGTGGCAGTAAGTCTCGTTCGTGCCCCAGGCATCGTAGAACTTCATGTTGAGGTCGACCGTCGGATGCACACCATTCAAATCGGCGTACTCGCTGTAAGTGCCGTTCAACGTTCCCTCGGGACTCGCGCCATTATCCCCACTGATGTAAATGATGAGCGTGTTATCGAGCTTGCCGGCGTCTTCGACTGCCTGAATCACGCGGCTAATCTCGTAATCGGTGTAGGCGAGAAAGGCAGCATAAACGTCGGCTTGCCGGATATAAAGCTTCTTGGCGTCCTCGGAAAGCGTGTCCCATTTCGGAATGGTATCCGGCCAGGCTGTGAGTTGTGCGTCCTGAGGAATTACACCCAGTTTCTTTTGATTAGCGAAAATTTGCTGACGCACTGCTTCGTAGCCTTTGTCGAACAGGTGCATATCACTGATCTTCTTGATCCACTCAGGCGTCGGATGGTGCGGCGCGTGCGTGCCTCCGGGCGCGTAGTAAACCATGAACGGTCGGTCAGGCTGGACTTCATTCAGCATCTTAATGTGTTGAATGGCCTCGTCCGCCATTGCAGTAATCAGGTTCCAACCGGGGTGACCTAGGTATGGCTGGATGGGCGTGGTATTGCGGAACAGGTTTCCCGGCGTCCACTGCGTCGTGTCGTCACCGATAAACCCGTAGTAGTAGTCGAACCCTTTGATCGGCCCGTTCGGCCAATCGGTGAACGGCCCGGCCTGACTTCCCACCCATTGCGGCGTGTTGTGGTCTTTGCCGAACCATGCCGTAGCGTAGCCGTTTTGCCGGAGGATTTCGCCGATGGCAACGGCGTCACGCGGGATGACGCTGTTATAACCGGGGTAACCGGTCGCCTGGTCTACAACGACGCCGGTGGCCACCGAGTGGTGGTTACGGCCGGTGAGCAGCGCGGCGCGCGTTGGCGAACAAAGCGCCGTGGTGTGGAACCGGGTGTAACGCAGCCCCATCTTGGCAACGCGATCCAGTGCCGGCGTCGGGATCAAGCCACCAAACGTGCTCGGCGCGCCGAAGCCGACATCATCCGTCATGATCAACAAGATGTTTGGCGCTCCTTTGGGCGGGGTCACCAGTGCCGGCCAATACGGCTTGGACTGATATGCATTGGGTTGAATATCCCCATGGAACGTCTGCGGTGGCGGCGGCAGGTATCTGCCGTCAATGGTGGTCGTCGCCCCGGGCGCACCCGGCGTGGCGGTGGTTTGGATTTGCTGTGCCTGAATCGCAGTGGGTACGGTAACAAGCGCGCAAGTGTAAATACTCCAAAAGAGTATAGGTCTAAGTGGTTTCATTTGTGTTAGCTCGTTGGTTCACGCTCATTGAAGAATGAAATTTTGTCGTACCTACTGTGGTCTGCCTATAGGACTTTAGGGCAATGGCTATCGCCGCATTCAATCGTTAAAGTATGGAAGCGGCAAGCCGACTCGGCCCGGTGCTTGACACAAGCACCGCTACACTCATGGCCAATTCGCTTTCTCAGTCGGTCAAGTTAACCTCAAATGCCTGTGCTCCCATTGAGGAAGCGACACCTTCGGTTTGGCCGGCGAGATACATAGTCACACCATTCTGATTCGTCAGTTTAGCGTGCATCTTCCCTTCGATCAGGGTGAGTCCGCGGCTGATGCCATGGTAAGTTCCGGAGAAGTCGGAGAGGCGATTCAGGTTGTAAACCTTCCCGGTGGCAGAAATCTTTTGGCCGCCCGCTCCACCAACACCGGCACCGGAGATGGTGAAATGGTGGCTCCCGCCGTGGTAATACAGCGTGCCTTTTCCGGTTGCTACCGAACCGTAATAGGCAGCCGACCACTCTCGAATTCGAACAGTGGCCGAGGGTGGCGTACTCGGCGCCTGCGTCATTGATGCGCATCCGGCGACGAGGAGGATTGCGATACCTGTGAACGTGGAATTGATGAAGTTACTTTTCATTGTTTTAAGGTTTGTTTGGTTGGTTGTGGAGCCGCAATTCTCTCGCGTCTCCTGGAATGTGCCTATAGGACTTTAGGGCAATGCGCGATCCGCTTGAAGGCTGATTGGGCTTGACTTGTTGCAGCGCATGAGGACGATGTTGCCACGAAATCAGGAGAAACAAAAATATGAAAAACCGTATTTACGTTGTCACGGCAGCTCTGTGCTGCGGCATACTCGCGTTCGCATCGACATCGTACGCTCAAAAATCGGGTAAACTGTCGAAGCTAGAGGCGATCTCGCAGCAGCTTGAACTTACGCCACAACAGAAGGTCAAAATACTACCTATTCTTCGCGACGAATTACCGAAGGTGGAAGCTATCAAGAATGACAACTCGCTTGGGAAAATTCAGAAAGTGCAGCAGATCAGAGCTATTCATCAGCAGACTGATCCACAGATGAAGGCAATTCTTTCACCTGCCCAATACCAAAAGCTACAGGCAATTCGTCAGCAAGCGATCCGCGACGCTACCCAGACTTACGGCCGATAAGTACCAGCTTCGCTGACTTAAGGCACTCAGCAGTCGGGTTCAGCAATTAATCGACAGGGCCGCCCGGGCTGCGTCAATACGGCCCCGGCCCTCCCATTGGTCCAAACGACCCCGCACCTGCATCCCAGCCACCCCACATACTCCATTCCATGGCTGTGTCCTGGTACATCTCAGCCATCTCCACGTTCTCCTTCGCAAGCTTGTTTTCAGAACGGAGCTGCTGGTACTGTTCGTATTGCTTGGGCCCTCCGACATAGGCCTGGTTATGCACAGGATCCGGGAAAACGTAATAGGTTTTCCCGCTCTTCTGGATTCTGGTCACCTTATCCGCTGGTAGATTTTGGAGCTTTTGTTTCTGTGCTGCGGTCTTAGGAGTGATCGCTTTAAAGCCGGAGGCCACCAGCATGCTTTCTCTATTCTGCGTGGTGGTTTGTGTAGTGGCGCAGCCAATTAACAAAGCCGTGCATGCTGTCGCGATACTGCAGATCAAGGTAGCTCTTATTAGTTTCATAGGTCGTAATTGGATCATTGATATGGTTCCAGACAATTGCTTCAGAAAGTGATTCCGGTGGTGAGTTGCGGGCCGTGTGTCGTGACGTCGAAACGAAAGTTGTTGTCCTCGAAGTCAGCGCTGAGTGCTCGATAACCGACTTCGGTAAAGATGCTCCGAGTCCAGTTGAGCCCAACTACGCCCTCAACCTGCCACATCAAGTCGGACACGACCCCTCGACCGACCTCTCCGCGCACGGCGGTGTAGAACGTCTTACTAAAGTTGTACCGGAACCGCAGCCCACCATAGCCATCGAACCAGTAATCGTCTCGCGAGAGAGTTTGACTCAGGCTTCTGTTTAGACGAACCGCAAGCTGATTCGCCAGCCGCGCCTTGGTTGCATTAACGGTGCGAGCCACCTCAGCGCGACGTGCCTCACCTCTCAGGTGAAGCGCATCTATCCGTGCTTCCAAAGCGGCCCTTTTCTCGTCAATAAAATTCTCGACCCGTTGGGCAATTCTCTCCCGAATACGCCCTCCCAGCGGACCGATTGGAATGGTTGGGTGACGTTCGTGGTCCTCTAGCCTATCCCCAATCCGGCTGACAATGACCGAACGAATTGAGCTCTTGAGCGCATCAATAAACTCGCCCTTGGAGATGTCGTGGTTCAATCGGTCGCGCAAGTCGGCGGCAACATCGTCCACGAATCGTTCACTCGTCTGCTGAATCAAGGTTGGGTCGGAATGTAGTTCTAGTTTTTCATAGACGCTGGTGTAGTGTACGCCAGCAGCGACATCGAGCGACCAGCGTGGCTGGTTGAAGAGCCGCCAGCTCAATGCACCGTCAGCCAACGTTAGGTCTACTTGTTCGTGGACGTTGTTGATCATCCTGTTGATCTGTGCGTTGTCAGACAGACCGATGTAGATGACTTCACCAAATATCCCGAAGGGACCTTTTTGTGCCTCCGCTCGCAGTGTGAAAATCATGTCCAGGTGCTCCAGGACGTCGTCGAAGAAGCCCACGTCTAAATCTGCGTTGACCCCGCGAATTCCAATCGTCCCGTTCATCCCCGCCATCCAACCGGGCACTGCGATCGTAAATTGCCACGGCTCGCTCTGAGTAATTGTAGGCGGCGCGCTTTCCTTCGGCTGGAGCTCAATCGTGCCAGCCCGGAGATCGCCAATAACTGCGAACACTGCGGCTGCGAAGAAAAACCGTTGTATTCTCATGTGTCGATTTTATGATCGCCGACAGCCAAAGCCGAGAAAAATTAGTTTCGCTAGATCACGCGAGCGTTATCCTTTTGTATCTCCTGTGATTCGTCTATAGGACTTTGGTGCTATAGCAGCAAAGTCCTGACGATAGAAACAAAAAAATCGGCCTCCCGATGAAAGGAGGCCGATCGACTTAACCAATAGGGAGATTGCTAACGTTAGTGAAAAAAGATACGGACACCTGCGCCCAGTAATTGTTGTTTCAGATCGCGATCTTGCCGGGTGTTGATCTGCGTGCTGGTATAATCGAGGAATTTATACTCGATAAACGCGCTGAAGTTGGGCGTGAAAAAGTAATCGGAACCGGCAACCACATCGAACGCCAGATCTGCGTGACTTTGCCCACCGCCAGTGTTGACTGGGACAGTGCCGGTTATTGGATTTACGATCTCGGTCCCCGCGGATTCCGCGTAGTAGACACCGACGCCCGCGCCGAAATACGGCTGGAATTTTTGATTTCCAGGCGCGAACCGCAAAATGAAGTTCCCCAGGAACGCGCCACTATTAATCCAAGTGGTCACGTCCCGCTCGCGAGTCGTAAAAATCGCCTGGCAGCCCGGACACGGTACGAACACCTCATTCAGAGTGAAATCCGCCCCGCCTCTGAATCCGTTATAGAAGAAGTCTCCTTCAAGTGTCGGACGAATCCAGCCCGTGCCAAAGACGTAACCGAGCTTAATGCCGCCGAAAAAGCCAACGTCATTTTTGGGCGAGACGGTAAGAGTGCTCCCGAAAAACGGCGAATTCAGATTGTCATCCGAAAAAGTTTGGTCTCCGCCGCGGTTTTGGTAGATGTTTGCCCCCATATCGATGGCGCCGTAGAAACCGACGCCGTAAAGCGGTGGCGGTGGCGGCGCAACCTGCTTGTATTCCGGTCCGGCTTGCACCGAAGCGGCCAAACCCAGGAAGGCTGATGTGAGAAGTGGAAGTTTCTTCATAAGCGCTGTGTATCAGGAATTTAGTAACACTGTCAACACTCTATTTCTAAACGAATGTTGCCATTCGAGTTAGCATCATTCAGCAGTGATGCCTCTGTTGTATATGGGACCTTAGTCGTACGTCTAAACCTTACTTGCATCTTCCGACAACGGTGCTGTGAGGGGTGCCTGCTCGGCTGCCGGCTCTGCGTTTGTAAAATTGAACCAGACGTCGTCATTTTCTTTTGACATCGAAGTGCCCGCGAGCTCGGTGTTTCGCGCTCCTCCGCCGTCCAAAGGTGCATCTTGCCGAACCACGCCTCTGGGTCGGTAGTCCCACGCCGGTGTGATTTGCGGCACGTTTTGCATCGGAAGCGCAGTCTCTGTTACCCGAACCGTGTTCCGGTTGCGTAAAACAGTAACCGCTTTAGTTAGCCACGTGGCCAGGCTGCTGTTTGCCAGGGGGATTTTCATGTCGCGGTAGCGAGCGCGAGCCGCACAGCAGTGAGAAGTTCTTCGTCGTTGAAAGGTTTCATGAGAAAGGCAGACGCACCGGCATTCAACGCCGCTGAACGAACGCGTGCATCATCCTTTCCGGTAAAGATGATGGCACGCGTTGAAGGCGAAAGCTCGCGAAGCTGAGACTGGACCTCCAAACCGTTCATTAACGGCATCCACACGTCAATTACCGCTACTGGAACCCGGTGAACCTTGGCGTACGCCAGGAACACCTCCGGCTCGTTAAACTCTTTCACACGCCAACCAGCTGATGAGAGCAACCGTCCGACTGCCTTCAACACGGACGGGTCATCGTCTAGCAGACAGATAACATCAGTAATTGAGTTGGCCAAAGTGAACGAACGTTACACTTGGCGTTCAGCAAATGTATATTAGACCTTAGTCCCATTTCCTGTTGAAGTAGGAATGTCGGCTTTCTGGACCAGTCGCACCAGTTCCGCAACCGACGTTAGGTGCAGCTTCTGCATCATTCGGCCACGATGAACCTTCACTGTCTTTTCTGCCGTTCCGAGTTCTCCTGCGATCTGTTTGTTCAGCATACCAGTGATGACAAGCTGCATCACTTCAAACTCGCGCGGTGTTAGCAAATCAAGAAGGCATCGGGCCTCGTTTTTCTCAGCGTTGCGCAGCCGTTGCTCGGCCGACCGCGTCAGGGCGCGCTCAACACATTGAAGAAGCTCGTCGTTTGGAAAAGGCTTAGAAAGAAAATCAATGGCGCCAGCCTTCATCGCTTGCACGCACGTCGAGATGTCACCATGGCCGGTAATGAAGACAAGTTGTTCTTCCCGGCCGTGCTGGATGAGCGTTTGTTGCAGGTCCATTCCGTTTATACCGGGCATTCGGACATCGACAATCACGCATGTGGGTCCGGAGTGTTGTTCGCGCTTAAGAAAATCGCACGCAGAAGGAAACGCTTCGCTCTTGTAACCTGCGGACCGCAATAAACGCGACACACCTTTTCGCACTGATGCGTCGTCGTCGATCAAGAATACCAGGTTGTTTGAAGGAATCATTCCAACGGCCCTCCCCTTTTAGCCGGAAGAGTAAAATGAAATCGCGCACCGCCGTCATCTACATTTTCTGCTTCGATCGTTCCGCCGTGTGATTTGACGATTGAACGCACGATTGCGAGGCCCATCCCTAACCCTTTTCCTTTCGTCGTAAAGAATTGGTCGAACACTCGCTCGCGCACTTCCTCAGGAATACCGGTCCCGTAATCGCGCACGCTGGTGCGAATGGCGTCGTGTCCATTGCGTTCGGTAGCAATCACGACTTTGCGACAGCCTGCTGATGTATCGCGCATGGCATCGAAGGCGTTGATCACGAGATTGAGCAGGACTTGCTGGAGCTGAATCGGGTCGGCTTCAATCACCGGCAAACTTGGCTCAAGCAAAGTCTCTACCTGGCAGGATTGAAGCATTGCATTCGGTTTTACCATTTGCGCCACATTCATTACAAGATCGTTCAGATTCACGCGTTGCCGCGCTGGGATGCCTTTTTTTACCATACTCTGGATGCCGCGAATCACGTCGCCTGCCCGCCGCCCGTCTGCGCTGATATCAGCAAGCAGCTCGCGAAGCTCCGCAAGACTAACATCACCGCGATCAATGAAGCGCTGTCCTGCGCTGGCATTGCTGGTGATTCCCGAGAGCGGTTGATTCAGTTCATGGGCAATGGATGCCGCTAATTCGCCCATCGCCGCCACCCGGCTAAGATGGCCGAGTTCCTCGCGATGCTGCACCGCTTCTGCTTCAGCACGCTTGCGTGCGGAGATGTCCACGACCGCAGCCAGAACAAGCATGCCATCTCCGGTTTCAATTGGATTTAGGCCAATCTCGACGGGAAATTCACTACCGTCTTTTCGTCGGGCAAACAATTCTCGACCTGCGCCCATCATTCGCGCCGTAGGGGCAGCGAAGAATCGTGCGCGATGAGCCGAGTGTTTCCCGCCGAACCGTTCTGGCACGAGGACGTCCACAAATTTTCCGACGAGCTCCTCACGCTGGTAGCCGAACAGCTCTTCGACGTGATTGTTCGCCAGCACGATCTTGCCTTCACGGTCCACTAGCACGATGCCGCTTGGCGATGCCTCGACGGCAAGCCGGAATTTTTCCTCCGCCTGCTTGCGCTCTGTGATGTCCATCAAAACCCCGCGCTCCCAGGCTGGCTTGCCGTCGCCGTCGAACTCGACGCGGCCGCGCCTGGTAACCCAGCGAACATTGCCATTGGCTAGCACTATCCGATATTCAGCCTCGATTTCCTCGTCCGTTGTCAGTGACTTCTCTACAAGCTGGCGCAGTAATTGACGATCCTCCGGATGGACAACCGTTCGGACGCGCTCTGCATTGAGGTTCTCCGACTGAGAGAAGCCAAAGAGCGCCCGATCTTTGTCAGAAAGCCAAACCTCATCGCGCGCAATATCCCAGGTCCACACAATAAGTCCCGCCGCTTTCGCCGCCAGGTCTATGCGCTGTTTGCTGTCGTGCAAAGCCTGCTCCTTGCTTATTAAGTCAGTGACGTCTACGCACGATCCAATGTAGCCGGTGAAGTTGCCTTGCGTGTCATAGCGCGGCACGCCGTCGTCCGAAATCCGGCGATATTCACCATCGTGACGTCTCAGTCGGTATTGCATCACGAACGGTTTGCGTGCATCGAATGCCTCACTGTAAGTCTTGAGACACCTTTGCAGATCATCCGGGTGTACGCCCTCAGCCCAGCCATTTCCAATTTCCTGTTCGATTGTGCGACCGGTAAACTCGACCCACGGTTTGTTGAAGAACGTGCAGAGTTTGTCCACGCCAGACATCCAGATAAGGACAGGTGCCGCGTCAGCTACGATTCGGAAACGTTCCTCGCTTTCGCGCAGGGCCGCCTGAGCCCGCCCGCGTTCCGCCATTCCGGCGGAAAGCGCCATCGCAGTAATGGTGAGCACAGCCGTCCAAGACTGCAGAGCAAGAAGCGACTGGTTTTCCGCTTCCCCGACGAATGGCCCGAAACCGTGGAGTGTGCCCCAAATCGCGATCGCTGAGAGAATGAAGATGCCCGTAGCAGTTTCGCGCTGCGTGAAGCGAAAGGCCATCCAAATCACAATCGGCCCGGAGATGAGTCCGATTGGATAATTCCTGGGCGAAGTTGTAAGCCATCCGCCAAAGACCGCTTCGCTGAGGGCGAACAACAGCAAGAAGAGGATCCCCACTTCAACCACTTCCCTCCTGTTCCAGCGCTGCTTTGATGGGAAGCTCCAGAGAATAATCAATGGAGCGATCAGAAGATCGCCCGTTATATCGCCCAGCCACCAAGTCAGCCAGATCGCGCCATAATTCGTCCAGTCCGCGAAACCCGCAAGTTCAAGACTGGTCACACCAAAAACTGGGCTGATAATTGTGCTAACCACTGCTGCGAGCGCGAACTTAAAAACACCTTGCGGACGATCGAAGACGGTTGTGCCGCCGGCGAACCGATTCACCAGCCAGGCACCACACACAGCTTCGAGCGTGTTGCCGCTCGCGACGGCAAGCGAGGTGGCGACATTCCCCGCAGTGGTCACGTTCACCAGAAATGCCCCGACAAAAATTGCGGGCCAGGCTCGGTAACCGAGCAAGAGCAATGCCGCGAGCGCAATTCCCGCTGGCGGCCACACCGGCGATGCACTCGCGTGCAAAGATGCCAGCAGCAATCCGAACTTGCCGGCGATGAAGTAGGCAAGCGTTAAGAGGCCAATGCCTGGAAGCCCCGAAAAAGCTCGCGATTGCATCGCCTGAGGCCTCACCGAATCGCCCTCTCCCTGCATCGGCCTTGAGCGACGTCAACATGAGAAGACGAATCGCCTCCCAGATTTGCAGATTGCAGGATTGAAATGGAGCGGCGAACTCTTGTGCTCATCTGCTCCGCTATTGGACCAAGGTCCCATAGATGGAGCGCGCGAAGCCGATGAGCGACGCGATAATCAACCGAACCCGGGATCCAACGCGCCACGATGCAGAATTGTTCGGGCGTTTGTGCCCGTATCATAGCTAACTCTACCGCCACAAACGCCGCTACGGCGGTAGCCATCGCTGCAAAAACAAGATTGGCTCGCACCGTCCGATCCTTCCACCAGACGACAATGTGAATTACAGCCAGCGTTAGGCACGCTCCGGCACCCACGGACCAGATAACGGTGACCCAGCTCATAGCCTCGCCTTCGCTAGTTCTCTCAAGTTTATACTACTGCGAGCTTCGTCCGGAAAAGCCCTATATTTATCTACAGAAATTTTCTAAGGAAATTTCAAAGAACGGCAGAAAAGTTTGCTCGACCCTGTGAGCGTTGAGCTCGGGCGGCATTGGCATACCGCGAACAGCGCTGGGAATACTCTTCACACCGGTTTTGATATTTCAATTTCGCCAGCGCGGATGGCGCTAAGATACTATTATTGCAGACGGCGCGCTCTGCTCCGGCGCCTTCTCATTTCGCGCTTTGACTTAGAGCGTCGCGGACCGCCGAGATGAACTTTTCGTCATCGAACGGTTTCATAAAAAACGCGACGGGCCCAATAGCCATTGCGGTAGCGCGCGCAGCCAGGTCTTCTCGCGCGGTGATCACGATCACACGAGTTTTAGGTGAGACGGCGCAAAGACGGGCAAGCACTTCCAGTCCAGTCACTTGATCCATCCAGATATCGGTCACGACCACTGAGACATGGTGATTGCCGGCGTGAGTCAGAAAGTCTTCTGCTTTGTTAAACGCGCGCACCTTGAATCCTTCGGACGCCAGCAAGTAATGAATCGATTTCAGAACGGACGGATCGTCGTCGACAACACAGACCTCCTTCGCTTCTGTCTCGCCGGCGTCGCTCATGCAGCCGCTATCGTCTGCGTTTGTCCACGCACGGCAGGCAGGCGAACAATCATGCGTGCGCCTCGATCGCTGGCGTTTTCTCCCATGATGGTTCCGCCATGCGCTTCGATAATCGATCGAACGATGGCCAGGCCCATCCCCATTCCTTTCTGTTTGGTCGAAAAGAAGTGATCGAAGACTTTGTCCGGCTGATCCTTTGGCAATCCCATTCCAAAATCACGCACGCTAATCTCGGCAACATCTCCCTTGTCCGAGTGAGTTCTAATAATAATTCGGCGCTCGACTGGCGGCAGTCCTTCCATCGCATCGAGCCCATTCATAATCAGATTGAGCAGAACCTGTTGAATCTGAACGAGTGTGGCATTGACGTGGGGAAGCTGCGGGTCAAGCTCGGTGGCAACGACGCTTTCCCGGCTTAGCAGATCCGAACTAACAAGTCTCACGGTGTCTGTTATAACCCCATTCAGATCCAACAGAGCGCGAACGCTTGTTTCCTTGCGCACCAAACTCCGAATTCCGCGGATTACTTCCCCGGCGCGCTGGCTGTCTGCCACCATGTCTTGTAACAGTTGCTGCAACAGCGCGGGATCGATGTTTCCGCGCTCAAGAAAACGCCGCGCGGCGGACGCGTTATTCGCGATCGCAGTGAGCGGTTGATTGAGTTCATGAGCGAAGGACGCGGTCATTTCGCCCATCAGAGAGACGCGGTTTCGATGGGCCATTTCTTCGCGTTGATGTTGCAATTGGAGATCGGCCTGCTTCTGGGCGCTAACATCGAGGGTGACTCCGATCGTCTCCAGAAGATTTCCTTCCTCATCCTTCAAACAGCGTCCGCGCATAATCACCCAGCGCGTTCTTCCGTAAGGCAAAAGAAGTCGGTGTTCGCTTTCAAACGTCCCGGAAAGAGCGCACGAACGGTCGTAAGCCGCCTTCACATCCGCTCGCTCATCGGGATGGACTCGGGAGAGGATTAGATCACAGGTAAGCGGCAGATTGGAATCGAAACCGTACATCAACCGGCCCTTCTCACTCATCCAGGCAGCGTTCTGCTCAGGATACAGTATCCAAAAAGCGAGGTCTGCCGACTCCGCTGCGAGGTTGATTCGCGCCTCGCGTTCGCGCAAAATCTCCTGCTGTCGCTGGCGCTCGATGGCAATCCCGGCAATATGCGTCGCAATTTGTGTTAGCCTGTTCTCCTCCGGCAACGGTCCGCGATTTTCCTCGCGATACATCGCAAACGAACCCAACACATCGCCTTGAGCAGAGAGAATTGGTGTCGACCAACAGGCGCGCAGTCCGCAAATCTTTGCCAACTCGCGATAATCAGTCCAAAGCGGATCGGTCAACACGTCACTAACCACAACTGGTCTTCGCGTGTACATGGCCGTCCCGCAGGAGCCGTTGCGTGGGCCGATCGCAGCACCGTTTACCGCCTTCACATAAGCTTCGGGCAGATTTGGCGCGGCGCCGTGTCGCACATGTTTCCCATCCCGGTTCAAAAGGAGAATCGAACAACGCAGCCCCTCAGCCTGACCTTCCATCAGCAGAACAAGGCTGGCCAGAACATCCGTTAGAGGCGCATCAGCAGCGATCATCTCAAGCACGCGGCTTTGACCGGCCCGAAAAAATTCTTCCTCTTTGATTTGGGTGATATCACGGCAAACAATCACGCCGCCTAACACATCGCCGTTAGGACCGCACAGCGGGCGTCCGGTGATTTCCGTCCAGAGTCCATGGGGCGCCTTTTCGTGACGGACGAACATCTCAACGTTGTCTACTGCCTCACCACGGATCGAGCGTGTCAGCGGCAATTGATCGTGCGGAAACGGAGTGATCTTGTCCGGGAGATATAGGCCGTACCGATGCGCCCATTCGGTGGTTGGCATAGTCATCGCACCTTTTCCGAACATTCGCTCGGCCGCTGGATTAAAGACGAGAAATCTGTTGTCCTTATCAGCGACGATGACGGCATCGCCCATGTTTGATAAAATGGACTGAAGGATCTCGTTCGTGCGCGCGAGCTCCTCTCGAGCCTTTTTTCTCCCGATCACCAATCCTAATTGCGCGGCGACTGCCACAATCACTTTGACTAACTGTTCATTCTGGCTGCGCGATTCGCGCATAAAAAACTCGAGAACTGCGATCAGCTTGCCGCGCGACAGAATGGGAATTCCGATGCCGGTCCTCAAGCCGGCAGTTCGCGCCGCAGCGGATCGCGGAAAGTTAGGATCGTTGGTGACGTCCTCGACCCACGCCGGCTGCTTCGACTCCCATACGCGTCCGGGAAGTCCTATACCTCTTTCGAAATGAGATCTCTCGGAGACCGTTCTGAAACCTTTCAGTTCACCGTCACCGCAGTACCACGCCGCAACCAAATCAAGAACGTCGACGTCTAGGTTTCGCGCCCAGGCATGGCCCAGCACCCAGCCCGTCTTCTCGCAAACTTCGCGAAGCACAACTTCCAACGCGGAGGCCAGATCGGTTGCTGCTGTAACCTCCATTGTGATTGTCTGGAGCAAGTCGAGCTGTTCCTGGCTTTGGTCGTGATCTTGTTCCATCGGAGTGGAATTTATTATCAGCTACCGATAGGGCTAAACCTTATCAATTCAATTGAACTAAAGGCCAACCATTCAACTGGCCTAAAGGTCAGCAGTTCGTTGTTTATCTTAGCTGGCAGGGAGCGACTCGATCCTTCACTTGCTGGCCGCGCGCTTCCAATTCCTGATACAGACGCGGCGAAGCCTCGCCCGAAAGTTAGTTGCCGCCAATCCCATATTCCTTCGATTGGGTGGCGAGGCATAATCAAATGGAATAGACTACAGCCTATGGCATTCGAAACATTCGACCTTGAGAGCCTCGATAAGGAACGCCGTAAAGCCATCGCCAAGTCCATCCGCACCATCAGTATTGAAGAGCTAAAGGCACTTGGAGAACAGCTCTTTCATTACGCGGACGATCCATGGCGAGAGGCTTTTTTCAAGTTTGTCGCCGAAAACCCCGGCGCCACGTTCCATCACGCGGTCACGAGCGACGGCGTCAACATTGTCTATTGTCGCGAGAAGGACAAAGGCATGTGGTTCCTGCCTGGAAGCGGCATGGGACCGTTACAAGCGACGGGCCTGCGAACCATGAAGGAAATGATCGCCGGAGCCCATTAGGCGACGGTGATACAGAAGCCAGCCAGCAGGTGAGACAGTTCACCTGGATGTAAGAAAACAGACTTGTGGATTTAGACTGTCGCGGCCTTTCATTGATGATAATAACTCGGTCGCTACCGAACAATGGCGCCGATCAGCGCCAGGATCCCTAGAAACGCGATCATCATCGCCATGATACCGGCAACTGGTTTTGGCAATTCAGGACAACGCTTTCGCAGCGCCTGCACCGCTCGCCGTTGCTGGAGGTAGGCGAGAATCAATCCAACCAGACCGATCACGATCATGAGGAGACCAACCGTGCGCGGACTCATCAGCGTCGCGGCCTCGCCCTTCTGTTGGCGAAGGTATTGGAAGAATTTTGCGATCGCGAATCCAAACGAGATCAAAGCCAGCGCTGTTCGCACCCACGCGATCTGCGTGCGTTCATAGGCCAGCAGTGTCCGCTCATATGCGAGTGGCACTCTGGGATCCGATTCTGCGATTGGAATGATAGTCTCGTTATTCATCTTGTTTTCCCTTTCTGGGAGCAGGTCACCTCAGCGAAAAGGAGGTCGAACTCAAAAGACAAGATTGTTCGGAAGCAAACGTCTTCCTTCAGGTTACTCGGCTCAGCCACGATCTTCCGTGGGGCGATCATCGGCCTGTCCTTTAAGAAACAGCGCTTCCAACACACCTTTGCCCATCACACGACTGAGTTCCCGGAAAGCGAAAAATGGTACCAACGCCACCGTAATGATCACGCTAGCGATCACTACTCCAAGGGGACTGCCTCCGCCAATCTTCGGAATGCTTTCTGCCAGCGTCTCACCTTTCCATAAACCGATGATGATTTCCTCCGCTATGTTGAAACAGATGAAGATAACAGCAAACAGCAGAGACTTGTGAAGAACCGGAAAAATAGGCGCGCTCTTTCTAAATCTCGTCCCTACCTTCAGCTCTTCCGCCACGAGCATTACCTTCGCCAGGACAAAAGCATTCACGAATGCGAGACCGAACGGTTTGTAATCGATATGGTGTTTGGCTAGAACGATAGCTTCATGGTAAGCAAATAGGCCGAACAGTATCCAAAGGTACAGAAACATGGCCACAAATTCGCGAGAGTTGTGCAAGATCCTCTCCTTGAATGTTGGCTTTCGCTCTTGCTTACCGCCGGCACTATTACTCCCGGCATCCAGCTTCAAACCTGAGCCATTACTCATAGTAAAAAGTGCACGGAGCGAAATCCACCGGGAGCAATCACGTCGCGTTCACGCTCTTTCCTGCGGCGCTCCTTGAAGCGAACCGCCAGCCATTTCTTTTTGAAAATAGTCGATCACATCGGCTACGGTCGTGAAGCGATTCACGTGACCAAGTTTTTCATCCACCCCTTCCTTACGGAACCGATCACGCACTGACGAACGGGGCTCGACCGCCTGAAAATGAATGCCTTTGGCGCGGAGTTCGTCGGCCATGGCGGCAAGTGTGTGGGCACTCTGCATATCGACTCGAGGTGCAGCGGAAAGATCGAGCACGACGAGTTTCGGCGGTATCGGTTCTGCACAAACACGGCTCAGGATTGCGTCAGAGACATTGTCCACGTTGAAATAGACCAGGCCAGATTCGGGACGGAAAATCATTACTGCGGGAATCAACTCGTTGTCTACGTGCCGGTCGCGATCTGAAAAACGCCGCGTGCCGGGAATTCGTCCAAGAAGAGCAACGTGCGGACGAGATGATGCATGGATCAGCTGCACAAGTGAAATTACCGCGCCTATCATGACACCGCGCAACAGACCAGAAGTCAGCACGCCGCCGAAAGCTGCAATCGCTACAACAAACTCAGAGCGATCATCGCGCCAGAGTTCTTTCAAGGTTGAAAGTTTGAACAGACCCGCTACTGCCGCCAACACTACGGCGGCAAGCACCGGCTGTGGCAAAGCGCTGAGGAGGTGAGAGAAAAAGACCACGACCACAAGAATGAAGACCCCAGCGAGAGCCGTGGACAGCGGTGTACGCGCGCCACCTTCTTCGTTGACCAGCGATTGCGAAGTACCGCCGCTCACCGGAAAACCGCCACCGAGTCCCGCGAGCAAGTTAGACGCAGCGAGTGCCAGATTCTCCTGGTTAGCATCGAATCGTCCGCCGTGTTTTGCGACAAACATCCGCCCAATCGCCGCTGTTTCGACCGCGCCGAGAAGAAAGCAAGCAAGGGCAAGCGGAAGTAGTTCGTTTAGATCATGCCAGTAAACGGCAGGGACTTTGAGCGGAGGTATTCCCTGCGGCACCGTGCCGATCAATTTCACCCCGCGGGTCTCTAACGAAAACGCAGATGCGGCAATAATGCCTCCGATCACAACGAAGAGAGCGACGGGTTTGTGTCTGAGAAAAATTTTCCCAAGGATCAGAAACCCGAGCGCGATTCCTCCTACCAGTAGTGACATCGCATTCGTCTCGTTCAGGTGCTTGAAGAAGAACGCCGCGTTCCCCCAAAAACTTCCGTGAGCACCATGAAATCCGAAAAGCTTCGGCAACTGTGTGCTCGCAAGAAAAAGCGCTACACCGCATTTAAATCCAGTCATCACTGCTTCCGAAATGAAATTGACCATGACTCCGGCCTTCGCGAGCCAGGCGATGAACGCGATGAGCGCGACGAGTAATGCCGTCCCGGCCGCGAGCGCGCCGAAGCGCGTGGTGTCGCCGCCAGTGATTTCGCCTAACGAGGCGCCAATGAGCAAAGAGATGGCGGAAGTAACAGAAACAACGGTGTACCGCGAACCGCAAAACACCCAGAACACCAGACCAGCAAACAAGCAGGCGTAAAGGCCAGCTTCTGGCTGTAAGTTAGCGAGAGACGCATCGCCTAACGCCGCCGGAATCAGATATGCAGCGAGCGTAATCGCAGCGAGGATATCAGTACGCAGCCAGGTACGATGATAGGAGCGTAACCAGGTGAAAGCGGGCATCCAGCGAACGAGACCTGCTGTATTCATTGCGGCCACTTCCTCACGGATGCTCTTGAATAAGTTCGTTAGCTGCCACGGTCCTTGCGATGACGCGCCTTGTATTGCTTGGCCCAGGCACGAGCCGCTTCCAACGGATCGCCATGCTCCTGACGCGCAATCCATGCCTTAAGGCCCTCCTCATCAATGGGCAGATCGATTACACGAGCACGGCCGAACAATCTACCGAATATCTCCATCACTTTGGTTGTTGATGGGAAAACAATCTCATCCATCGCTTCCGGCTTTCCCTGGCACGCATAGGCATTGAAATCGACCCAACACCCATCCGGACGGAGCACGAACATCCGCGTCTTCGGCATAGGGTCGTTAGGCGCAACGCCTGTTTGGATCACCAGATATGGTCCACGGTCGGCTTCGGCACCGAGATTCAAAATCTGCGCATCCCGATAGTCATTGGTGATCGTTCGCATTAGCTGATCCTCCCATGGTATTGTATCTCACGAACTGTTCGGCCTGAGCAAGTCTGCTTAAGGTCCTGATTGGAATAACAAACGCTAGGCAGGCGATGAACAGTTTCGAGAGCATGCAATCCGGGTCAGCCGTTCGCTGGACTCCGTTCAGCGGTCAATGGCCGTCGCTGAAAAGGAAGTTCGTCCACGACTTCATGCGAAGGAGCACCTTCCGTAGTATGGCCAGGTGGTGCATGTGGTGGGTGTAAATAGCGACCTGCGCGGTGCTGCCCGGCACAATCAGGTATTTCGAGATATCCTCTTCGGGCTCGATTCTGACGAGGATGCGCCCCTCGCCCTTGATTTGTTCGGGATCAATGAGGTTGCCACTGGGTTGGAGCTGCCCTTGAGGAATGAAGGCGCCCACAGCGGCGACCTTGCCTTTGAAAAATCGACCCGGCACGGCGGGTAAGATGAATTCGGCCTCTGAGTCTTGCTCGATCCGCTGGGCGCTGTTTTGCAGAAAAGCGGCCGTGAATTTCGGTTTTTCATTGTGCAGGAAAATCATCACCGGCCGCAGCGGCAGCGAAGCTGCATACATGCCGGGACGCAAAAAATTTTGCTGGACCGTGCCGTCAGTCGGAGCCCGTACAACGGATTGTTCGAGATTGAACTTCGCCGTGTCGAGTTCGGCCTGCAGACGGGCGACGTCGGTATTTACTCCTTTGACAACCGCTTCCGCCTCGAGCAGCGCGCGGTCGGCTTCGGACTTGGCACTTTGCGCCGTTGCTTCGGCGGCATTGAAAGTGTTTTTGGCCCGCTCGAATTGAACTTGGGCAATGGCGCCGGTTTCGAGCAGCTTTTTCGAGCGTTCGAAGACATCCTTCGCTGAGTCGCGGTCCGCCAGAGCGGACTCCAATTTCTTCTGAGCCGCATCCGCCGTTGCCCGCAACTGATGAGTTGTCTGGAGGGCATCGGCAAGCGCTGCCTCCTTGGCCTTCACCGCGTTTTCGAAGGGTTCAGGATCGATGCGAAAGAGAACATCGCCCGCCTTCAGCCTAGTGTCCGCTTTAACCGGCACCTCGGTCACCACGCCGCTGACGGCGGGAACGATCGGCGTGGTGTTGAAGTAGAACCGGGCCTCACTGCTGAAGGGGTGATTGTAGTTCATGCCCAGCACTAGTGCGGCAAGGATCGCGATGCCGCCGAGCGCAGCCGTGAGCAACGTGAAGCCGTTAACCGGAATCTTAAATAGCCGAAACGCGCCGTAAGCGAATGCTGCATAGGTGAGAATGATAAGTAAATCCATAATCGAGGGCTATTCGGATTGCGGACCGCTGGATTTGGATGCCTTCGCCTCAGGAGCCGCAATTTTCTTTTCCAGCGCTCCTACCCGTGAGGTTGCGTCGGATCCCTGCGCCTCGGTTTGATCGGTTTTTTCCCGAGGCCTTCCTGCGTATCCATGCACCGGATGATATGCGGTAGCCCAAATCCAGAGAAACGGCCAGATTGCATGAAGGGTGAAGAGACTGATCCACCCGCCCGCGTGAATGGCATCCTGGTGGGGATGATTCCGCGCCTTGGCCATGTGATAGGGGATGTCATGAATCGCGATCATCCCGTAGGCGAGGGTCAAGACGACGAAGATGAGAACCGCGAGTGCAAAATAGCTCAGAAAGTCCATGGCAGTCAGTTGTTGTCAGTCAAAAGAAAAGAATTTCTCCCGGCGCCGGCGTTGGCAGAGCTTCCACATAGACTGGATCACCGCGACTTCCCCTTCACTCTTCATCAGAACAGAGCCGTTGAAAGCGTTATATACTTCGCGGTTGCGCAGTGCGAGTACAATTTTTGAGTCACAGTTCGAATGGTTGTCTTTTCGGCGCCCGGTGAATTCCGTCAAACTTACAAAACATCACGTTGTGATGGCTATTGGACTTTGGTGCCAATTCCCCGAAGAGTGCCCCGATTGAAGAATAACCATTTCCGCGCTTTTTCTAGCCATAATTCAAACAGGTCTCACTAATGAAAATAATTGCGTTCTTCGCCTTAATTTCAGCCGTGCTGGTTGCAACGCTTCATGCCGAAACTGTTGCGCAAAACTCACCGGAGAAGACTGCCGTGATGGCTATCGACCGTGCTTTTGAAGCGGCTTACGCAAAGGCTGACGCAAAGGCAGTCGCTGACTTTTTCGCTGAGGACGCGCATTACACTTCGGACGATGGCCGCACTTTCGATGGGCGGACCGCGATAGAGAATAATGTTCGTGCGGCTTTTGCGAAAAACACCGGGGCGAAGCTGGCCATCGTGCTGGATTCCGTTCGCTTCCTCGCGCCAGACGTTCTCCTGGAGAGTGGTTCAACCACCGTCACCGCAAAAGACGGCGAAACCACTGGCGCGCTCTATACCGCTGTTTACGTGAAGAAAGATGGCAAATGGAAAATCAGCCAGTTGGTTGAAACTCCGCAAGCCTCTTTGACGGCCCATGACCACTTGTCGGAGCTTGGATGGCTTGTTGGCGATTGGGAGGATGCAGACAAGCGCGATAATTTGACTGTGCTCAGCCAATACAGCTGGGCGCGTGGCGGCAATTTTCTTACTCGTAATGTGACCGTGAAGCGCGGCGGCGACACGACACTTGAAGGATGGCAGATCATTGGATGGGATCCGATCGAGGCCTGCATTCGTTCCTGGACATTTGATGATGAGGGCGGGTTCTCCGAGGGACGCTGGACGCGGGAGGGCAATCGATGGCTCCAGCGCGAAACCGGTGTGACTGCGGACGGCAATCGGATGACTGCGGACAATACGTTTTCCAAGGTCAGCGACGACCGTTTCACTTGGGAGTCGAACAACCGAACCCTCGACGGCTTGCCGCAGCCAGGCATCGGACGCATTGAGATTAATCGCGTGAAAGGGCGTTGATTCCATGCGGTCACGATTTCTTCTTGCCCTAACTGCAGGCATCATTGCGCCGCTTATTCTCGATTGCGCGTCGTTGCTCGCCCGCGGACGCGGCGGCGGAGGACGTGGAGGTGGAGGGTTTTCGCGTGGCGGCGGAAGCTTTTCTCGCGGCGGAGGTGGTTTTTCGCAAGGGGGCAGCAATTTCTCTGGAGGTGGCGGGAGTTTTACCCGCGGTAGCGGCAGTTTCTCCGGGAACAGCAGTTTCATTAGCAACGGCGGCTTATCTCGCGGCTCCGGAGGTGGTCTACCGGACGGCAGCAATAGATTTTCTCGTAGCGCTGACGGCAGTTTTTCCAGTCGCAGTACTGGTTTTCCCAGTGGGGGCGGCATCAGCTCCTCCCGATCGTACAGTGTGGCCAACGATTCGCCTTTGTTCTCAGATATTGGCGGATCGCGATCGAGTGGCGGTCGAGTGCCATCAAATCCAGCCCGAGATCAAGCGAGCAGCAGTCGTCCATCGATGGGAGGAAGCGCGACGCAGTTGCCGTCCGGCAATCAGCGGAATCGCGACTCGGGAAGTCGGTCCGCGCAATCTTCCATTCGCGATCGCGACGGAACCGGAACGCGTCCAGGCAATGCAGCATCCCAGCGCACGGGCAGAAGCAACGCCGGCAATTTTCTCGGAGTCGCGAGTGGGGTCGGCGCTGGCGCTGCGCTTAGCGGGGCGGTTGCGGATCGGTCGGGGCAACTTCCGGCAAATCGTTTTGCTCAAGGTCAACGGCCCGCTGCTCCTCCACAGCAGCGCGCAAATTGGAGCGCGCGCTCGCTGAATCGCGACTACAAATGGCGTGAGCGCGTCTTCAAGAGGAACGATGCCTGGAACCAGCGAGCCGATCAGCGCCAGACGCGTCGCGACGATTTCCAAAACAATCGGGACCAGCGCTGGGAGAATCTTCAAAGCAGGCGGGAAGACCGGCAGAACTTTCGCGACCAGAGACGCGAGGATTGGCAGCAACATCGCAAAGACCTCTGGGATTATCGGGCTGACCGCGCCGAGGAAATTTGGGATAATGCGCGCGACTACTACGATGATGTTTTTGACGACCTGTGGTGGAGCAACTGGGGCTGGGGATCCGGCTGGTGGGGCTACTATCCCTCAGACCCGTGGTGGTGGTGGAGTAGCGCGACTTGGGATTCCGCTGCGACGTTCGTCTCTGTCCCGTCGGATCCTGTCTACACTGATTACGGGGTGAACGTGGTTTATGGCGGGGACACCGTGTATGTCGACAATCAGCCGTTGTCCGCGGACGAATATGACAAACCACTGATCGAAGCCGCCGCGAATGTTGAACAACCGCCACCACCACGCCCACCATCAGATCCAAATCAATCAAGCGAATGGATGCCACTGGGTGTTTTTGCCCTCGCGCAGGAGGAACGAGGCGATCCGGCGATGTTCTTTCAACTCTCAATCAATCGCCAGGGCATCATTAGCGGAGCGTTTCAAAGCATGATAACCAACGATAGCCGGCCGGTTGCCGGCCAGCTCGATAAGGCAAGCCAACGCGCGGCGTGGCGTATCGGCAATAACACCGAGCCAATCTTCGAGACAACGCTCGGCAATCTCACCCAGGACGTGTCTCCTATTGCGGTCCATTTTGGAAACTCCCAAACTCAAACATGGTTGCTCGTACGCATGCCGGAACCAGCACCGGCCGGCCAAACACAAAAGCTTCCCGAAGCGCCAAGAGTTCCGCCACCGCTTAAGTCGCCGCAGAGCTGAGCACCTCTTGATCAATCAATTTTGGGTGGTGATGACTTAATGCCTTAGCGCAGTGTTTCGTTCGACCGCGAAATAGCACGAAGGTGCAATAGACGGACAGCCGAATCTTAGTCTACGTTGTAATCAACCTTTGCCGACCGTGAACGAGACAAATGCCGCACCATTCGATCTGGCCAAACACGGCCTGAACGTTTCTGGAATTCACCATAATCTTCCGCCAAGCGCGCTGTACGAACACGCAATTCGTTTCGAAAAGGATGCGACTATTGCGGAAAACGGAGCGCTCGTTGCTTATTCCGGAATAAAGACCGGTCGCTCGCCAAAGGACAAACGCGTCGTCGAGAATCCGGCTACCAAGGAAGATATTTGGTGGGGGACGGTGAACATCCCCTGCGATGAGCGAACGTTCCAGATCAATCGACAGCGCGCGCTTGATTATTTAAACACGTGCGAGCGACTGTACTGTTTCGATGGGTTTGCGGGCTGGGACCCGAAGTATCGCATTAAGGTTCGCGTCATCTGCTCTCGACCGTATCACGCGCTCTTCATGCATACGATGCTCATCCGTCCAACGCGCGATGAGCTTGCAAGTTTTGGCGCGCCGGACCTCGTCATCTATAACGCAGGCGCATTCCCGGCGAATCGTCTAACAACTGGCATGGGTTCAACAACCAGCATAGACCTTAGCCTTGAAGACAAAGAGCTGGTCATTCTGGGGACCGAATACGCCGGCGAGATGAAGAAAGGCGTTTTCACTGTCGCGAATTATTTCGCTCCGAAGCGTGGATTGCTCTCGATGCATTGCTCGGCAACAGCAGACAAAAAGACCGGCGCATCGTCGCTTCTCTTCGGCCTTAGTGGCACAGGCAAAACAACGCTCTCGGCAGATCCGAAGCGTCATCTCATTGGTGACGATGAACATGTCTGGAGCGACGATGGCATTTTCAATATCGAAGGCGGCTGTTACGCCAAGGCGATTAACCTTACGCCTGAGAGCGAGCCGGACATTTTTCAAGCCCTGCGTTTCGGCGCTGTGCTGGAGAACGTCGTGCTCGATGAGGATCATGACGTCGACTACACGGACACGAGCATCACGCAAAACACGCGCGGCGCGTATCCCATCGAATTCATCCAAAACGCAAAGATCCCGTGCGTTGCCGGACACCCGACCGATGTAATCTTTCTTACATGCGATGCGTTTGGTGTGCTGCCGCCTATTAGCGCGCTTTCCCCTGCGCACGCGATGTATCATTTCATCAGCGGTTACACAGCCAAAGTCGCAGGCACCGAGATGGGTGTGACCGAGCCACAGGCAACATTTTCACCGTGTTTCGGAGGACCATTTTTGGTTTGGCATCCGAGCAAATATGCTGAGCTACTCGCGGAAAAAATGCGCAAGCACAAGGCACGCGTGTGGCTCGTGAACACTGGTTGGGCCGGCGGCGCATACGGAACCGGCAAACGGATCAGTCTCAAAAACACACGGGCGATCATCGACGCAATTCACAGCGGCGCTCTGGCCAAAGCGAAGACCACGCGCGATCCGGTGTTCGGTTTTGAGATTGTCACAGAATGTCCAGGGGTGCCTTCGGAAATCCTGCAACCGAGGGAAAGCTGGTCGGACAAATCCGCTTACGATGCGGCTGCAAAAAAACTCGCTGCTCTATTCAACAAGAACTTTGAGACCTACGCTGCAGGCGCCAGCGCCGAAGTGAAGGCTGCTGCACCGCAGGCGTAGCGCATCAGCGCATATGACGGTCGTTGGATCTCCGTGAGACGCAATTCGCCGCGCGCCCTGGATTGAAAGTCTTATTTTGACGAACACTGCTTGTCCTGCTATGCGCTGCGTTTTCCGAATTAGATTATGACACGTCTCGCTCTGTTCGCCGCTTTAGCCGTTTTCCTATGCAGTGCCTATGCGATGGAAAAGCCTTCGTTTCACACAAAGGGCACACCAGCAGGGAAGCCGACCGGTTCACTCAAACCAGGTGAGTATTGGTGGAAACCGGAACTTTCGCCCAGCGGACCGCTCATGGTGCTGGTTAGTATTCCTCAACAGACGATGAATGTTTATCGCAACGGCATTCTGATCGGTCGCTCCACCGTAAGCACTGGCTCGAAAGGTCACGCTACGCCGGGAGGCGTATTCACCATTCTCGAGAAGAAGAAAGAGCATTACTCGAAGAAATATGATAACGCGCCGATGCCTAACATGCAGCGACTCACCTGGACTGGAATCGCCATGCATTCTGGCAACCTGCCCGGCTACCCCGCGAGCCACGGCTGTATACGTCTACCTTATGATTTCTCGCAATTGCTGTTTGCGGCGACATCAAAAGGCGGGACAGTCGTTGTCGGCGACGGCAAAACTCCGACGCCGCATCTGGCATCGAATCCCGGTCTGCTACTGGCACCGAAAGATTTTTCTCCTGAGATGCTGCGCCCAATGGCGCGCGGCGATTACGACTGGCGCCCCGAGCGAAGCGAGACCGGGCCAATCACAATTGTCGTTAGCTCGGCTGATGGCGCGCTTTATGTCTATCGAAATGGCAACCCGATCGGTCGCGCGGCGGTCGAGATCTCCGGACGAGGTGGACTTGGCGAGCGTATCTATAGTTTGCTTGAGGGCACGACTGGCAAGGAGAGTTTGTTAGTCCCGGGACGCGCCGCGCGCCGTTGGATGAATGTAACGACTGATTCTGGGCGCGAGGTGGACCCCGACAAGATTGCAGCGCGCCTCCGTTTCAACCCGGATTTGGCAACCAAACTTTACGACACTATCACACCAGGTACAACAGTCGTTCTCACTGACCACGCGGTCGTCCGCGATGCTACCCGCAGCAAAGCAATTTTCCAAAACTGACGGCGCGACGAGACTGATTCCGATACTCGTACTGGTCAGCGGCGAGCATTCGTGAAACGATACAAGCGTGAGCTGGCTCTTCGAGCTGCATCGTACCCAGCCAATCGCACATGCCATCGGCGCGCTGGCGTTCGTATGCGTGCTCGGCATGGCGCTCGGCAGTATCAAGGTCCGCGGCATCGGACTCGGGACAGCCGGTGTACTTTTCGCGGGAATTATTGTCGGGCACTTCGGCAATCCCGTCGATCACCGGACACTCGACTTCGTAAAAGAGCTGGGATTGATCCTGTTTGTTTTCACGATCGGTCTCCAGCTCGGGCCCGGATTTTTCGCAGCACTGCGGAAGCAAGGCGTAAAGCTGAACGTGCTCGCTGCCTCCATTGTGATCTTCGGCGCGGTTAGTGCGCCTCTTATCGGCTGGTTCGCCGGATTCGATAACGCCGCAGTGCTGGGAATCTTCTCCGGTGCTTCGACAAACACGCCATCACTGGGCGCGGCGACTCAGACCTTGGGCACGCTGCCGGATATCGCGCCCGATCGGCTAACATTGCCGGCGCTTGCTTATGCCGTGAGCTATCCGACGGCCATCGTTGGGATCATCGGCACACTCCTGCTGATCAAACAAATCTTCCGCATTGATCCCGCGGGCGAAGCAACGGATTTCATGGCGAAGAACTTTGCAAAGACTGAGCCGCTCGAACGGCGCACACTGGTCGTTAGTAATCCGAACCTCGATGGCGTGCGCATCGACGCGATTCCCGGTCGCATCGAATGCCGGGTGACGATCTCGCGGGTGCGCCACGGCGAAGCGACAATACCAGCGACGGACGCAACGATTATCCATCGCGACGATCGTCTCGCTGTCGTCGGAACACCCGCAGGTCTTGCGCAATTTGAGCGTGTCGTGGGCGCAAGCAGTGACGAAGACCTCGTTCTGGTTGAGGGCGACATTACTTTCCGCCGTGTAGTTGTGACCGATCGCGACGTGCTCGGCAAAACTGTGGGCGAACTTAATCTCGGCGATCGTTTTGGCGTCGCCGTTACACGGGTCACTCGCGCCGATCTGGAGATGACGGCTGTGCGTGGTCTGCGTCTGCAATTCGGCGACCAGTTGCAGATCGTAGGCCGCGAAGAAGATCTCGACAAAGCGGCAGCCGTGGTTGGCAACTCGCTCAAGGAATTGAACGAAACGCATTTCATCCCGTTCTTCATCGGCATCGTTCTCGGCATTGCTTTGGGAACGATGCCGATTGCATTTCCAGGACTCCCCCACCCGATCCGACTCGGGCTGGCGGGCGGGCCGCTGATTGTTGCCCTAGTCCTGGGCCGCATTGGTCGGATCAGGCGACAAGTCTGGCACATGCCGGCGAACACAAACCTGGCCTTTCGTGAATTTGGAATTGCGCTTTTCTTCGCGGCTGTTGGACTGAGCGCGGGTGCAAAATTTTTCGCGACAGTATTCAGTGCTACCGGGTTTTATTGGTTGCTGGCGGGCGCGTGTGTAACAGTTCTGCCGCTTGCGCTGATCGGTGCGTTCGCGCGTGTCGTCTGGAAATTAAATTTTATGGACCTAAGCGGATTGATCGCCGGCAGCATGACCGATCCCCCGGCATTAGCGTTCGCCTCGAACGTTGCCGGTTCCGACGCCCCAGCTGTTGCTTATGCAACTGTCTATCCTTTGACCACATTGCTGCGCATCCTGTCGGCGCAAGTCCTGACAATTATTCTTTTCCGATGAACACACCGATCCTTGGCGATCCGCGTTTCGCTTCAAAGAAAAGTCACGCGATCAGTGACGACCTTCGCGTCCCTGAGCGAATTGAGATCGGCGCCGAGCCGGGATTGCAATTTGAACTGGCCGGCCCACGCGCGAAGCTTTTCTTCGACGGCAGGAAAACGCGTGCCGGCATCGTGACCTGCGGCGGACTTTGTCCCGGTCTGAACAATGTCATTCGATCGCTTTTTCTCGAGCTGCACTATGGCTACGGCGTACGCGACGTGCTCGGTTTTCGCGGCGGCTACAGTGGGCTCGATCCGGAATGCAGAATGGAGCCAATGAAAATCACGCCACAGGTGGTGGACGATATTCATCAAAAAGGTGGCACCATTCTCACCTCCTCGCGCGGACCAGTGAACATCTCTCGAGCAGTGGACAACCTCATCGCGCGCGAGGTCAATATCCTTTTCACCGTAGGCGGCGACGGCACGCAACGCGGGGGAAATGATCTCTATCAGGAAGCGCGCAGCCGCGGACACGCGCTTTCAGTCGTGGGCGTCCCGAAAACGATCGACAATGATGTTGCCTTTGTCTCGCGCACATTCGGGTTTGCGAGCGCTGTCGAAGAAGCGGCGCGCGTGCTCGATTGCGCGCATACAGAAGCGCGCAGCGTGCCAGGCGGAATTGGCCTGGTAAAACTGATGGGACGCCACGCTGGTTTCGTCACTGCCGGGGCGGTCGTCGCGAGTCAGGACGTAAACTTCGCGCTCATACCAGAAGTGCCGTTCAGGCTCGACATCTTCCTCTCAGCATTAAAAGAACGGATGCTCGCAAAATCGCATGCAGTAATTGCCGTCGCGGAAGGTGCCGGTCAGGACTTGTTGAAAGCCGATCCAACTGCGCGTGATGCTTCCGGCAACGTGAAGCTCAAAGACATAGGGCCGTTCCTGCGGGAAAAAATCGAATCGTTTTTCAAGGCGAAGAAAATTCCGGTCGCGATTCGGTATTTTGATCCCAGCTATCAAGTTCGCAGTCGTCCGGCAAACAGCGAAGACGCCTTGCTCTGCGATCTTTTCGCGCGCCATGCCGTGCATGCAGCTATGGCTGGGAAGACAGGTGTCGTCATCGGTTTTCTACATGAACGTTTTATTCACGTGCCTATCGAGCTGCTAGCCACTCGCACCAAACGGCTCGATCCCGCCAGCGGTTGGTGGCGTTCCGTGCTCGCCGCCACCGGACAGCCCGAGCGATTTGCATGAACCCATTCAGAAAGAAGACGCGTTCCAACGAACCGAATCCAATACAGGGGATCCGCACGGGTTTCACGGTCGACGAAATCAAACAGGCATTTCTTGATAATCTTCGTTGCGGCATGGGGAGACTCGAAGACATAGCGACAAAACACGATCTTTATTTCGCCCTTGCCCTGACGATTCGTGATCGGGTTTTCCAACGGACAGTAGAAAGCATCGAACATTACGGCGGCGCGGACGCGCGTCGCGTCGCTTATCTCTCCGCTGAATATTTGCCCGGCCCGCATCTTGCCAACAATTTGTTAAGTCTGGGCATTACCGACTCCACCCGCGAGGCGCTGAAGTCGTTAGGCCACGATCTCGATGAAATCCTAGCCCAGGAAGAAGAACCGGGGCTTGGGAACGGCGGACTTGGTCGGCTCGCATCGTGTTACATGGATTCGCTCGCGTCGGTTGAAGTGCCGGCGATCGGTTATGGCATCCGTTACGAGTTTGGAATTTTCGATCAAATCATCCGTGACGGATGGCAATGCGAGATCACGGACAAATGGTTGCGCAACGGCAATCCCTGGGAAGTCGCGCGCCCGGAGACCACATATCAAGTCAAATTCGGCGGGCGGACCGAAGGAATCACTGACGAACAGGGCCGATTTCGTATTCGATGGATCCCGGAAACGGAAGTAAAGGGCGTCGCCTACGACACGCCGATTCTTGGTTATCGCGTTGCCACGTGCGACATTTTGCGGCTCTGGAAAGCGGAAGCGATCGAGTCGTTCGACTTTGCTGCGTTCAATCACGGCGATTACTACCGCGCTGTGCAGGACAAAATGGTATCGGAAAATATCACCAAGGTTCTGTATCCGAATGATGAGGTTGCTGCCGGCAAGGAACTACGGCTTAAACAGCAATTCTTTTTCGTAAGTTGTTCCCTCCAGGACATGCTGCGCATTCACGCGCTGCTTGGCGGCACGCCGAAGACATTGCACGAAAAGTGGGCCGCCCAGCTCAACGATACGCATCCGGCAATCGCGGTAGCCGAGCTGATGCGGCTACTTGTGGACGAACACCAGCTTGGATGGGAGGAAGCGTGGGAAGCTACTCGCGCGACGTTTGCCTATACGAATCACACGCTGCTGCCCGAGGCGCTAGAGAAATGGAGTGTCGATCTTTTCGGGAAATTGTTGCCGCGTCATCTCGAGATCATCTACGAAATCAACCGCCGTTTTCTTGAAGAGGTGCGCGAAAAATCTCCGGGTGACGAAGCTCGACTCGCAAGGCTTTCGTTAATTGATGAAAACAAACCGCGCTCCGTACGCATGGCACATCTCGCGACCGTCGGCAGCCATGCTGTCAACGGCGTCGCGCGACTTCACTCCGAATTACTCAAGGAAACTGTGCTGCGCGATTTTGCCGACTTGTGGCCGGACAAGTTTCGCAACGTGACCAATGGCGTCACGCCACGGCGCTTCCTTGCGCTCAGCAATCCCGGGCTGGCCCAGCTAATCACATCTCGTATCGGGGACGGCTGGCTGCAGGATCTTAATCAGCTTCGCCATCTGGAACGGTTCGTCGATGACGGAGAATTTCGACAGCAATGGCGCACCGTGAAACTCGCGAACAAACAGCGGCTTGCCGCACTCATCAAAAATCGCACGGGTATCACGGTTTCGCCGGAATCACTTTTCGATGTCCAGGTGAAGCGTATCCACGAGTACAAGCGGCAACATCTCGCCGCGTTGCACATCCTCACGCTTTACCTTCGGCTGCGGCGCAATCCGAACGCCGATCTACCAGAACGCACTTTCATTTTCGGTGGCAAAGCGGCACCAGGTTATTTCATGGCCAAGCGCATTATCAAACTCATCAACGCCATCGGCGAAATCGTGAACAACGATACAGTCGTGCGCGACCGGCTCAAGGTGGTTTTCTTCCCCGATTTCAACGTGACGAACGCGCAGGTCATTTATCCTGCCGCCGATTTGTCGGAACAGATTTCCACCGCGGGCAAGGAGGCTAGCGGGACAGGTAACATGAAGTTTGGCCTCAACGGCGCGCTCACCATTGGCACGCTTGACGGCGCGAACGTCGAGATTCGCGAAGAAGTGGGCGCGGAGAATTTCTTTTTGTTCGGTCTGACTGTGGGCGAGGTCACCCAATTGAGAGCGCGAGGTTATCGTCCGGGCGATTACTACGCGCAAAACAAAACGCTGCGCGAAGTGATCGATTTCATTGCGAGCGGCGCGCTTGCCCATGGCGATGCCGAGCTGTTTCGTCCAATTGTCGAAAATCTGATAAACGACGATCCGTTCCTGCTCCTGGCAGACTATCAAGCCTATATCGATGCGCAGGAAAGAGTGAGCACGCTCTGGCGCGATTCAAGCGGATGGACACGCAAGTCGATCCTCAATACTGCGCGAATGGGAAAATTTTCCTCCGACCGTTCGATTCGCGATTATTGTGAACGCGTCTGGAAAATCCAGGCCGGAAGACAATAAAAATCTAATAACCCCAGCACACCATGCCCGTCGCCGACTACAAAACCTATTGCAAAATGATCGACCGGGCTCGCGCAGCCCATTTCGCGCTTCCCGCCGTCAACGTTACCTCATTCACCACTGCCAACGCTGCATTGCGCGGGCTTGCCGAAAGCAAGAGCGACGGCATCATCCAGGTATCGACAGGTGGCGGCGCGTTTGCGTCGGGCTCAGCTCTTAAGGACATGGCGCTCGGCGCAATCTCGATTGCCGAGCACGTGCATCGCGCCGCGGAGCGTTATCCAATCTACGTTGCGCTGCATACAGATCATTGCCTGAAGGACAAGCTCGACAAGTTTGTGCTTCCGCTCGTCGAGGAAACTGAGAAACGCCGCGCCACGGGCCAACCGAATCTTTTCACTGCGCACATGTTCGACGGCAGTAATCTCTCATTGCTGGAGAATCTCGAGATCTCAGCGAAGCTGCTCGAGCGCTTTGCGAAAGACGATCTGGTGCTCGAGATCGAAACCGGCGCAGTCGGAGGTGAAGAGGACGATGTCGTCGGCGAGAAATCAGCAAAACTCTACACCACCCCGGAGGACACGCTCGAAGTTGCGCGAAAACTCAATCCGATCGGAGGCCGCTATCTGCTAGCAGCCACATTTGGCAATGTGCATGGCGTCTATAAACCGGGCCACGTCAAGCTCAAGCCTGCGGTGCTAAAGGAGTGTCAGGAAGCAGTCGTAAAGAAGTACGGCGAGAAGGCTCGGTTCTATCTAGTATTCCACGGCGGTTCCGGTTCGACATTGAGTGAGATTCACGAGGCGCTCGATTACGGAGTAGTCAAGATGAACGTAGATACCGACATGCAGTACGCGTTTACGCGAGCGGTCGCTGGTCACATGTTCAAGAATTACGATGGTGTACTGAAAGTGGATGGCGAAGTGGGCGTCAAGAAAGTGTACGATCCGCGCTCTTATCTCGCGCTCGCAGAAGTGGCAATGGCCGAGCGTGTGAAGCAAGCCGCGAGCGATCTGCGAAGCACCGGGAAAACAATGTTCCCGTCATGAATGGCTGAGACAGGACACGGAGCACCTGGCATGAAGACAATGCGCGTCTGGCCGGGCCGTTCATCGCCGTTAGGCGCTACGTTCGACGGGAACGGTGTGAACTTCGCCATCTTCTCAGAGCACGCGACCAAAGTTGAATTGTGTTTGTTCGATTCGCCGCACGCACAAAGTGAGTCATGTCGAATTGCTCTCCCTGAGAAAACGAATCAGGTCTGGCACGGATTTCTTCCGGACGCAGCGCCAGGCCAGATTTATGGCTACCGGGTGCACGGACCTTTTGATCCAGCGCACGGCCGTCGCTTCAATCCACGGAAGGTCTTGCTCGATCCGTACGCGAAACTTATCGCACGCGATCTAATTTGGAACGATGCCGTGCTCGACCCGGAGTGTGACACAGCGCCGTTCGCACCGCTCGCTAGCGTCATGGACAAGACTGTTCGCTCGCACCAGGATCGACGTCCGAGCACGCCGTGGCACGAAACCGTTGTTTATGAGCTCCACGTCAAGGGTTTCACACAACGACATCCGGACGTACCTGAGAATCTTCGCGGCACATATGCTGGCCTGGCATCGCCTGCTGCGGTCGCACACCTTCATGAGCTCGGGATAACGGCGGTCGAACTTCTACCGGTGCATTACCACATTGACGAGCATTCTCTGATCGAGCGAAACCTGTCGAACTATTGGGGCTACAACACTCTCGGTTTCTTTGCGCCAGACCCCCGTTATGCCGCAAGCAGGCCGAATGCAGCGGTGCGTGAATTCCAGGAAATGGTGCAGCAGCTGCACGCCGCAGGCATCGAAGTGATTCTCGATGTCGTTTACAATCACACTGCCGAGGGGAACGAACATGGCCCGACGCTTTCGTTTCGCGGTATCGATAACGCCGCCTATTACCGGCTGGATAAAGACGGGGCGCACTACATCGATTTCACCGGCTGCGGCAATTCTTTAAATGTCAATCACCCGCGGACTCTTCAGCTCATTATGGAATCGCTGCGTTATTGGGCGGTGGAGATGAACATCGATGGCTTTCGTTTCGACCTCGCCAGCGCCCTCGCCCGTGAGCACTGGGAGGTTGACCGCCTGAGTTCATTCTTCGACATCATTCAGCAGGACCCAATCCTTTCGGAACTGAAGCTCATCGCCGAGCCTTGGGACGTCGGACCGCAAGGTTACCAGGTGGGTAACTTCCCTGTCCTCTGGACGGAATGGAATGGCAAGTATCGCGACTGTGTCCGGCGCTTTTGGAAGGGGGACGGTGGAACTGTTGGTGAGCTTGCCTCACGCCTCGCGGGAAGCAGCGATCTTTATGCTCACAGCGGTCGCCGACCGAGTGCGAGCCTCAATTTCATAACTGCCCATGATGGCTTCACTCTGCGCGATCTCGTCAGCTACAATCACAAGCACAACGAAGCTAATGGCGAAGAAAATCGCGACGGGACCAACGACAATCAAAGCTGGAACTGCGGCGTTGAAGGTCCAACTGATAATGCCGCGATCAATGCGCTGCGTGCGCAACAACAGCGGAATTTTCTGGCCACGCTGCTCCTTTCCCAAGGCGTTCCGATGCTGCTCGCCGGCGATGAATTTGGTCAGACACAGCATGGCAACAACAATGCTTATTGCCAGGATTCACCGGTTACGTGGCTCGATTGGAATCTTTCCGCCGACCAGCGCAATTTGCTCGACTTCACACGGGAGATGATACGCCTGCGAAAGAGGGAGCCCGTCTTTCGGAGGCGGCATTTTTTTCAAGGCCGACCGATCCACGGAGCAGAAATCAAAGACCTGTACTGGCTTAAACCCGATGGCACCGAAATGACAGATACCGATTGGAATGGGCCGCATGTGCGGTGCATTTGTATGGTCCTTCCTGGAGGCCAGATCACCGAAACTGGCGAGCGAGGTGAGCGCATTACCGGCAATTCATTCGCAATTCTGTTGAACGCTCATTATGAGTCGATTTCATTTCGAATTGGCGCGCGGCGGCGCGATCTGAACTGGAGATGCACTCTGGACACCGCGGCGTCCTCTGCTCAGTCACGCGCCTTCGAGCACATGAGCAGCTTTCCCTTGCAACCGCGTTGTATGGTCGTGTTACAAGCTGAACCGCTAAATAATCCGACACGAATATGAGCAAACCAACCCCAAGTTTCGGACAATCCGATATCGTTAGACTGAGCGACGAGGATGCAACCATTGCACTCCTCGAACGCGCGGTCACAGGCCTCTGGGAAGTCGTCAACGAATTAACGCGACTTCGGCGAACGACCCGCCAAAATTATCGGGTAACGATTTTCGGTTCCGCCCGCCTTAAGGCCGGAACGGTCGCTTATGAACAGGTGAAACAACTCGCTGCCGATCTCACGAAAATGGGTTGCGATATTATCAGCGGCGGCGGCCCGGGCATTATGCAGGCAGCGAATGAGGGTGCGCTTTCAGTCGATCCGAAAGCTCTGCATCGGTCCGTCGGCATCCGTGTCGAACTTCCCTTCGAACAGGAGCTCAATCCCTTTGTCGGTCTCGCATACGAGCACCGCACGTTCTTCTCGCGGCTGCATCATTTTATGATTGCGTCAGATGCTTTTGTCGTTGTCCCCGGCGGTATCGGCACGCTCCTCGAACTCTCGCTCGCATGGCAACTGCTTCAGGTCCGCAAGCTTTATAACGCGCCGCTTATTCTCGTAGGAAAAATGTGGGCGGATCTCGTCGAATGGGCCCGGCGCGCGATGCTCATCAAAGGCAGCGAACTTGTCAGCGAGGTCGATTTTACAATTCCGCATTGCGTGAAGACTATCGACGAAACCGTCGCGCTGATCCGAAAGAATCGTTCCGCCTGGCTCGCCACGCAGCCAGCAAAGCAGCGTTCAAAACGTGAACGCATAGTTTAGAATGGCCTGAAAGTCGTTACTCGCGGCCTGATCGCTTGGCGCGTTGTGCGCATAGCGGAGACGCAGCCAGATATTTTTTAACGGACCGCTGTCCACACGGTAATCAGCGGTGACGTCGATTTCGTCCTCGTGTTGTCCAGCCGGAAGCTCGCCGTGGGCGTAGTTGGCAAAGGCCTTTACACCAGTCAGCCCGAGCCGGGCAAAATCATAGCTTAGCCCCACGCAAACGGAATTTTCACCAGCTGCGTCGAATTTTGATGTCATGAGAGAGTTGAAAGAAGGTGTCCCGCCAAATGGCCGTAGAATCTTGGAGCCGTCAGCGACGCCGGTGAAGGATAAGCTCAGAATCGCGCTGCGGTAGCTGGCGCTCAAAGACGCGCCATAAAGCTGAGTGGCAAATCCACCGAAAAGCTCCTCGCCAACGCTTCGCTGGTCGACAAATTGCAATTCGCCGCGCAATTGAAAATCATCCTGTAGTTCCCACGTCCGACTGCCCTCGGCATATACGCAGTTGAACAGATCCCAGGTCAATTCGTTAATCGCGCCAATGTAAGTATCTTCTTTCGAGCCCAGGACAAAACCGGCCACGCTTATGCCTCGGTCGATTCCCGGTACGCCGGCAACCTCCGACATCGGCCGAAACTCCGCGCTCGTTTTGGTCTTCTCGCGCGTCACATAAGCGAGGCCGAACCGGAAAACATCGGATGGCTGTACATCGAGACGATACGCCTCAAACGTATTCGGGATCATGCGTGTATCGTCGCCGTTGATGAATGGCAATTCCATCTCCTGACGAAATAATGTTGCTGTGACAGGCTCCGTTTTTATTTTCGCCCAAACTTGTCCGAGAACGGAAAAACCATCTCCATCTGGACGCAGCAGGTTTGTGCCCCCTGGATCGTGCGGAGTGGCCAGCGGCTGAGTTGTGTAACCGGCCACGCCTAGCTGCAGAGTATCGCGCCACCAACCAGTAGTGAAGGCCATCTCGCCGCCGGTTGTAAACGCTTCGTGCAAACCTTCGTCATCACTCACGTACCGATAAAAGGAACGCGGCTCGACACTAAGGATCGAGTCGCGAAGGAAAGGCTCAGTCAATCTACTCGCCAGTCGCCAGCCGGGAGGCTGCACAATCACTTCTTCCAACGGCGATGGCAGCTCGCTGGCGTTATCGGGCAACTCACGGCTCGCCGCGAGGTAATCAGGCGGATTGGCCCAGCAGAGCGACCGCGCCGAGATCAGCATTACAGCTGGGGCAATGAGTCCTCGGATTGCCTTGATCGCCTGCGGATTCAATTAAAACGTGACCATGCCATCGGACAAACCACGTGAGTTACTTGCTCAGCAGCTTCTTTTTCGCAGCAGCGAGCTCTTTGAGTTTGGCTTCGACAACCTCAGGATATTGCAAATCCAGATCGTCCAACGTTTCGATCACTGCTGCTGCGACGACGAGGCGGGTAAACCATTTGTTATCCGCTGGAACGACATACCACGGCGCAGCCTTCGTCGCGGTTCCTTGAATCATTTCTTCATACGCACCCATGTAATCATCCCAGAAATCGCGCTCGGCAGCGTCGTTCGATGAGAACTTCCAGTTCTTCAACGGATCTTCGATTCGGTCCAGAAACCGCTGTTTCTGTTCCTTTTTCGAAACATGAAGAAAAAATTTTCGCACGAGTACACCATTCCTCGTCAAATATTGTTCGAAGTTACGAATATCTTCGAAACGATCTTCCCAAATTCCCTTGCCGACGAGTTTTGGCGGCAGTTTTTGCCTTGCCAGAAATTCAGGATGCACCCGGACAACCAGCACTTCCTCGTAATAACTGCGATTGAATATTCCGATGTGTCCCCGGTTCGGTAAACATTTCATGCAGCGCCAGAGATAATCGTGGTCCAGATCCTCGCTCGAGGGAGATTTGAAGGAATATACCTGGCAACCTTGCGGATTAATTCCCGACATTACGTGCTTGATCGCGCCATCCTTCCCGGCTGCATCCATCGCTTGGAAGATGAGCAACAGAGCCCACTTGTCCTGGGCGTAAAGCTTGTCCTGTAATTCGGAAAGAGCCAGGACGCCGGTAGCAAGCGCTTCCTTGGCCAGCGATTTGTGTTCTTTGGTGAACTCCAGGGTGTTGTCAGGATCGACATCTTTAAGCCGAAAATCCTTGCCTTTGGTTACCCGGAACGGTTCGGCGAATCCGCGCGCTCTTTTGATGATTTCTTTTGTTTTCATAAAACTTTCAGGGTGATAGCGAAGTATTCCCCGGTCCCTCGATCCGGGAGCGCTGAAGATTATGAGTCAAAGCCCCGGAAAAATACAGCCCAAAGGAATATTGTTTTGACTCATGATGGCGATTTCGAATATGAGCATCCATTCACTTGGAGCCGTGCAGGAGAAGTTCTCTTTGTGTGGCAAAACAAATCAACAGAAAACACTATGAAAAATACTAAAAAAATTGCAGTTCTACTAACAATCCTGAGCGTAATGACCGGGTTCGCGCATGCGAAGCATCATGAATCCAAGCCAGACGCAACGTTGCGGCTGAGCACCGGTGGCTTCGCTCTTGGAATTGGTGTCAGTTGGGGATCAGGCACGCTCACCTACAAAGGCAAAGACTATCCGGTTAAAGTAAAAGGACTGTCGGTAGGCAGGGTCGGGGCGACCAGTTCTTCCATTTATGGTGAGGTTTTCAACCTGAAGCATCTTCAAGATTTCAACGGTCATTATGACGTCGGTGGCGCAGGAACACGCGGCGTGACTCTTGGCGCCGGGAAAACTGGCACCATCATGTCAAATCAGGCCGGTGTGATAGTCCGAGTCTCCTCCACACAAAGCGGCGTTGCTGTCAACGCGACTGGCGGTGGCGTGGACCTGCAGCTGAAGTAAAGCGAGCCGCCCGAGAAAATAGATTTACGCGCGCCGCCATTTGGCGGCGCGCGTCGCAATTGCCCGAATGGGCAACCCTTTTTCACTCGCTGTTGTGATTGAGATGACAAACGCAGCACGATCGATGCGGGAGGAGCGAGTAATATTGCGAAGGGGGTTTGTTGTGGTCGTTCTTGCGTTTGTTTCAGTTTCCTCGTTACACGCGCAGTCCTCAAATCCCGTAAAACAACCGCCTCCACCCAAAGCGATCTATACACCCAAGCCCGTGTATCGTGCCGAATGGGCAAAACAGGGGCTCACCGGGAAAGGCGTTGTTTTGGTCACTATCGACACGCAGACAGGTAACGTCACCGGCGCGCGAATGCTGACGAGCACGGGAAACCCACGACTTGATGGCGCTGCGCTGCAAGCGTATTCGCAGTGGCGTTTTGACCCCAGAACGGTAGCTGTTTCGCAACTCAAGATACCAATAGAGTTTGCGAACCGTCCACCACCTCAGCCGGCTAAACGCACTCTACCGCAGCCAGTGATACTACTGATCATTCTGGCTACTGTTGGCGTAGCGATAGGGTTCCTTAGAAGAGGGAGAGCATAGTACAAATAGCGTCTTATCTGTCAGCCATCTCTAAACTTACTCTTGTTAGACTCACGATGGACGCCGGCTGTGGTGCTTTCTGTCCACGTTGTCGGCTTGTTAGAGTGTGTGCGCGTTGGTAAGTAAATACGCACACCAACAACACGATTTCGGATGACGGCGAGGTTGAACAAGAACCACTCAATATGAACCGCTGGAAGGGTTGGTTGCCGGGATTGCAGATCTTCGGCCAGTACCGAGCGGCTTGGCTTGCGCGCGATCTAATGGCTGGGCTGGTGCTGGCTACGATGCTGGTGCCGGTTGGTATCGCGTATGCCTTAGCTTCGGGCGTTCCCGGAATTTATGGACTGTATGCCACGATCGTGCCCTTACTTGCGTATGCCTTGTTCGGTCCCAGCCGCATTCTTGTGCTCGGGCCAGATTCGTCTCTGGCCCCTGTGATTCTTGCGGTGGTGCTCCCCCTGTCGGCTGGCGACGCCATGCGCGCGGTAGCCCTCGCGAGCATGATGGCGGTGGTATCGGGTCTCGTGTGTGTGTTGATAGGCGTGCTGGGCCTGGGCTTCGTCACGGAGCTCATCTCCAAACCAATCCGGTACGGCTACATGAACGGCATCGCGCTCACCGTGTTGATCAGTCAGCTCCCGAAGCTCTTCGGGTTTTCGATCGATGGCGCCGGTCCATTGCGCGATCTCGTACGCATCACCGAAGGCATTTTGGGCGGACAAGTGAACTGGACGTCATTCTCTGTCGGCGCCAGCGCACTTGCAGTGATCTTTTTGCTAAAGCCCTACAAGCGCATCCCGGGTCTCCTGCTGGCAGTCGTCGCCGCGACAATCGTGGTCGGTGCACTGAACCTGGACGCTACCGCGGGCGTGAAGGTTCTCGGTCCGCTGCCACAAGGACTGCCATCGTTTTCCTTGCCGATGATTAATTATTCGCATCTCGGCGACGTCATTATAGGTGGCTGTGCAGTCGCCATGGTGGCGTTCGCGGACACGAGCGTTTTGTCGCGAACGTACGCCGCCAAGACGCGCACGCCGGTCGACGCGAATCAGGAAATGATCGGCCTGGGCGCGGCCAATCTTGCCGCAGGGTTTTTCCAAGGATTCCCGATCAGTAGCAGCTCGTCACGTACCCCGGTCGCGGAGGCGGCCGGCGCGAAGACGCAACTGACTGGAGTGGTGGGCGCCGTCGCGGTGGCGCTACTACTGGTTTGCGCACCCAACCTGTTGAAGGATCTGCCCAGCAGCGCGCTGGCGGCGGTCGTGATTGCCGCGGCCATCGGTTTATTCCAATTCGCAGACCTGCGTCGCATTTTCCGCATTCAACAATGGGAATTCTGGCTGTCGATTGTTTGCTTTCTCGGCGTTGCCGTAGTCGGCGTAATTCCCGGTATCGGCATCGCGATCGCCATCGCAGTTATTGAGTTCCTGTGGGATGGTTGGCGACCACATTACGCGGTGCTAGGCCGGGTGGATGGGATTCGCGGCTACCATGACATCAAGCGCTATCCTGCAGCGCGACACGTTCCGGGCTTGGTGCTGTTTCGCTGGGACGCACCTCTTTTCTTCGCCAACGCGGAGCTCTTCCACCAGCGCGTGCTCGATGCCATTGCACAATCACCAACGCCGGTGCGCCGAATTATCGTTACGGCCGAACCGGTCACCAGTATTGACGTGACTTCGGCTGACATGCTTGCCGAGCTCAAGCGCGCTCTGGTCGAATCCGGCATCGAGCTGGGGTTCGCTGAAATGAAGGACCCGGTCAAAGACAAACTGAAACGGTTCGAGCTGTTTGAACGCTTCGGCGCCGAAAACTTCTATCCCACCATAGGTAGCGCAGTGGACGCCTACCTCGAAGACCACGCGGTCGACTGGAAACCCTGAGAACAAGCGTTCACGGCATTCCCTTTGGCGGCAAGAGATACAGGGCCGTCGCGAAGATCAGGTAAACCATGATCGCGAGCACGCCGACGAACCACGCGGAGCGTCCAGAGCTAGCGACGAGAGAGGCAGTCAGCGTTGCGAATAGAATCATTGCGACCGCGCCAGGCCAGAAAGTTAAATCCATGGGTGTAGGGCCGATCACATAACTGAGCAGCACCAGGACCGGAGCAACAAAGAGCGCAATCTGTGCGGCACTGCCCAGTGCAATGCCTACGCTCAAATCAAGATGATTTTTTCGGGCTGCGGAAAAGGCTGCAGCCATTTCGGCAGCTGCGCCTACTAAAGCCACAACAATGAATCCAATGAAGGCAGGACTCATTCCGAAAGCAGACGCAGCGTATTGAACCGACCCGACGAACACTTCGCTGACTAGTGCGACCAAGAGGGTCACAACTGCAAGCGTGACAAGCGCCAGACCGATCGGCCACGCGGCTTCATGCTCCTCGGCCTTGCCTGCGAACAATTCGCGATGGGTATTGAGTGAAAACCAGAGACCGAGAGCGTACCCGACCAGCAGCAAAATCGAAAGCGCGAGGCTCAACTCCCGATTCAATCCCCCTTTGCCCAACGCCTCGTGCTCGGCCACCGCGGACGGAACGAGAAGCGCTATTGTGGCGAGAAAAAGCAAGCCGGCCTGAAATCGCGCGGCGATACGATTGAATTCCTGAACGTGATACCGCAGACCACCGAGTAGAAACGATGTACCCAACATGAACAACGAATTTGTCACGATCGCGCCAGCGACGGATGCTTTGACCAGAGTGTATTGTCCCGCCTGCAAAGCAGCGATGGCGATGACAAGCTCGGTTAAATTTCCGAGCGTCGCATTCAGGAGGCCGCCGACCGAATCGCCGGTCTTCGCCGCCACCGATTCTGTCGCGTGACTTAGCAGAATCGCCAGTGGCAAAATCGCCAGTACCGAAAGGACGAAGTGTAATGTGTGGGATTCGTGACTAATTTTTTCCGCGGCCAGCGCGACCGGGACAAATACAAGCAGCCAAAGAAGTGGGTTCCGTCGGATCTCCAGCAGGAGCAGCTTCATTCGTTAGGCAATCCCATGCTTACAACGTCACCGGTTGCAAAAGTTGGAACTGCATCCTGGTTCCCGGATTAACCACTGTTGTGCCGGCAGTATGCCCGTAACGCGCCTGCCGCGCTGTCTGTGGCGGACCGTGTGGTTCTACGCTGTTCGTCTTTATCGAGATCCTGCGTCCATTTACGTCAATCAAGGCGAGTTCCACGGAGAGCGGCTCGGATTTGCGAGGATTTGCCCGAGAGGACGTGATCTTTATGAACGCTTTCGTTCCGGCTTTTAACAGAACGTTTCCCTTGACCGAAACGTCCTGAGCGATTTTTACCTCGAAGCTTCTACCCACCACAGCTTGTGAACTGAAATGACTGACCGTACTTACGGTTATGGTTGCGCCAGCTGGAATTGTTGCCCCATTCAAAGATGAAGCCACAACGCAAGCGCAGCTCGTGGCAATGAATCCAATGATTTTGCTTCGTATCATGTTTTGTTTATAGAGTTGATTTGTGAGTTGTGACCAGAAAAAAGATTACCTGCACGGCCTCGATGCTATTCGGGAGTTTTGTAAGGTGGCTCGTCAGTTGCGATGGGAGTAGTTTGCATCGCTGGATTAATTAACTGGAAGATAACCGCGGCAACAGCGCCACCGGCAAGGTCCGCGACAATGTACATCCAAATATTATTCCAGGTTGAAATGCCCATTACGGTTATTCCAAGAGCCACCGCAGGATTGAAAGCGCCACCTGAAATATCGCCGACCGCAAATGCGCCCACCATTACAGTCATGCCGATGGCAAGGCCATAAAACGAATTTCCTGAAGTGCCTTCCGCCGTCGCGCTGTTCAACACGACATAGACAAGTGCAAATGTGAACAAAAACTCAGCCAACAAAGCCGGACCCATCTTAGGAGCAATCGCGGTGACCGGTGCTCCTGCACGAAGGCACTTGATCACGAGCCACGCAGCAATCACCGCCGCAGCAAATTGCACGATCCAATAGGGAACTACATCAGCAGCTTTAACCTTACCGCGAATCAGCACGCCCAGTGTAACAGCAGGATTGTAGTGGCCACCCGAGATATGGCCACCAGCAAACACCATCACCATTAGCGCTGCACCGATGGCGAGCGGCGCAATGACACCTGCGCCAGCGCCAATGCCAGTGCACCCAATGGTTAGGACAAGAAAAAAAGTTCCGATGAATTCCGCGATGTATTTGTTCATGCTATCGGGTTTATCAGTTTTATTTTCGGTTGGCTATCATGAATGGCAACGGTTGAAACTCTGCGTGAATGCTGTAGCCACGGCGCTGCGCGCCGTTCCCGTCTTGATTGCGAATCACGCAAACGCCCCACAGGGGCGTGGCAACATCATCGAAACGCGCTCTACGGTTCGAGCTCACCTGTTGTCTCCTCAAACGCTCAGAATTTCAAGCTTGCGGTGAAATTGAACCCGTCGCCTTCAACGCGTTTGCTGACGTCGAAGTCGTGAATCCAGCGCGCGTTAAAATCGAGATGAGCCTTGCCTAGCTTGGTCGAGTAGGTAATGATCGGCCCGATCCCGAAAGCGTGCCCAGTAAAGCCATTGAGTATGGCGGGCGCTGAGCCTCCGTCGTCCATGACTT
>Ga0081455_10000696_pt1 | contig 43588 bp, 41 predicted proteins | sample TabmetS3T2R1_FD_70207 | JGI IMG/M metagenome (GOLD analysis project Ga0081455, IMG submission 70207) | Tabebuia heterophylla rhizosphere microbial communities from the University of Puerto Rico - S3T2R1 | ecosystem: Host-associated > Plants > Roots > Rhizosphere ... | reverse complement strand
TATCGGAGAACACACCCGTCGTTGCCGCATGCGTCAGTCCGCGAATGACCTGCCGCCGCCGATGACGCCCTTCGACTAGTGCGAAGTGGGACTATCGTGCGATCAACGCTGCGCATTTGTTTTGCAGCAAGAGGTCGATGGCCTTGATGTTCGTCGCATCGTAGCTCTCCGGCAAAACGGTTCTTGAGTTCTCCTTGCGCCTTCAAATAGACGAGCGCACTAGCTCCAGACCTGTTCGGGAAGGGGAAGCCCCTCGTAAAGAGCCGCAGGAATGTGCAGCCCAAGCCCCATTTCGGAGGCAAGGAAATCGAGCTGCCGCGCATGCTGGGCCATATGCCATACGGCGCGCTCGAGCACCCTGTCGGAAGGCTGATCACCATAGTGGGTGTTGAGCCGTTTCGGCATGGTATCGGCCCCGCCGCTTGCCTGCCAATCGGCAAATTCCTGGCGGATACCCTCGACATAATCGACCAAATCTTGGCGCGTCCTCAACCTCTCGCTAGGATTAAGGTAAATAGCTCGGGCGTCGATCCGGTCGTCTTCAATTTGACGAAGGAATGACTCCACCACCTGAAACGTATGTTCGGAAAGTTCCTTTATGGTGCGATTCAGGCCTGCGACCGTCTGCTGATCTAGGACGCCCGCATCGAAGCTCTCGATCACAGTCCGGGTCTTGGCCTGGATATCACTCCAGCGATCAACCAACTCTTGCACGGGAAGTGACTTTTGTGTCCGGGTCGTTCCAAAGAATGCAGCAAGATCGTCAAGCGACTGCGCATAGACGAAGCTATGACCTTTGCGGACAACTGGAACGCCTCGCAGGCCCGATGCTTCGATCTCTTCCATGGCGGTCGGATTCTCAAGAACATTCACGGACTCGAATGCATAGCCAAGGGCGGCGACAAACTCTTTCGCTTTAAGGCAGCTTGAGCACCCTGGCGTCCAATAGATGGATATTTCGGGGCGGCCTTCATCGGTTGCCAAGACATCTGCCGACATGTCTTCTCCCTTGAATCCTCTGGGTGTCGTGCCTGCCATAAATACCGTTGGTGCGAGAGACATATCACGGCCTCTCGACCCAAACCGTCTCGGGTCATCTTTGGGTTTAGCCACCATAGCCACGCACCTGTTCATGTCAAAAAGAATTTTGTAATGTGGGATTATTGGCATGGTCTGCTTGGTAGTTGGCATGTTCTCATGGTCCCAGTTCCATCGATGCGGTCCTGGCTCAGACCTCGTTGCTGATCCCGCCGCAGAGGCGACGGCACCAGCAAACTGTCGAAGCTGCTCAGGCTAGGGAGACGCTTGAATATGAATATGATCGACCCCTTCGGTCGCACGATCAGCTACCTGCGCGTATCGGTCACCGACCGCTGCGATTTCCGCTGCACCTATTGCATGGCCGAGGACATGACCTTCCTGCCGAAGAAGGATCTGCTGTCGCTCGAGGAGCTCGACCGGCTCTGCACGGTCTTCATCGAAAAGGGCGTCAAGAAGCTGAGACTCACCGGCGGCGAGCCGCTGGTGCGCAAGAACATCATGCATCTGGTCCGCCAGTTGTCGCGGCACCTGGAAAGCGGCGCGCTGGAAGAGCTGACGCTGACCACCAACGGCTCGCAGTTGTCGCGCTTCGCCGCCGAGCTTGCCGATTGCGGGGTAAAGCGCATCAACGTCTCGCTCGACACGCTCGATGCGGAAAAGTTCCATCAGATCACGCGCTGGGGCAATCTCGGCAAGGTCATGGAAGGCATCGATGCCGCGCAGAAGGCCGGGCTGAAGATCAAGCTCAATGCGGTCGCGCTGCGCGACTTCAACGACGCCGAAATCCCCGAGTTGATGCGCTGGTCGCATGGCCGCGGCATGGACCTCACGCTCATCGAGACCATGCCGATGGGCGAGATCGAGGCCGACCGCACCGACCAGTATCTGCCGCTGTCGCTGCTGCGCGCCTCGCTGGAGCGCCAGTTCACGCTCGCCGACATCCCTTACAAGACCGGCGGCCCCGCCCGCTATGTCCATGTCGCCGAGACCGGCGGCCGCCTCGGCTTCATCACGCCGATGACGCATAATTTCTGCGAGAGCTGCAACCGCGTGCGGCTGACCTGCACCGGCACGCTCTATATGTGCCTCGGCCAGGAGGACGCCGCCGACCTCAGAGCGCCGTTGCGTGCGTCCGAAGGCAACGAACTGGTCGGCGCGGCGATCGACGAGGCCATCGGCCGCAAGCCCAAGGGCCATGATTTCATCATCGACCGCCGCACCAGCCGCCCCTCGGTGTCTCGCCATATGAGCGTCACCGGCGGCTGATTTTTCCTTGAGTTTGGTGCCAGATCATCCCGCCGTCGTTGCTGTACCATCGTTCAAGCATATCTTCCGTAGTAACGATTAGTGTAAGGCAGGCGACTTCTCGCGGATCCCCGGACCTGCCATGTCGATTAGGCGTTTCGCGCGGCCATCTCACGAGCGCGTGGCGGTAGCAATGCAGCTTTGAGAAGTCACCGATCGATAACTATCCGCGTTGACATCGATCGGTTACATCTTGACAAGACATCGAACGGTGACATATTAAGAAGTAACCGAATGGTGTCATCATGCTGCTCAGAACCTCGCTCGATCTTGGCGCAATCATCCGCGACCGTCGCCGCAATCTTGGCCTCGATCAGGGCGACCTCGCAAGCCAAGTCGGGGTGAGCCGGAAGTGGATCATCGATGTCGAGAAAGGAAAGCCGCGGGCTGAGATCGGCTTGATATTGCGCACGCTTGAATCGCTCGGTCTAAGCTTGGCAGTTGATCCTGCGTCCCCGACCACGTCGCTGAACTCGCTCGCCCCGCCGGTCATAGCACCTGACATCGACCAGATCCTTGAGCGCACCAGCCAAATGAAGCCATGACCGCCGAGCTCATTGCAATCATAAACGGCCGCGAGATGGGTCGTGTGACCCGCGATAACCGCGGTCGCCTTGGGTTTGCTTATGTTGAGACCTGGCGCATGGCTCGGGGTGCGTATCCGCTATCCCTCTCTATGCCGCTTGCCGCGGCAACGCATGGTCATCGAGCGATCGAGGCCTTCTTGTGGGGGCTTTTGCCCGACAATGAAAACGTACTCGACCGGTGGGCGCGACGCTTCCAGGTATCAGCGCGAAACCCCTTTGCGCTGCTTTCCCATGTCGGCGAGGATTGCGCCGGCGCAGTGCAATTCGTTAGCCCGGATCGTGTCCCTGCCGTGATTGCCGAAGGCCCACCCGAGGTCGACTGGCTCGACGAAGAAGGTGTGGCTGAACGGCTGCGCGCCTTGAGGGCTGACCACGCTGCGTGGAGGATTCCGCGGGACACGGGGCAATTCAGCCTGGCCGGCGCGCAGCCGAAGACAGCGCTTTTATTCGAGGATGACCGGTGGGGCGTCCCGTCAGGTCGCACGCCGACCACCCATATCCTAAAGCCGCCGACAGGCGAGTTTGACGGACATGCCGAAAACGAGCACTTCTGCATGCAACTTGCGGCAAGTCTTGGCATGCTGGTCGCCAAGTCCGAAGTCCAATGGTTCAAGGACCAAGTTGCGATTGTTGTCGAGCGCTATGATCGCGACAGGAGCCAGTCCCGCATAGCCCGCGTCCATCAGGAAGATCTTTGCCAGGCTCTTTCCATACTACCCACGAAAAAATACGAGAATGAGGGCGGACCCGGCGCCCGCGCAGCAACAGAACTTCTTCGAAGCGTTTCCGGTCGGTCGCAGCAAGATGTCCAGCGGTTCGTAGACGCGCTCGTGTTCAACTGGCTCATTGGCGGCACCGATGCGCATGCCAAAAACTACGCATTGCTCATCGGGGCGGAAGGTCGTGCTCGTCTGGCCCCGCTTTATGACATTGCCAGCATCCTACCCTACGATTTTGATCTGCAGCGCGTTCGGCTCGCGATGAAAATTGGCGGAGTGTACCGGTTGCGCGACGTCGGTGCACACCAGTGGATGAAGTTGGCCACGGAGCTTCGTCTGGATGCAGACACATTGATGGGCCGCATAGCCGATATGGCGGCGATGCTCCCGGACCATGTAGAGACTATCCGTCGAAGCATTCTGCAGCGAGGCCTGGACCATCCAATCATCACAAGGCTTTCGGACGCTCTGATCAATCGAGCCAGGAAAGCGGCGGCCACGCTTAAAGACTAGGGTTTCGCAACCTGCTGCCACCGAAGCATTGATGGCCGAAGACGGTTCGTCGAAAGGTAGTGGGTCTCAATGACGGTCCAGGTCCAAGTGTCGCCAGCCCACTCCGGCGCGGCCTTGGCGGCCGGACGTTCTTTTCCTTGGCGTGGGTGAAGCTCCAAAAAGTTCTGACCGGACAAAAACAAGTCGCCCGTCATTGCCCTGTCGCTAAAGGGCGGCGACCAGATCGACCCGCTCTTGGTGGCGATTATATATTTGACAAATCCGTTCCCGGCCAGCGGACCTCGGTCGGACCCGAATTGACTCGTTTCTGACTTTTTTTGGGCGTATCATTTTCAAGTCGTCCGTACCCAGTAGAGGCGAGCGGACGCTTGGAAGCGGTCATCATGCTTTCGCCCCATGTGAGGGAGGCAAGCATGTCAACTTGCGGGATGGCGGATTCCGTCCAGCTCGGCATTCTCACAAAAGCTCTGAACGACTACTGCGCTAGACATCCTGTCGAGTGCGAGGATGACCATCAACGGGAACGGATCGCTGTCAGGGTGATGTGCCTTTTCCGGCAGGGCATCGAAGGCGCTGAGGAATTGTCCATAGCGCTTGAACGGAGAGGCCCGGAGCTAAGCAGCCGCCGGGCCTAGACATGTACGCTGTACCGGGCATGTCATCGAATATCAGCCCGCGCTAATATCGTGAACGAATGGTGAATCAGTTCACCGGCCCTGTCCCGTTCCACTGGATGAACGAGACTTCCTTCCCGGTGACTTCCCGCACCGTCTTCAACAGCGCTTCGTGCAATCCCTGCATTGAGCGGTAGTGATCGCACTGCGTCGATATCAGGGGCCGCACGATGCTTCTGTGCATCGCCTCTGCGGCCTGTAGAAAGGCATCTAAATCCGTACCCGAGAGCTGTTCGGTCATTTTGCGATCTCCTGAGAGAATCGCCCCATCTAGGATCATAGTCCTATGCGCGCTGGCCGGAGTCTAGCGCCCGTTGGCAGCCTTTTTCGGCTTATCCCCTTTCGGCGGCGACGACTTGGCGACCTTCTTCAGGATGCGGTCAAAGCGCTCTTCGCTGTCGTCGGTTTCGAGTTCGCGGGCTAGCGGCAGCTGCGCCATAAGCTGCAGTTATCCGCCTTCGATGTAAGCGCGGTAGGGACCTTGATTTGGGCTGGCCGTTGAAATCACTGTCGCATATGCCGAAGCGCGCAGGCCATCTAGAGCGACTGGCATCGGGGTTGAAACAGATCGTAAGAGTAGACTGGAGTGAAGGCGCATGCTCGACAAGATAAGCATCAAGGCTGAGGGGCTGAAGCGCGCGCCGTTCACCGGCAGAATGCTGATCGCGGGCGAGCTTGCGGAAAGTGTTGGCGCTCAATGGCTCGATTCCATCAACCCCGCGACAGAAGAGGTGGTTGGCAAATTTCCACGGGGAACAGAAGACGACGTTAAGCGCGCAGTCGCGGCCGCGAAGACGGCCCAGCCGGGTTGGGCTGATTTGTCAGTCAGCGACCGGGCAGCGTACGTCAACAGACTCGCCTCCGCCATACAGGCTCAAGCCGACGAAATGCTCGTGCTCGAAGTCGCGGATACAGGCAATACGATCACAGGCATGGACGCCGACATTCAGGCATGCGTCGAGAGGGTTAGATATTTCGCGGGCCTGGGACATGAAATGCAGGGAGCGACGATTCCAGGAGCGCGAAACCGCCTCCAATTTACACTGCGCGAGCCATTCGGCGTAGTTGCACGAATTGTCGCTTTCAATCATCCGGCAGCAATGGCCATCCATGGAATCGCATCACCATTGATGGCGGGCAATTCCGTTGTATTGAAACCCTCTGAGCAATGCTCCTTGTCGGCAACGCTCCTGGCGGAGATCGCCAAGGACTGTCTTCCGCCGGGTGTCCTCAATGTCGTCACCGGAGGATTAGAGGTCGGCGACGCCCTGGTTCGTCACAAAGACGTCAAGCGTATGTCATTCGTCGGCTCGGTAACCACCGGCCTTGCCATCCAGCGCTCGGCCGCCGAGGTCGCCGTAAAGTCCCTCACACTTGAACTTGGCGGCAAAAATCCCTTCATCGTGTTCCCCGATGCGCCACTGGACGCGGTCGCGAAGGCGGCAGTTGACGGCATGAACTTCACCTGGCAGGGCCAGTCGTGCAGTTCGACGAGCCGGCTATTCGTGCATGACGCGATCTATGACGCCGTCGTGGAAAAGGTGGCGGCTGAAGCGGCAAAGATCCGCATCGGCGATCCGTTCGACTGGGCGACGCAAATGGGAGCGATGAACTCGGCGCAGCAGCTGGCCAAGACCGAAGGCTATGTAAAGATTGGGATCGACGAGGGTGCCAGGCTGGTCGCGGGCGGCAGGCGGCCGCAGGGCGAACCGTTCAAGAGGGGCTTTTGGTTCGAACCGACAATATTCGCAGATGTTCGGCAACATATGCGCATCGCCAGCGAGGAAATCTTCGGGCCAGTGCTGTCCATCCTCCGCTGGTCGGACGAGGAAGAGGTCATCGCACATGCCAACTCGCTTGAGTTCGGCCTGACCGCTGCCATATGGACGAGCGATATCACCAGGGCCATGACCACTGCCCGGCGTCTTGAGACCGGCTACATCTGGATCAACGGCGTCAACACCAATGCCCGCGGCGTCCCGTTCGGGGGGTGCAAGAATAGCGGCATCGGTCGCGAGCGCGGCTTGGAAGAGCTTTATTCCTATACCGAAGAGAAATCGATCCAGCTCTTCTTGTGAGCCTTTCATGATTTCGTGTCGGGTCGTCTGATCCGTTGTCTGCGGTGATCACGGGACTTGACTTCATCAAGGCCTATCAAGTCGTGATTGGAGGAACGGTTGGTCGGCGACGTATATGACTACATAGTGGTGGGCTCCGGATCGAGCGGCGGCGTCATCGCCGCCCGGCTGAGCGAGAACGGAAAGCACAGCGTCCTTTGCCTTGAAGCAGGGACCAAGGACGAGAACTACATCTGGACGCGCTCGCCTCTTGGGGGTGCCTTCATGATCCATGATCCCAAGGTAAACTGGAACGATTTTTCCGAACCCGGCGAGAGCCATGCCGGTCGCCCGATCCACGTACCCCATGGCAAGATTCTCGGCGGATCGAGCGCCATCAACGCGACGATCGCCAATCGCGGTCAATCCAGCGACTACGACCATTGGGCCCAACTTGGCTGCAAGGGCTGGGCTTTCGACGACGTTCTCGGATATTTCAAGGCGCTCGAGCGCACATCAATCGGCTCGGATGAGTGCCGTGGTAGAGACGGTCCGGTGGAGATCACTTACTCTTCCAAGCTCAGTTCCTTCTATGACTTGTTTATTGCATCGGCCGAGGCTGCCGGCATTCCTTACAACCCTGACTATCTGGGAGGCAGACAGTTCGGCGTGGCCATGGCGCAACTCGCCGCGCGCCGCGGAAAACGTCAAAGCAGCGCCACTCAATATCTGGCGCCGGCAAGGTCGAGCGGCAATCTGACCATCGCCGGTGGTGCGTTGGCCACGAAACTGCTCCTTGAGGGGAAAAAATGTGTCGGCGTCCGCTTCGAACGGGGCGGGGAGCTTCGCGACGTGCGAGCAGCCCGCGAGGTGATCGTAAGTTCGGGGACGATTAATTCGCCGAAACTTCTGGAGTTATCGGGGATCGGCAATCCGGACGTGCTGCGCGGATCCGGTATAGACACCTTGCATGCCCTGTCAGGCGTCGGCGAGAACCTGCGCGATCATTTTGGTCCGACGTTGCGTTGGACGCTGAACACCCGCGGGATATCCCTTTGTGACCAAGGCAGGGGCTGGAAGCTCGCTCGCGAGGTGCTGCGCTATATCGTATTTGGGAGCGGTTTCATATCTCAGGGGCTGGGCACGATGCGCGTTTTCGCTCGCTCCCACGATGGCGTCGAGGATGCCGACATCCAGATGATGGCGAATCCTTTCCTCGTCGACGTCGCAGGCGGCGCCGGCATCAGTGGCACCCATGGTAGACGCTCCATGTCTCGCATCGACGGCTTCTACATGTCGACCCAAGTCCAGCGGCCTGAAAGCGTCGGCAGCATTCACATCCGCTCAGCCGAGCCAAACCTGCCACCAGTGATCCGCTACAATTTCCTGGCAACCGAGACAGACCGCCGCGTGGCTATCGCCGCTGTGAAACTGGCGCGCGAGATTGTGGCAAAACCTCCCCTCGGCCAATTTGTCGAAAAGGAACTCGCGCCTGGCCAGGGCGTGCGAAGCGATGAAGAGATACTCTCATTCGTCAGGAGCACCGGTTCGACCACTTATCATCCGGTCGGCACCTGCAAGATGGGCCAAGACACCCTGGCCGTCGTCGATGAGCGTCTTCGCGTGCACGGGATTGCCGGACTGCGCGTCGCCGACGCCTCGATAATGCCGATGATCGTCTCCGGCAATACCGGAATACCAGCTATGATGATCGGTGAGAAAGCCGCCGATATGATCCTGGCGGACGCAAATTGAAGACAGAGCGCCGTGCGCTTCCAGCCCGGCTCGTCAGGCACTAAGAGCCGACTTCAATGACTTCGGCCAGCAGTATCGTAGAGGTCTCGACAAAGGTTCGTCCCCACGCTCTCGATGCAGGCGATAAGATCACGACTGGCACCGTCGAGAGAGGATCCTTCTCTAAAGAAGACGGCGATGTTCCGATTTAGTTGAGGCACAGTGATTGGAACCTGCTGGACGAGGCCCTCGCTCATATCGAAAACAGCATGGGCCGGCAGCAAAGCGAGATGGTCGCTCTTTGCCACGAGAGATTTGACCAGAGTTACCGAGCAGCACTCAGTTATGTCGCGCGGCAGGTTCAATCCTTGAGCCCGCAGAAGGTTTTCAAGACCCGTCTTGTAGCGGCCCATCATCGGACAGACCCACGGGAATTCAACCAACAGCGCCCAGGAGATATTCGCCAGCCTGAAGACTGGATGATCGGGACGCGCCAGAACGCACAGCCTGTCTCTGAAGAGCACGCGCTGCCTGAGCCCGTCAACGAGGTCGTAGCATTCCGTATTTCCAATAATGAAATCGAGCTCGCGGTGCAGAAGGCTGATCAGAAGGTCGCTCTGAACTTTTTCGATGACCTGCAACAATATTCCCGGATGGTCTGGCCTCCATCGAGCCACTGCAAGCGGAACGACCTCACTGGTGAGGCTCGGCAATGCCCCAAAGGTCAGTGTCGGTCTATGCTCCTCTTGCTGGTGCTTTATTTTCCAATCGGCAAGGTCAATTTCGTCCTTGATCGAGCGGGCGTGTGCATAAAGAAGTTCCCCCGCCGCGGTTGGGATCGCTCCGCTTGGCTTACGCTCGAGCAATTTCACGCCGAGCGAGGCCTCCAGTCGATCCATGGAGTTTGACAGCGCAGGTTGCGAGATGACGAGCTCCTTGGCCGCTTTGGTCAAGCTGCCGTGCTCGATGATCGAGGCAAAGTACAGGAGTTTCCTAGGGTCCATTGAACTCCTCCTGAACCGTTTCTCCCAGCAGACGCCTATCTCCAAGAGGTGGCGCAAGTATGGAGTGCCGATCGAGCTCTCGCAACAGCGGCAATGCGCTTGGAGGTTTTGCAAACCCAGGTCGACATTTCGCCCGGCGGCGATCCGCAGCGTAATCGAGCACCGCTGACATCAGGGGGGCGCCGTCACTGCGGTTGTCTATCCGAGTAGGTCACCGACGCGGGCTGTCCAGCGGTTGAGCCAAGATCGACGGGAATTGCGGTTCCGGTCATATCCTTGCCCTCCTCGGAACAGAGGAAAAGGATGAGAGCTGGCACTGTGGTGACGAAGCGGTCCCGATTTCTGCGTGCCAGGAATGCTTTCACAGCTGCCTCGCGCGAGATGCCATCTTCTCTCGCTATCTGCTGGATAAGGCGTTCCGCATTTTCGCCCAGCATCGACGAAGGACATAGCGCGTTGCAAGTGATGTTGGTTCCGGCCGTCTCGGTGGCTATCGCGCGGGTCAGTCCGATCAGCGCTGTCTTCGTCGTCACGTAGCTCACCCGGTTCGGAGCTCCGAACAGCCCAAGGTTGGACGACAGGTTGATGATCCGGCCCCAGTCGGCGCGTCTCATCCCTCGCATCGTCAGTCGGATAAGGTGGAAGGCGGCACTGAGATTGACTGCCAGGTCCTGGTCCCAGTCGTCGGGTGCGAAATTTTCGACCGCTGCGACATGGCGCGAGACAGCATTGTTGACGAGGATGTCGATACTGCCGAACCGATCGTAGCTTGCCGCGACAAGCCCAGAAATCGCGGTTGGCTCTCTCAGATCGGCGGGGATGAATGCAACCTGTGAGCCGGAGGACTGTTCGATCGCGGTCCGTCTCTGTTCGATTTCACCTGGGTCTCCCAGGCCGGTCATCACGATGTTGCATCCCTGGCCGGCCAGGGCCGTCGCTGTAGCCAAACCAAGCCCTGCGGTCGAACCAGTGACAAGTGCGGTTCTGCCCCTCATGTCTTATCTTCAGTCCCTCATCGATCAAGTCACGCGTCCGGATTGCTCAATTCGTGGGAGCGTCCTTGCGCATAAGCCCTTCGGATTTGAGATCCGCCCACAAGCCAACAGGGATTTCGGTATCGAAGACGGCCCGGTTTCTCTCGACCTCCTGAACGCTCTGGGCCCCTGCGAGGACACATAGGACGGCGGGATGCATAAGCGGGAATTTCAGTGCGGCTTCGGCCAGCTTCACCCCGTGGCGTTTGCAAATCGCTTCGATCCTCGCAACCTGCTGCTTGATGTGGGGCGGCGCCGGCGCGTAGTCGTAATAGGCGCCCTCGACGGGTCCGGTTGCCAGGATACCCGAATTGTAGACGCCTCCGATGACGACGCCGACACCCCTCTTCTGGCACAGAGGCAAAAAGGTCTGCAGTGCGTTCTGCTCGAGTAGCGTATAGCGGCCGGCAAGCAAGATGATGTCGAAATCGCCGCGCTCGACAAGCTGCTGGGCGGGTTCCCAATCGTCGATCCCGCATCCGATGGCCTTCACGACGCCTTGGTCACGCAGTTCGATCAGAGCTTTGTAGCCGGACCCCATCAGCTCGTCGATCCTAGCGTTGGTCGCCTCCACGCTGCCATGTGCGTGCATGTCGAGGTTGTGGACGTAGAGAATGTCGATGCTGTCCACACCGAGGCGCTCGAACGAGACTTCCAGCGAACGCATGACCGCATCGTAGGTGTAGTCGAAATCGACAGCTCTCGACGGTGCATTGTGCAGCAGGGCACTGTTCCAGCGCTGCTCCGGCGGACAGACGGACAACATGCGCCCGACCTTGGTCGCCAAGATGTAGTCGGCCCGCCTCTTGCCCCGCAAGAATCCGTTGAGCCGGGTTTCAGAAAGCCCGACGCCGTAGAGCGGCGCGGTGTCGTAGTAGCGGATGCCGCTCTCCCACGCCGCCTCGAGGGTATCGCGTGCCTGCGCCTCGCTGATCTCCTTGTAGAGATTGCCGAGCGGCGAAGTCCCGAAGCCAAGTTCGGTGAAATCCAGACCACCATTGCCCAGGCGGTCCCAATGTTTGGTGTGTAGGTTCAATGTCGTAACTCCAGCTCTGTCATTGCGATTACAAGATGCAGCCGGCCCTTGGCCTTTCGGCGACTGCCGTGAGGCGCTAGGCGACGCGATATATTCCGCAGCCATCGACCTCCTTGATCTTATGGAAATTCGGCCAGCGTCGTTGGTCGTGCAGAATGATGATGCGATCCAGATCGCCGGCGACCGCGGCCTCTAGCCGCTCAAACGATTTCAACTGGTCCCAGACACTGCCTATGCCGTTCCCCAACGGGACATAGTCCCGGTGACCGCAGCCTTCACCGGTGAGGTTGCGCACGCTGTAGATGCAGTCGCCAGAAACCGCGTAAGGTCCATTCGAGGAGTCCAGCAATATGATCTGCTGGCCCATCGTGTGACCTGGGGCCGAGCGAACGTGGATGCCGGGTATCACATTGTCGGCGTCGCCCTCCAGAAGGGTTAATCGGTGCTCCACGCTGGAGTTGATTGCGCAAATGATGTTGGCCGGATCGATGGCGGCTGTAAGGAACGCGTATCGGGCAGGTAACGCCAGCGCCTCGACACAGCTCAGCAGTTCTTTCTTCTGCAAATATATCTGCGCATTCGGAAAGTGGGCGACTGCTCCCATGTGGTCGTAATGCGCATGGGAGATGAAGAGCGCGGTGACGTCAGCTGGCGAGATTCCCAATTGGTTTAGCAAGACGATCGGGGAAACCCAGCGGTCAACGGCGAACTTGCGGACCAATTCGGCGCTGTGGCCCTCGTTCATGAAGCCGCAATCGCACAAGACGGTTCCGATATCGGATCGCGCCACGACAAATGAGAAGGGAAGGTCGGACGGCTTCTCGTCGAACGTTCCGTACACGACGCCGGCGGCGGGATAGTTGGCTATGCGCGCGAACTCCACGACGTAAATCGTCCATCTCGGGCTCACCAAATCAGCACCACACTTTCTGCAAGCAGGCCATTACGAGGTTTGAGTGGCGTATCATCGGCGCCAATCGGACGATCTTGGCGCCGTCCTAAATTTCGGATGTCTTTTCAACGTGCTCGGGATAGCGACCGCCTTCGGGCCTCATCTTGGACGCGGCATCATTGATCTCGATCAGATCGGCTGGGGTGAGCTCAACTTCCAGAGCGGCAAGATTTTCGTCGAGGCGACTGAGCTTCGTTGTGCCCGGGATTGGCACGATCCACTCCTCCCGCTTCAGCAACCATGACAAGGCGATCTGAGCCGGTGTGGCTGACTTGCGGTCTGCGACCTGCCTCAGCAGGTCGACAAAGACCTGGTTGGCGCTGCGTGCCTGTGCAGTGAGGCGCGGTATGAGATTACGTGAGTCTGCTCGGTCAAAAACGGTGTTGGTATCGATAGCGCCGGTCAAAAACCCCTTGCCCAGGGGGCTGTAGCAGACGAAGCCAATTCCAAGCTCCTTAAGGGTTGGCATCACCGTCGCTTCGGGTCGCCTCCACCAAAGCGAATACTCGCTCTGCAGCGCAGTGACTGGCTGCACCGCATGGGCCCTGCGAATTGTCGCGGCTCCTGCTTCGGACAGTCCGAAGTGCCTCACCTTGCCGGCTTTGATGAGTTCCGACACCGTGCCAGCGACGTCTTCGATTGGCACCTCGGGGTCGACGCGATGCTGATAGAACAGGTCGATCGCTTCGATTTTTAGGCGCATCAGCGCCGCGTCGGCCACTTCCTTGATACGCTTCGGTCGACTGTCCAATCCAAGGTTGGGCGTGGCCTCCTTGAATCCGAACTTGGTCGCTATGATGACCTTTTCCCTTACCGGCGAGAGCGCTTCGCCAAGCAACTCCTCGTTGGTGAATGGGCCGTACGCCTCCGCTGTGTCGAACAGCGTTATGCCCCGTTCGATGGCCGTACGGAGCAAAGCGACCATCTGCTTCCTATCGGGAGGCGGACCATAGGCGTGGCTCATGCCCATGCATCCCAGTCCGAGAGCGGATACTTCAAGACCTCTTCCGAGCTTGCGGTATTTCACTGCCTAAACATTCCTTATCTTCACGAATCGACAAGTTTTCATGCTCCTGACCAAGGTCTGTGACAGCTTGCGTCGACAAACCATGCATGAGCCACAGCTGTTCGAATCCCAAGACCGCATGTCTCGGCGCCACCCCACTTATGAAACAGGAGCCCTTCCCAGCAGCGAGGTCATCACCCGCTCTTCATCGGCTGTCCGGCCGTCGAGAGAGCCGGTGATCCTGCCTCCATTGAAGGTGAGGATTCGGGTGGCCAGGCCCAGGATTTCTGGCAACTCCGATGAAATGAGCGCGATTGAGACGCCCGATTCGGCGAGTTCACTGATGAGCCTGTGGATTTCCGCCTTTGCTCCGACATCTATGCCGCGCGTCGGCTCGTCGAGCACGAGCAATTGGGGGCTGGTGGACAGCCACTTGGCCAGGACTACCTTCTGCTGGTTGCCGCCAGACAGCGTATTCGTTGCCGTCTGCGGTGAGGAGACCTTGATGTCCAGCATCCGCTTGAACTTCTCATAGACGTTTTGCTCACCCGCGCGGTCTTGCAGACGGAACAAACCTGCCCGCCGCATGAGCACCATGGTCATGTTTTCTTGACATGACATGCCGAGGACGAGGCCTTGGCGCTTGCGATCCTCAGGGACCAGGCCAATACCCAATGCGATTGCATCGCGCGCCGATCGAATCTGAACTTCGCGACCCTGCCAGAAGATGCGGCCGGCTGATTTGGCCCTGACGCCGAAGATCGCCTCCATAGCCTCGGAACGGCCTGCGCCAATGAGGCCATAGAGCCCAAGGACCTCGCCCTTGCGTACTGAAAAATCGACCCCTTTGACGTAACCGGGGACTTCAAGGCCTTCGACACGGAGCAACTCATCGCCGGGTGTCACGTTCGCCTTGACGAAATAGGACTCGAGCGATCGCCCAATCATCAAGCGGGTGATTTCGTCCTCGCTGGTGTCAGCAGTTCGCAGCGTGCCGCGCATCTGCCCATCGCGCAGCACCGTCACGCGGTCGGACAGGGCAAAGATCTCCGACATCTTGTGCGAGATATAGATGATGGCCACACCGGAAGCCTTGAGACGCTTGATGGTTGCGAAGAGCGATTGCGTCTCCGATATCGTCAGCGAGGATGTCGGCTCGTCGAAGATGACGACCGAACAGTTGAAAGCCAGCGCACGCGCGATCTCGACCATCTGCTGGAATGCAAATGACAGATCGCCCAGCCTGGCCCGCGGATCGATGTTGCCGAAGTCGCCCCCCGCCTTGGCCAAGATGGCCCTGGCCCGTTTGAACAATCCGCCCCGGCTGACGAGCCCCGCGGTCATCGAGGGCAGATTCCCGAGAAAGATGTTTTCGGCCACAGTGAGATGGGGCACCAGGGAGATTTCCTGATGCACCAGGAGAATGCCGCGGCTGCGCGCTTCGCGTGTGTTGCGGAAAGACACAGGCTCGCCGTTAAGCAAGATGCCGCCCTCGTTCGGCCGAAACGTGCCGGCCAAGATGCGCATGAGCGTGGACTTGCCGGCGCCATTCTCGCCGCAAAGGGCGTGAACCTCGCCGGCCTTCACGTCAAAGTCCACCCCGGCAAGCGCTCGCACGCCGGGGAAGGTTTTCACGATTCCTTGCGCCGCAAGCACAGGGACAGGAGAGGCCGCAACGTCAGTCGACAATCTCGACGTCGGCAACTGAGGTGTGACGGCTGCTCCGTTTTCCATGTCCCTCTCCGTCTAGTTGGTCGGCCGAGGGTACTGGTTGACGTTGCTCTGGTTGATGATCGGTGTTGGCAGGAAGGTCTCTTTGGGTAGCTGAATCCCCTCTGCCACCTTCACCGCCGTCTGGAATGCCAGTTCTCCTTCGCGCGCCGGGTCCTGTATTGTTGAGCCGCCCGGGAACTTGCCTTCCTTCATCAGGTCGTAGCTTGTGGAGACGACGTTAGGGTCGGCGAAATAGATCACGTGGTTGGGATCGAGCTTTCCCGACTTCCGCGCGGCCTCGATCGCCAGATAGGATCCGGTGGACGTATAGCCGTCGGCGCCGACAACACCGTCGATCTTGTTTCCGAAGCGGGTAATGAAGTTCTCCATGATCTGCTGGGCGATGACCTGCGACCAGCGCCCCTCCTGGGTGTCGAGGAGCGTGATGCCCGGGTTGGCCTTCACCAGATCGAACACTGCCTGAGCGCGCAAATCGGATGGCGAGAAGCCAAGCTGGGCCCTGATCATCACGATATTGCCCTTGCCGCCCATGGCATCGAACATCTGCTGGGTCGCAAGCTTGCTCTGGTTGTAGTCATTAGGGCCGACATAGGCGTCGACGTACTTCTGTCCTGCCTCGTCCACGACGGCGTTGAAGGTCACGACCTTGAATCCCGCATCGTGGGCTTTCTTGAGGGCCGGAACGATGGCCTTTGCGTTCGTTGCCCAAACGCAGACCACGTCCACGCCTTGCGCCATGAGATTGGCGACGTCCTGGTTCTGCTTTGCGGGGTCATCCTGAGCGTCGATGCTGGTAAGCTTCACGCCATATTTCTGGGCAAGCTCCTTCACTTTGTTGACGTACTGCGCGGTGTAAAGATCGCCGCCGCCAAGCAGACCCCTGATAGAGAAGCCCACATGGACCTCGTTGAGGGGCTTGGCCAATTTCTGGCCCTGCAGCCAATCCGGAAGGTCTTCTGCCTGGGCAACCGATGCGGTCAACACCGCCGCCGCCAGCATCGCGCCGAGGATCTTTGATATTTTCGATAACAGTTCGTATCTCAAGGTGGCTTCCTCCCTTTGCAAAGTCGTCTGCTGGTGATTGCAAAACCTCGTGCCCGCCCCAGCAAAACCGGGCACGCAACTGTTTGAGCTATTCAGAGGATCCTGGCCCCCCGGAAATGAGCCGGTCGAGCGTCAGCGTGAGGACAAGCACGACGCCCACAATGATCGTCACGTAGCGGACATCGACATTCAACAGGTTGACGCCGTTCTGAAGCACCGTCAGCGCGCCGGTCGCGACCAAGGTCCCCACAACCGTGCCGGAGCCGCCCGCAAGCTTGGTGCCGCCGAGGACGACTGCGATGATCGCCAACAGCTCATAACCCTGGCCGTAGACTGGTGCGGCAGCGCCAAGCTGCCCAACAAGCGTTACGCCAACCAGGCCAGCCAAAGTCCCGCAGAGGGCGAAGTTGAATACCACGTGCTTCGTGACGTTGACGCCGGCATCCTCCGCAGCCGGCCGACTTCCGCCGATCGCATAGGTGTTGATCCCATGCACGGTGGAACGCAGCATCAATCCAACTGCCAGCGCGACCGCGAGAAAGACCAGTACGTCGAAAGTGAATGGGCCCACCTTCGTGCCGACCAAATCGAGCAACCGGTCATCCGTCGGCGAAATTGTCGCGCTGCCGAACAAAAGGAACGTCAGGCTCCTTACGCCGAGCATTATTGCCAGTGTCACAATGATCGGGTTGAGGCCGAAGATTTCCACCAACAGACCGTTGAAGAGCCCGATCGACAGGCCAGCAAGAAGTGCAAACGCGCACGCTGGGTAGAGCCCGATGTAAGGCTGGATCGTGACGAGCAGGCAAGCGGTGAAGCCTGCGACCGAACCGACCGACAAGTCGACGGCGCCGCTGATGAAAACGGGTGTCAGGCCCACGGCGAGGATGCCGATGATGACGGCCTGCGTCAGTAGGTTCGAGACGTTGAACCATGTCATGAAATTGGGCGTGGCCAACATGAAAAAGATGATCAACAAGACCAGAAGCGGCCAGGCAGGCGACTGGCCGAAGAACCCGAGCGCGCCGGTGAGCACCTTGCGGCCGATATTGTGTCCCGCGTTCGACCGCCGGCCTGGTTCTGCTCGTTCGGCTGTGCGAGTGCTCATGCCAGTATCGTCCCTCGCCTCGCATACGTGTCGAGCAACACCGCTGTAATGATGATGATGCAACTGATCAGCCATTGGGCTTGTATCGGCATACCGACCAGGATCATCCCATTTGCCACAAATGCCAGGACGGCCACGCCGATTACAGTACGACCGATACCTCCCACACCGCCCCCGATGCTTGTGCCGCCGAGGAAGATCGATGCCAAAACTGTCATCTCGAGGCCCACGCCGCTGTTGTAGGGCGCAGCCATCGCGTATGAGGCAAACACGATTGCGGCCACCGCGGTCAGCAATGACGCGATCACGAACGTCATGAAGATCGTGGCTCTCGCGTTTATCGAGGAGAAGACGCTTGCCAGCTCATTGCCGCCAACGGCCCGCACGCTACGCCCAAAGTTTGTCCGCCCAAGAACCAAGGCGCTCACAAGCGCCATCACCCCGAAAATCCAGACGGATACCGGGACATTCAGGAAGAATGAGCGCCCGAAGACCTTGAACCAGGACGCCTCCGGCTCCATGACTTGGTTAAGGATGCCGGCGGACGCCACGTTTGCCACACCTTGCAGTGCCGTGAGCGTACCCAGCGTCACAATCAGGGAATTCAGCCTAAGATACGCGACCAGGAAGCCATTGACGGCTCCGACGACGACCGCGATCGAAACGCCGGCGCACATTGCCATTACAGGACCGACCTTGTCGTGCAGCGAGATGATCACCACTACGAGCACTGACAGAAGCGATCCGATAGAAACGTCCACACGCCCAGCGATGACCACGAACGTCACGCCAAGAGCCATGATGCCAACGACGGAATATTGACGGATAGCCGTTATGATATTCTCAAGACTGAGTATCGCCGGCGTTACGAGCGAGGCGGCCAGCAGCAGTGCGGCGAGCAGAATGAATACTGGATAGCGCCGAGGTAGCGCTTTTAAGTCCGCAAGCATTGACGACCTCCCGAGATCTCCACGGCCTTGGCGCGTGAAAATCGCACCGCTCTTGAACCAGCCAATCGCAGTCGGCTAAGCGGTCTTACGAGAAAAGAATTCCCGCCAGTTGGGATGATGTCAATGCGAGGCTGCCCCAAATTCGTGATGCCGTGCGGCCGGAGGCGGGTTGGCCATAAGCGGAGGTTTTGCCCATCGGGATATCTGATTCAGTCAGCCTGCAGCTTTCAGGCTTGACATCGCCAAAAGGTCAATTTCTGCGGGAGAATGACGGGCGCATCGGTCGCCAGGAACCCTTCAGTGCACTTGGCAAAAGCCGGCGGTTTCGAGTGCAGTCAGATTCCCGCAGCGATTCAGGAGATTGCCCTAAGACGGAGCGGCACGCAGAAGGCGGTGCCAAGCCCCCGCCTTCTGCGTCCCTTGGTCAGCCTGTCGGGCTATTTGCAAGCATCCGCTTTACCGAAGACATCGTCGGCCGAAGTCCAACCCTCGGCCATGGTCGGGATCACTTTGCAAAGGTTCTCCCTAGTGACTGCGACGATATTAACGAGATGGGTTGGAACATCGCCGGCCGGAGTCGAAGTGATTTTGTCACTCGGCGGCTTCTCGCCCTTGGCCAACGTGACGGCTGCCCGGACGGATGCGATGCTATAATCGGGGACATCGGTATAGACGGTCATTGTCTGCGCCCCCTCCGCAATTGACCTGAGAGCCTGCGTTTCTGCATCCATGCCGCTGATGAACACCTTGCCAGCCAAATTGCGTGACTTGACCGCCGCGGTGACTCCGGTTGCCATGCCGTCATTCATGACGACCACTGCGGCGATGTCGTCATGATTGGCTGACAAAGCATTCTCGGTCAGGGATTGTGCCTTGGCCGGATCCCAATCCGCGTTCTGATCGAACACGACCTTGATATCGCTGTTCCCCTTCAGGGTGTCGTCGTAGCCTTTCACGATCAACGGCCAACCGCTCCAGCTCGGATTACCCTTGATGAAGGCGTAGTTGCCCTTTGGAGCCGCCTTGAGGGCTTCCTGTGCCTGTAGGACGCCGACCCGGTAGTTATCGCGAAGGACCAGGTAGTCGGTCCGGCTGTTCAGAACGACGTCGTCGAAGGCCACAACCGGTATCCCTTCAGCCTTAATCTCGTCGACAATCGGCCCGGCGGTAGAGCCATTGACCGGGTTGAAAATGAAGGCGTCCGGCTTTTGACCAAGCATCGCCTCGACCTGCTGCGCCTGCTTGGCGGGATCTCGGTTCGCATATTGGACGACAATCGTGGCATTCTGCTTTGCGGCTTCGGCTTCCATCTCTTTGACCCACAAATGCCATATCGGTTCTGTCTCGGATTGCAGCGATACCGCTATAACCCATTTGCCGTTCGCATCTTTGGCGTCTGCCGTCTGTGGCGAAGCGATCGCCCCGGCCAAAAGGGCCAACCCCATCGCTACTTGAACCGTCCCAGATTTCTTATGCATCGGCTGTTCCTCCCCTGCGGTTATGGCCTAACGACCCACTTCGTCTTGAAGAGGAGATAGGCCCTTGACTGGCCTTCATGCTGATGGTGATCGAGAGCGAAGGCAGATCTACCCGACAGGAAAACAATCTTTCATCGTGGGATAACATCGTCAAGCTATTGGTCGTTATTGGGTGGCTGAAGCCGCGGGCGCAGCAATCGATCTTGACGGTGCCGTCGCACGTGGCCTTCCTCATGGACCTCCAGCTTGCGGTGGATTGGCCTTCTTGTCTGGGAGCAGCGCCCAAGGTTCCGGACCGGTTCGCTGACAGCCTGTGCGAGAAGGGCAGCGATTCTGAAAGAAATCTCGTGATTGACGACTTTTTTGACAGGTGCGATTATCTTGCGCCTGGGAGGAGTCCGTCTTTGAGAACGTCGTTCGCCAGGTTGTCGGAGCGCCGAGCTCGCGATTTGGCCAACGGTGCGTTTGACGACTCCAATCAGTCGGGGCGGAAAGTGCGAGCGCAATGGCTCAACCAGTTCTACGCATCCAGAACCTGACCAAGGACTTCTTCGGCGTCGTGGCCGTTAAGGACGTCACGCTTTCGATAATGCCTGGCGAAACGGTGGCACTTCTGGGCGAGAACGGAGCCGGCAAGTCGACTTTGATGAAGTCAATCGCCGGAGTTTTTTCGGCCACCAGCTACACTGGATCGGTGTTTCTGGATGGGCGCGAAATTGCGCCCTGTACCGTGCGGGAGGGAGAAGGCCTTGGCATCGTCCTGGTTCAGCAGGAACTCCATATCGCGCCTAATCTGAGCATCGCCGAGAACGCGTCGATGGGAGCCTTGCCAAACCGGTATGGGATTGTCGACCGCCATAAAATGTTGAAGCACGCCCAGAACTGCTTGCGCTTTTTTGAGATCGACGCGGATCCGAAAAGGCCGGCAAGTTCGCTGTCGGCATCCGAACAACGCCTTTTGATGATTTCCTCCGCCCTGGCCAAGGCATCGCCAAGGCTTCTGATCCTCGACGAGCCAACGGCTGCGCTGACGCCCGGCGAGGCCGAGCATTTGTACCAAAGAATCAAGCAGGTCAGCGGGTCGGGCGTCGCGACCATTTTCATCACTCATCGACTGGATGAGATCGAGGGTGTGTGTGACCGAGCCTTGGTGATGCGCAATGGTCAACTCGTCTTTGAGACATCGAATCTCAAGGGCGATCGTCACGAGATAGTGCGCGCGATGATCGGGCGCGAGCCAGAGGCCAAACAGCATCGTAGTGCAGTCGTGGGAGAATGCCGGCTGGAAATAGCCGGCCTTCGGGTTGCTGGAACAGCGCCCAACTCGAAGGCATTTGTAGAGGACGCGAACCTTTCGGTCGCCGCCGGAGAGATCGTCGGGCTGTTCGGGCTCGTAGGCGCTGGCCAAACTGAACTTGCCATGGCTGTTTTTGGCGCTTGGCAAGGCCGCGTAACCGGAGACATCACGATAAATGGCGTCAAGGGCCGTCCGAAATCTCCGCGCGAAGCACTCGGTCGCGGCTGTGCCATGTTGACTGAGGACCGAAAGCGCTCGGGACTGTTCGAAGGGCAGAGCGCCCAGAGGAACATCAGTGCCGCCAGTATCGGTGGTGTAAGCAGGCTGGGTGTCATCCGACGGCGAGACGAACAGCGGCGCAACACGGAGCTGGCGAAGGGCTTTCAACTGCGACCACCGAACCTGGCCCGACTGGTCGAAACCTTCAGCGGTGGGAACCAGCAGAAGATAATGCTCGCACGTTGGCTGGCTACCGCTCCGGATCTCCTAATCGTGGATGAGCCAACAGTTGGTGTCGACATCGGCGCAAAGTTCGAGATCTACAGGATCCTGCGGCAACTTGCGGACAATGGCAAAGCAATTCTAATGATCTCGAGCGACATAGAAGAGGTCGTGAACGAGAGCGACCGAATCGCTGTCATGTATAAGGGGAGAATAACGGGAGAATTCGGCCCCAGCACAAGCCGCCATGCCCTGCTATCAGCCGCAACCGGTTAAAGAGTTGCTCAGAAATTGACTTAAGAGGGATGGGAAAAATATGAGCGACTCGACAGACAGGCAATCAACAATGAGAGATCAGGGAAACGTTAGGTCACTTCTGTTTCTCATAAATATGCGCTGGCTTCCGCTGATCCTTTTCTTCGCCATCGTAGCTTTGGCTTTTCAAGTTACAACTGACGGAATCTTCCTCTCTCCTCGCAACATAACGCTTTTGATGCGCCAATGCGCCATCACCTCCATCGTGGCGATGGCCGTTTCCGTGCTGATCATCATGGGTGAGATCGACCTGTCCATCGGCAGCGCGGTCTATCTGTGCGGAACCGCGGCTGCGTGGCTGCAAGTTCACTATGGATGGGCGGTCGTTCCAACGCTGCTGGCGACGGTCGGCGTTGGCCTGCTACTAGGGCTTTGGCAGGGCCTGTGCACAGTCGGATTGGGTGTGCCGTCCTTCGTCGTGACGCTGGGAGGCCTGCTCGGATTTCGCGGACTTGCCTATTACCTTACCGACGCAGCGACGATAGCGCCTCTGAGGCAGGAGTTCACAGCGCTGAGCGAAGGTTTTGTGCCGATTCCGCTGTCCTTGGCCATCGTTGCTGCGCTGTTCATAGCGCTGACGAGTGCTCTATTGATGGAGGGCAGGGGCGCACAGGATGATGGCCAGACATATCGCGGCACCGTTCTCAAGATCGCGAGTCTCGCTGTTGTCTGTGGTTGCCTGGCTTGGGTCTTTGCCGGTTACCGGGGAGTTCCAAACGCGGTGATCTGGGTTGCGATCTGCGCGGGATTGTTGTGGTTCATCATGGGTAGGACCGTCTTCGGGCGCAATGCCTACCTGATCGGCTCCAATCGCGAGGCTGCGCGGCTGGCAGGCATCGACGTCAAGAAGCACCTGCTCGGCGGCTTCCTACTGATGGGGATTTTCTATGCAATCGCTGCGACGCTGTCTATCGCGCGCCTGTCGGCCTCCACCCCGGCTTTGGGACAATACCTGGAACTTGATGCTATTGCCGCCGCGGTCATTGGTGGAACATCGTTGCGGGGAGGAATAGGGACAGTGGCTGGCGCGGTTGCAGGCGCTGTGTTGTTGGTCACCATAGACAATGGAATGAGTCTTCTCAACGTGTCGTCATTCATCCAGATGATCATAAAGGCATTGCTGCTTTTGTTGGCGCTAGCAGCAGATTCGCTATTGAACCGCAACCGGGGCCGGGCATGACATCCCAAGAGAGCGCCATTGAGCTCTGGCGCTGCGGCTTCACCCCGATAGAAACTTTGGCGCGCCTTCATCCTGACTGGACATGCTCGGCGACCCCTCAGCCATCCGGCGGCGGCGCTCAAAGCGCATCAGTCAAAGACGACGAACATCGAAGATGAACTGTTACCAACGACGATCTTTCAATCGGCGAGATCGCATTGCTTGACGGAGAGGCAATGAAAGCCGCGCCGCGATAAGCACACGTTATGGCCACCCGTGACGTCAAACTAGCCAAACAACCAATTTCGATCTAGCGCAGGGTACGGCGAGAGTCCGGGCGGCGCCGACGTCGACATTGGTCCAGAACGATGCGCCGCGGAAGATCGTGACTTCCATCATTGGCCGACGCGACATCGGCAAAACAGGATCGAACAGCATAGCAAGGGCGAAGTTGTGTATTGCCAGTGTCTAAAGGAATTTGGGCGGCCGTTTGTCGCCGAGGAAAGGCCGGACTTGATCGCCGTAGGGAGCGAAGTCGTTCTTCGCGTGACGGGGGCTGGCCTTTGCCACAGCGACATTCATGCGCGCATTGGGGGCCATAATCTGGGTCACGGACGGCTGCTTCGATATGCTGACCGCGGGATGAACCTTCCCGTAGTCCTTGGTCATGAGATCGCCGGGGTGATCGTCTCGGCCGGCCCGGAGGCCGGCGAGATCGACAAGACGCGCAGCTATGCGATCTACCCCTGGTCGGGTTGCGGGCAGTGCTATCAATGCCGTCGAGGTGTCGAGCATCATTGCGCAAATCCAAGCAGCCCCGGATTTCATAGGGATGGCGGGTTTGCAAGCATGATAAAAGTGTCGCATCCCCGCTACTTGTTCGACATAGGTGACATCGATCCTGCCTTTGCGGCGACGTTTTCATGCTCCGGCCTCACTTCGTTCTCAGCCTTGGGTAAGGTCGAGGATACGATGTTCGAGACCCCGCTCGTTGTCATCGGTGCGGGTGGTCTGGGACTGATGTGCGTCAGTCTGGTCAAGGCAAAAGGTGGCTTACCGCCAGTCGTCATCGAGGTGGACCCCGCCAAACGCGAGGCCGCATTGGCGCTCGGTGCGGCATCCGTCTTCGACCCGCGAAGCAGCGACACCGTCGCCGGGATTAGAGCGGCCGTCGGCGCTCAAATCCCGGCGATTGTCGACTTTGTCGTTTCGGAAGAAACAGCACAACTGAGCCTCGACCTGGTCATGAAAGGTGGCAAGATCGTCCTCGTGGGCCTATACGGCGGCATGGCGCCCTGGCCGCTGCCAATCCTCACAAGCCGCGCCATCACCGTGATCGGGTCCGTCGTGGGTTCGCGGGCCGAGTTCTGTGAGTTCATCGAGCTGGTTCGCACAGGTAAAGTGGCCTCACCGCCCATTCACGTCCGTCCCTTGTCGGAGCTGAATGCTCAGACAGATGCGCTCGAACGCGGCGAGGTCGTTGGTCGCATCGTTCTGCAGCCATAGACGCGGATCTATCGACGAGATCCGTGGCCAAAGCATTGGAAAGCTATGCCTCCCCTTCGGGCAATCGAGTGCCGGCCCAGCCCTGTGGCTGCTTGAGATAAATCCTTAATGAGAGTCTGACGGAGCGATCATGGCAAGGGTTAGTGTTCTCGTCACAGGCGACTCCATCGTCGCGCAGCCTATCTCGGGCGAAAAGCATCCTAATTTTCACAAGCTTGTTGAGTTGATGCGATCGACGGATGTCTCGATCGCCAATCTCGAGATCATTTTTCCGGGTGCCGACCGGCACCCGTCGACCCTTTATCATGGCGTTCCGATCTACATGGAGCCCGAACTGCTTTCGGAGTTCGAATACCTCGGGTTTGACCTGTTTGGGTTGGCCAACAACCACGTGCTCGACTACGGAGTTGAGGGACTTGTCAGTTCGATCGAAGAACTGGAGCGGCGGGGCCTGCCTTTTGCCGGCGTTGGGCGGACACTCTCGGAGGCGCTCGCAGCAAGAACGGTCGAAAGAGCTGGCACGACGGTGGCTTTGATAGCGGCCGGGACAACACATGCACGGCTTGCGGCCGCAGCCGACCCGACCGGCGGAGATCGGGGCCGCGCCGGCATCGCGCCTGTACGGATCGACAAAGTTCACTACATCGACCGCGACCGCTTCGAAGATTTTCGTGACGTATTCGCCCGATCGGGAGTTGACGTGAAACTTGCCGAAGCCGGGTCAAGCCGAATGTATTTCCCATATCCCGACCGAGCGATCTACTTGCCTCCACCTGCGGGCGGGTTCGCAGTGGAGGGCATACGTTTCGTCCCCGACGCCAATCCCAGGGTCGAGACTGTTGCAGTCGAGCGTGATGTGGAGGCATTGATCGCGTCGGTTTCCGAAGCCGCCGCCTCGGCGGACGTGATCATCGTCGCGCTTCATAGTCATGAGGGTGCGGGAGGCCGTTGGAACGGCGAGACGCTAGCCGAGTTTCTGCAGCCACTGGCATATCGACTGATTGATGCGGGCGCCAGTGCCGTCGTCAACCACGGACCGCATACGCTCCGCGGCGTGGAGGTCTATAAGGGAAGACCTATCTGCTATTCACTTAGCAACTTCATCTATCGGATTGACACCGTCGCATCTTTCCCAGCCGAGTTTTATGAGCAAGTGGGGCTGCCGGACACGTCGTCACCGCCCGATATTTTTTCTTTGATGAAAGGGTTCTTGGCCGATCCGCATTTGTGGGATTCAATCGTATCGCGTTTTGTCTTTGAAGACGGCAAGGTGGCAGCCGTTGAGATTCATCCAATCACGCTTATGGACGCGGAGATGCCAGGAATTCCGAAGCTAGCTGATGTCGCTGAGGGAACTCGCATCCTTCAGGAAATGATTAGGCTGTCAGCGTCATTCGGAACCGAGATCAATGTTGTTGAGGCGGATGGTCACGTTATGGGGATTGTCCCCCTGTAGCGCGTAGGGCTGTACTTCCAGCCGGCGTGGTCCCATTCAGCGCATGTGGGCGCGCCAACACCGTCCCGCGCTGGCGAAACGCGGGCTGAGCCGTCGCGGGAAGCACGTGAATCGAGATGGCTCCGCGCTCCCATTCATGAGGCCGGTTCATCGTTGCTATGAGAAACCCGGCGGTTGTTGGCATATGCGCGTGACCCTAGCTCAAGGCCACATGTGCGAATCTCAAGGAGCATAAGGATGAGAGCATTCAATTGTGGTGGTCTGATGCTGGCGTTGACGCTGATGACGGTGCCGGCCTCGGCACAGAGCGGAACAAACGAAAGGACAGTGCGCATCATCGCGGGCGGCACTGAACTGAAAGCCACGCTCAACGATACCGCCGCTAGCCGGGATCTCATGACACTGTTACCGCTTCACCTCCAAATGACTGACTACAATGGCGCCGAAAAGATCGCCAAACTGCCCAAAGGGCTTTCTGCGGCCGGCGCGCCCGATGGAGCTGATCCGAATGTTGGCGACATCGCCTACTACGCGCCCTGGGGAAACTTCGTCGTCTATTATGGCGACGTCCAATACTGGCCTGGAATCGTTCCGCTCGGTCACGTCGAAGGCAGCTTAAATCCTTTCGCCGGCCAAGGCGCTGTCGATGTGCGCATCGAGCGGCTTGAACCGTCGAAATAGAGCAGAAGGTTTGGCTATGATGCCAGACCGAGTCTTACCTTATCTCGGACCGATGTGTCTCCCGCGGCGAGCCGATTTGCCGGCTGCGAATGCATATATGGGGTTTCAAAAAAGCGCGGGGTAGCTGCGTTCGATGCCAACTACATTGCAGCGTCAAACATCGGGCTGCCGGCACAGAGTTTGGCCGATCGAGGCTACGCAGTCGATGAGATCGCGGCTCGCCTCATTGAGATTATAGCCTTCCCGGAAAAAGACCGCGATGTTGCGGTGAAGTGCAGGATCCTCAATCGGCAAACTGACCAGCCGGCCCTCCTGCAATTCGACGCGAACGGCATGTGCCGGAAGCATGGCGAGATGATTGCTTCCGGCTATGAGGGATTTTTGAAGGGCAACGGAACCACAAAAGGTCGTCTGGGTAGGAGGCGCCACGTTTGCTATCTTCAATGCCGCTTCAAGCACCGAATGCGGCCGCCGTGATGTCGGGCTGATCCAAGGAAACTTTACGATCTCTTCCCAAGAGATGGATCCGGTGGAGCTCAAAGGATGCTCCGGCCTGGCGATAACGCACAGACGGTCGCGAAAAAGCACGCGCTGTCGCAGCCCGCCTTCAAGGTCGTAGCATTGAGTATAGCCAAGCACGAAATCGAATTCACGTTGCAGGACGCCCGTCAGAAGATCGATTTGGGCGGATTCGACGACGTGCAGCCCGACATCGGGATGTGTCTCTCGCCACTTGTTCAGTGCGGTCGGGACGATGCTGCCGGCAAGGCTCGGAAGACTGCCAATGCGGATTTCCGAAGCCTGGCCCCGGATAGCATTTTGCAGGTCGCGCTCGGCGAGAATAAGCTCGCCGCGGATCAGATGGGCGTGATAATAGAGGACGTCGCCGAACGCTGTTGGGACAACCCCCGTTGGGCTGCGTTGAAGAAGCCTGATATTGAGGTCAGCCTCGAGCCTGTCAATCGACAAGGATAGGGCCGGTTGCGACAGGCCAAGCGATTTCGCAGCCTTTTTGAGGCTCCCCTGCTCAACGATCGAGGCGAAATAGATAAGTTTCCTAGGGTCGATGCTAAGATGTGGTACTTCCATGCCTTCGATTCCCGTCTCGCGGAGATCCGCTAGGATCCGCCCCTGATCTGAACTTGTCGCTCCTGGCGGCCTCCGGCAACGCGTCCGTCGCATTTTTGCGCTGTCACCCGGCATCGAAAGGGTCGCGATATAGGCTCCGCTTATATCGTTGCTGTCCTTCGTTATCAAAACTGCAAGGTTGACGGAATTCTTTGCGCGGTCTCGATTGCCGGGGCGGATCATTCGCGGCGGTTGTAACGATAATTGGGTTCCGCACGCAACTCACTCCGCCGGAGACGGGCGCAATGCCGGCGGTCTTTGGAAAGCTTGTTCATTCGCCATCGGGGTCCGGCAGGCTAGTTCGAACCGACAGGTATCAGCTTCCCCGGACGCAACAGCCGGGGATTACCCACATGATCGGAACATGGCTATGGCAAGGTCGCGAGAGCGAGCACACATTGCCGATCTGAACTCGTCATCTTCTAAAAATTAAGAAGGTTGGTGTGCGTGTGAGACCGACCGCAAATGCCGGTAGCCCGTGATCGAAAGCAATTTCGAAGGGTCCAATCCGTTCTTCCGGCAAGGGACCTTTCGGGCAGCAATATGTTCGGCTTGTGTTTGTGGCATCGCCAGACAACGCAAGAGGCCTGAGGCCATGGTATAATTATCACCTATACGCCGGGGCCCCACGCCCTTCGCGAATAACTCCACATAGCCTAATCCCGTTTGAAGTCGATTGCTCGTCAATTACGGACATCGATGAGCGCTTGGGAGGGCGCGTGCTCGATCGTTACCAAGGGAGGAAATTCGAATGGAAATTCTGTCGAAAATTATCACGGCCTTCTGCCTTGCAGGCGCTTCCGCAACGCCGGCGCTTTGTCAGGACGCCACGGTGATGCGCCTGGCAACCCATCTCTCGACGACCTCTGCGGGTGTCGTTCAGGGTGACAATTTCTTTATTGCGACGGCTGAAAAGCTTTCGGGCGGAACCCTGAAGTTCCAGCTTTATCCGGGCGAGCAGGCGGGCAAGGCTACCCAGATGTTCGACCTGGTCAAGGCTGGCGCGGTGGACGTCGGCGAAACGGCGAGTGCCTATGTCAGCGGCGACAAGCTGCCCCTCATAGGAATTCTCGAACTGCCTGGCCTAGCGGATGGTTCGTGCGCTGTTAGCAAGGCAATGACCAAGCTGGGCACGCCTGGTGGTCCTGTCTACGAGAGCGACCTCAAGCCCAATGGCATTCGCATCCTCGGCTACATGCCCTATCCGCCTTATGGGCCAGCAGCTTCGCGTACCAAGATCACCTCTGTCGACGACCTGAAAGGTCTCAAAATGCGCGTCGCTGGCGGTCTGATGGAACACACAGTGGCTGCTCTCGGCGGCGTTTCCGTAAAGATGGCCTCGCCAGAGGTCTATGAGGGGCTTGGTCGCGGAACGATCGACACAGTGCTTTTTTCCTTTCTCTCAGTCAAGGATTATGACCTTCAATCCGTGGCCCATTTCGGCACCACAGGGTTCAGCTTCGGCACGCCCGGGGACATCCTGATGATCTCGGAGAGCAAATTTCAGGCCCTGACGACCCAACAACAAGAAGCGCTCCTCGAAGCCGGTCGTCAGACTTCCGAACATTGGTGCAAATACGTGGACGAGACGGAAGGCAGCAACATTGATGCAATGAGCAAGGCGGGCATGGAAATCCATAAATGGACGCCAGAACAGGCTGCTGAGCTGCGGGAAAAGACCAGACCGGTTTCCGACGAATGGGCTCAGTCTCTGGACAAGCGTGGAAAGCCTGCGACTGCTGTATTGAAAGCGTTTCGCGCTGAGCTTTCGAAATAAGCAGGCTCGGACTTTGCCGCAGCAACGGCTGCGGCTTGTCCTCGTTCACGCTTTTACTTTGTTGCCGATAAAAATGGACCGTTCATAATGCAGCCTGATCCGACCGCGCGTCGATCTCATCCATTCCTGCTGAGAGTGTCATCCGCATCCGACCAGATCCTGCAAGCGGTGGAGTTGGTCACGCTGGTACTGGCGTGCATATCTCTCTTTGCAATCATGGCATTGATTTTCGTAGACGGATCCTCGCGGTATCTTTTTAACAGGCCTCTGCAATTCGCCTCGGACGTGGTCACGCTGTACCTGACCTCGGCGGCTTTTCTCCTGGTCCTTTCCTACAGCTTGCGGCATGGCATCCATATCAGCGTCGATCTTTTCTCGCAGTCCGTAAACAGCCGCCTTCGCAACACGCTCATTGGATTGTCGATGCTTTGTGCTGTGCCTGTTGTCGCGGTGATGGCGTATCAGGTGGCGTTTGTAACTTTGGACTCCTGGAGGCAAGGCGAGGCGTTGGTCGGGATGTATGCTCTGCCAGTATGGCCGAGCAAGGCTATTGTCGCTTTTGGAATAGCTGTATTCAACATACGACTACTGCATCTGGGGCTGGCAAACTTCCTTGCCGGGCTCACCGGAAATGAAACCATTGCCTTCCCAATGACGCCGATCGAGACCCATCCAGAAGAGGAGATGGTCTGATGGCCGCGTTTACGGGCGTTCTTCTTCTCTTCGTTTTTCTGATCATTGGCCTGCCGGTGGCGCTTGCCCTGCTGATGTCTGGTGCCGTCGGGCTTTACATGATCGGCGGTATGCAACTCCTCGTCGGCATCATTGGAACGACGCCGACTGCTTCCATTCAAAGCTACGAATTCGTCACAGTTCCTATGTTCATTCTGATGGCAAATTTCGTCATTGCCAGTCGTGTCAGCGATGACATGTTCGAGGTGACCAAGATCTGGATGGGACGCACGCCGGGCGGACTGGCCCATGCCACCGCGCTCACGGGTGCAGCGTTTGCGGCGATCTCCGGTTCCAGCACAGCCGCCGCAGCAACACTGTCGGCAACCAGCATCCCGGGTATGTTGAAGCAAGGCTACAGCAGGAAGCTGGCGACGGGCGTCGCGGCGATTTCCGGGACACTTGCCATGCTTATACCGCCGAGCGTCGCCATGATCATCTACGCGCTGCTTGCGAACATGAGCGTAGGGCGGCTGTTGATCGCCGGTGTCATCCCCGGCATCGTCGTCAGCCTTACGATCATGGCCACCATTGCTTTCCTTGTCTGGCGACATCCCGAGCACGCCCCGCCCGGACAAAGCTATACGCTTTGGGAAAAGATCGTGGTCACCAAGTCGTCCTGGACGTTCATCGCGCTGTTCATTGTCGTCACTGGTGTCATCTACTCCGGGATCGCCACGCCGACGGAGGCATCAGCCTTCGGCGCTGTTGGCGCACTTTGCCTGGCGTTGTTGCGCCGGACATCGGCAAGCGAACTCTGGCGCGCCTTCGTGCTGACCGCTCAAGCCAGCTGCATGATCGGGTTCATCATTCTCAGCGCGCTTGTATTTGGATATTTTCTGACCCTGTCCCAGGTCACGCAAGGCATCATCAACGCTTTCGTGGGATCTGGCATTCCGCCATTCGCGGTCATTCTCCTATTGTTGTTCATCTATCTGATCCTGGGATGCTTCATGGACATTGTCGCCATGCTGATCCTGACAGTGCCTGTGGTCCATCCCCTCATTCTCCAGCTAGGCTATGATCCGGTATGGTTTGCGGTAATCACCATAGTGATGGGCGAAATCGGAATGGTGACACCCCCTCTGGGTATGAATGTATTTGTCATATCGAAGTATACCGGAATCCCTACGGCCGACGTGTTTCGTGGGTCGGTACCGCATGTGATTGCTCATTTGATCGCGATAGGCATTTTTCTTCTGTTTCCGCAGTTAACTCTGTGGTTGCCTAATACGATGCACTGAGAGTTACGTGACCGTTGCCGGTTTAGTGGCGCTCAGGGCACGGCGAGACCAGAGCAGGCAAGTGTGTGTCGGTCAGATGGAGCGTATCTGGCGCGCTTTGAGGATCTTGCGATCCGCTGCCATAGTCCATAGGCGGCGCCTCGCGGACCGTCGCCTCCGCGGCTGGCGTTTATCATTGACACTTTTGGCGTCGCCCCGTTCCTGGACGGCAGATTAGTCTTCGCCACCAGCAGCGATAATTACTGGCTGAAGCCACGCGGCTTCGGAAACGGTTCCAAAAGAGGGCACAGGTCGCGGGAGACCAAGGCTTTTGCCCCTCGCGAAAAGCCACTCGCATTAGCGGCCCGATCAAGCAATTTCCCTTGATATCGATATTAGGAGGAAGCGATCCCCGATGGGATATGCATGGCTTATACGGCTGCCTCCGGCGGCGTTGACGGCAAATCGCCTCTTGGGTCTGCTTGTGTGGAAATCGAAGGAGAGCTCGCAATGTCCACGCAATGCCCAGTGTCCGCACCTGCCCAGGACTGGGATCCGTTGGACCCCGCAAACCACGGCGATCCAACAGAGATTCACGCCTACCTGAGAGACAAATGCCCGGTCGCCTGGAGTGACAGGTTTGGCGGCTTTTTTGCTTTGACACGCTACAAGGACGTGACAGAAGCGGCTTTGGATTGGCAGACTTTCACAAGCGCCCAGAAGACACCTATCCCCGATGCGACCGGCCCGGATCGACCGCCGCGCGCGCCGGCCGAAGTTGATCCACCGCTTCATACCGCCTATCGGGAACTGCTGAACCGGTTCTTTGTCCCTGACTATATTCGTCGTCTTGAGCCGGTGATCCGCCGAACCGCGCGTGATCTGATTGGTCGTTGTATCGCATTGGGAGAAACCGACGCGGTCGCATCATTCACCTTCTATCTGCCGATCCAGGTGCAGTGCATCTTTCTGGGGATATCGGTCGAGGACGCCGACCTCATCAAGACGACGATAAACCGTATCATTGATGCAGGCGCGGCCGGCGACACTGCAACGCACAAGTCTGCGAACGACCAAATCTACACGTACATCTATCAAGTCATCGAGGCACGGAAAAAGACCCCTTACGATGCCAATGACTTGATAAGCGCCATGATTCACGAAGAAGTCGACGGGCGCAGGCTTTCCGACGACGATATCGCCGGCACCGTCCGGCTCTTCCTTCAGGCAGGGCACGGGACCACAACCAACATGCTTGGCAGCATGATCCGGCATCTCGCTCAAGTGCCCGATGATCAGAAACGGCTCAGGGAAGATCCGAGGATGATCCCGCAGGCGATCGAAGAAATGCTGCGAGCCTGGACGCCTGTTCGTGTCGTCGGTCGCAAGACCACTTGCGATGTGGAGATCGAGGGCCGCGTCATCCCCAAAGGCTCTCGGGTTGGCCTCATGGTGGCGGCGGCAAACCGCGATACCCGCAAATTCGAAAGTGCGGACACCGTCGACTTCGATCGCAGACCGAATCCGCACATCGCCTTCGGCCACGGAGCTCACCGCTGCGTGGGGGCTTCGCTGGCTCGCGAGCAGTTGCGCATAGCGCTTGAGGAGCTTCTCTCGCTGACGGACGATTTCCGCTTGACGGGCGAGCCAGAACTCAGCACCTGGACCCATTTCGGCCCCTCGAAACTGCCAGTTCGCTTTGTGCCTCGCTCACTTGATGCAGCCCGCGGCGTCATTCGCGCGGGCTACAAAGAACTCGCAATGACCATCGCCGGCATTCGTCCCGTTGCCGAACGTATCGTTGAGATCGAGCTGCGCGCCGACGGGACCTTGCCGGAATGGACACCTGGAGCGCACATCGACCTCGTTCTGCCCGGCGACATCATTCGCTCCTATTCGGTGGTCAACGGGCCTTCCGAGAACGATGTCTGGCGCATTGCTGTCCTCCACGAGAGAAGCGGACGAGGCGGATCAGCCATGGTTCACAAGTTCAAGCCAGGCGAACAAGTCCGCGTCCGTTGGCCCCGCAACAATTTCAAGCTCGAGCCGGCGCGACGGTATCATTTCGTCGCAAGCGGCATCGGCATCACGCCGATCTTGTCGATGATCGACACAGCGCGAACGCAAGACATTCCTTGGCGTCTCGACTATGTCGGCCGGGCGCGCGCGCAACTGGCCTATCTTGGTCGGCTTCAAGGTCACCGCGAAGCCAACGTTCACATCACCTCTGAGACTGGCCGACCGAACCTGGATGCCGTGATCGCACAATCAGAGCCACAGGCGGCGATCTATGCTTGTGGCTCACGGGATTTTCTCCTTGGCGTCGAGCAGGCAGCAGAGCGCGCTGGTCGGGAGTTCCATTCGGAATGGTTTGCGCCACGACCTGGTGCTAGGCAGGCCGCGCAGGGCTCTCATGAGGCATTCATCGTGCACCTGCAGCGATCGGACGTTGATGTCATGGTACAGCCAGGCCAGTCGATCATCGACGCCTGCGCCGAAGTCGGAGTGACAATTCCGGCCGCCTGCTTCGAGGGCACCTGCGGCTCATGTCTGTCAAAGGTGCTTGAAGGGATACCTGATCACCGCGACTCCTTCCTCGCGCCGGGCGAGCGCAAATCAAACAAACTGATGGCGGCCTGCGTTTCGAAGTCGATGACGGATCGCCTCGTTCTCGATTGGTGACTTCGAGTCTTGTTCGCGCAGATGACAGTCCCTCTATGAAACGGCATCATCCAGGCTGTGGTTCAGCCCTGCGAGAACGGGCTCAGCGTCCTGACCGCCCTGTGGCTTCTGTTCCACCGAGATGTTGAAGTCGAAGTGGCCTAGCGCACCAACCAGGGCGAAATAGAGCTGCATATACATCTCTGTCGCTCGTGCCGACTGGATACCGCCAAGGTCAATCATCACCTCGTCACGCCAACCGAAACCCCGCAGCAGTCCTTTCACCGTCTCCTTCGCGTCCAAGTCGTCGCCAGCCAGGAAAATGTTATGCCGGCCGGGGATGCGCGCTGGCTCGATCATGATCCGGACGAACATCGTATTCAGCGTTTTGACGACACGGGCTTGCGGGTAGGCGCGCTGAATCTGTTCACCAAGGCTGTCGGTGTTGGCGACTAGCAGCTTGGGTGGCAGACCGTTGGAGAAATCGAGTGGGAGCGCAAGGTCGACCAGCACCTTGCCTGAAAGGTTTGCCATACCGACAGCCGCAAGTGCGCTAAGGGCTTTGACACCAGCCGTCGCATTCACCACCACCTCAGCGTGCGCGCCTGCCTTCGGGAACGGCAACAGGCGTACTTCGGGGTTGTCTTTGTGCCATTCCGCGAAAGGCGGAGTACCGAAGCCATCGCTCTCAACTCGAGACACCGTCTGCTCGACATCTCGCGTTCCGATCACGACATCATGCCCGAGCTCCCGAAACCGACCCGCAAGTGCGCGACCGACCATCCCTGTTCCAAGCACTGCTATTTTCACGTCCAGACTCCGTTGCAAACTCAGAAGGGGTCTAGGCAATAGCGCTGCGCCGTTTAAGGGCTATAATCTGCATGGACCCAGAACACAGAGTGATAAATGGCCCAAGGGAACCTGGACGACCTTCGCTCCCTCATTGCAGTGGCGCGTGAACACAGTTTCACGAAGGCTGCTGGCAAGCTCGGCGTTTCGCAGTCCGGGCTCAGCCGCACGATTCGCCAGATCGAGGAGCGGGTCGGCGTTAGGCTCGTGGCCCGTACCACCCGCAGTGTGTCGCTGACCGAGGCGGGCCAGCGGCTGGTGGATGTGGTGGCGCCTCGTTTTGAGGAAATCGAGGCCGAGATGGATGCCTTGACGGGACTCCGGGAAAAGCCCGCCGGAATAGTCCGCATTACCGCGGGCGATCACGCGATCCGGTCCATCATCTGGCCCAAGCTGCAGAAGTTCCTGCCTGATTATCCTGATATCAATGTTGACATCGTCATCGACTACGGCCTGACCGACATCGTGGCAGAGCGCTTCGACGCCGGTGTGCGTTGGGGTGAGCAGATCACAAAAGACATGATCGCAGTGCGGATCGGGCCTGACGTGCGCTTCATCGTCGTCGGGTCAGAGGCTTACTTCGAGAGAAATCCAATCCCGGTTACGCCAAATGACCTGACGAGCCACAAATGTGTGAACCTGCGTTTGCCAACTTATGGCGGGACATACGTTTGGGAATTCGAGAAGGATGGTCAGCAGATGAAGGCCCGTGTCGAGGGCCAATTGACCTTCAACAGCATCTTCGAAGTGCTGGATGCCACCGTGGCGGGATTTGGTCTGGGCTTTGTACCCGAGGACATCGCTAAACCCCATCTCGTAAGCAATGCCCTAAGCCAAGTGTTGGAGGACTGGTCCCCGCCTTGGTCAGGGTACCATCTCTACTATCCTCATCGGCGCCAGTTCTCTCCCGCCCTTGCGCTGGTAGTCGACGCATTGCGCCAAGAGAAGAACTGACAGATTAACTGCCAGTCATAGGCGAAGAAGTCGGATGTTGCTCGTCACGAAGTCAGCTGAGCGCTGCGGCGTCCCAGCGCACGGCTAGCGGTCGGCCATGGTGGCGAATTCCGCAGTCAATGCAACCGAATGAAACCACGCCGAGCCAAATACTATCCCGATAGGTTTCAGTTATAACTGGAAATTTTCCCGGTACCCGGTTCCGCGCATTTATTCTACCGATGAGAGGCGCCGAGCGGCGGTTCGGGTCGCGGATGCCGTGCCTGCCCGACGCATCCTCCCTGGGCGCGGTCCTTCGGGCCGCGCCCATCCCACTAACGAAGTACTTAGCCCGCTATAACCTCGCGCTTTCTCGACATGGAATCGGACGGTCTGCGGATCAAACGCCGGCGTGCAGTGCTTCCCAGATGCGCGATGGCGTGGCCGGCATGTCCATCGGGCCAAGGCCACGCGAGGCCAGCGCATTGTTGACGGCGTTCATGACCGCGGGCAAGGCGCCGGAAGTGCCGGACTCGCCCACACCCTTGACGCCTTGAGAGTTGGCCTTTGTGAGCACGGGGTGGCTGAGCACGGTATAACGGGGAAAATCCGTAAAGCGTGGCATGGCGTAGTCCATGAAGGAGCCGGTCAGCACTTGACCCTCTTTATCCAGCACGATCTGCTCCATCAGGATCTGGCCAGCCCCCTGAAGGATGCCTCCCATCAATTGGCCCTTTACCAGCAACGGGTTCAACTCGAAGCCGACATCGTCACAAACGACGTGGGATATGACATCCAAGGCGCCCGTCTCCGGATCGATCTCCACCTCCGACACCTGGCATCCGTTCGGGAAGGCAATAGCGTCGATGCGGGCTTCACCCATCTCGCGGATGCCGTGGCCGCCAAGATCGTAGGCGGCGCGGGCAGCCTCGGCAAAGCTGACCTGGCCGTCACTTCCGGCTGCCGTAAAGAAGCCGTCCGAGAAGCGAAGAGCCGTCTCGGGTGCCTGCAGAAGGCGAGCCGCCACCGGCCTTGCCGACGCGACGCATTTTTCGATGGCGAGGCTCACTGCGACCGCATTGAAGGCGGCGCTGCGCGAGCCGCCAGTGCCCGCGCCCGCACGCACAACGCGCGTGTCACTCTCCACGACCTCAATATGCTCATCGTCAATGCCTAACAGGCCCGACACGTACTGGATGAAAACTGTCTCGTGGCCTTGGCCGTGGTTGGTCGATCCTGCCAGCACCATGGCCTTGCCATCTGCGTCGAAAGCGAGTTCGACATTCTCGGTTCCCGGCACCGCTGAAGATTCGATGCACATGGCAACGCCGATCCCGCGCAGTCGGCCACGTGCCTCAGATTCGGCCCGACGCTTGACGAAGCCACCATAGTCTGCGGCTCCCACCGCCTTTTCCAAGACCGCGGGAAACTCACCGCAATCGTAGGTGAAGGTGAGCGGTGTCCGGTACGGCATGGCCTGTGGCGGGATCAAGTTTCGCCGACGCATTTCGACCGGGTCGAGTGCGAGCTTTGCAGCGGCGAGATCGATCAGGCTTTCGACGATAAAAGCCGCTTCGGGTCGGCCTGCTCCTCGATAGGGCACGATCGGACTGGTATGGGTCAGCAGTCCTGTCACCTGAACATGAGCGGCGGGAATTTTATAAGTGCCAACTGTGCCACCAATATTGGCGACCGTCGATGCGATGCCCCAATATTCGACGAAGGCACCGAGGTTGCTCAGGTTGCGGCTGCGTATGGCGAGAATCCTGCCATCATCGTCGAATGCGATCTCGGCATTGGCGACCATGTCTCGGCCGTGACAGTCGGCCACTACCATTTCGCTGCGCGTTGCCGTCCACTTCACAGGTCTGCCCAGCCGTCGAGCCGCCCAGGGCACAAGCGCCATTTCCACAGGGACCGCGTCCTTCAGTCCGAATGATCCGCCAAGGTCACCCGGTACTATGTCGACGCGATCCGAGCCGATGCCAAACACATAGTCGGCCAGCACCTCGCGCAGGGCGAAGGCGCTCTGAGTGCCGCCCCAGACCGTGAAATGATCCCGCTCGGCGTCATAGGTCGCGTTGATCGCCCGAGGCTCCATCGGATTGGCGTGTACGCGGGTGACAAGTAGTCGCCGGGCAATCACATGCGGCGCTGCGCGAAAAGCCGCCTCCGTGGCCGCTGGATCGCCGAAATCCTGGACGAATATGATATTGCGCGAGATCTCATCGCGCACGAGCGGCGCGCCGGGCAGCATGGCCTCTTCTACCGATGTAGCGGCCGGCAGCGGATCGTAGTCGACTGCGACGAGCTCTGCGGCATCGATGGCCTGAGCAGCGGTTTCGGCAACGACAATGGCAACTGCCTGACCGACATAGACGACCCTGTCCTGGGGAAGGGGCTTGCGCAATGGGTTGACGTATATCTCGCCGTCCGGTCGACGGAGAGGTCCGGTCTCCTCGTCAACGCCATAGCCCGGCGCGAACAGGCCGCCCAAACCGTCCGCTTCCCAATCCTCGCCGCTGAGCACGGCAAGCACGCCGGCCGACGCGAGCGCTTGCGAGACATCGATGCCCAGAATCCTCGCATGGGCATGCGGGGAACGGACCATTGCCGCATAGGATTGCTTGGGCAGCACCAGATCGTCGGCGTAGCGGCCTCGTCCCGTGAGCAGCCGCTTGTCCTCGCTGCGGGCGACAGCCCGCCCGGGGCTGAACTTCATGACTGTCCTCCGAAACCTGCTACGATCCACAATGCCCTGAAACAGTGCGAGCACTATTCATCGAACATGGATACTCCCCAGGTTCTCAACCGCGCGCCGCGTCATTGTGGCGGCGATCTGAGCCCTGTACTCGGACCCGCCGTGCAAGTCGCTTGCCATCGTTGCGGGATCCGGCGCCAATCCACCGAGGCTCGCGGATGTAAAATTAACGGAAAGGGCCTGTTCAGCCTCTTGCCAGCGGAAAACCCCATCCGCGCCCGCGCCGGTAATCGCCACCCGCGCCTCGCCATCGACGCGCGCTACGAAGCTGCCGGCCATAGCGTAGCGGGAGGCGAGGTTGCAAAGCTTGGCATAGCCGGCAACCTCGGGGATCGGGAAGACGATCATCACGATGATTTCGCCTGGCTCCAGCGCAGTGGTGAACAGGCCTTCAAAGAACGCATCCGCGCCGATCGCGCGCTTGTTGGTGACGATGCGTGCACCGAGGCCAAGAACGGCCGCGGGATAGTCGGCAGACGGATCGTTGTTCGCCAGCGATCCGCCGATGGTGCCGACATTGCGCACTTGAGGATCGGCAATGGAGCCAGCGAGCAACGCTAGGGAAGGGATGGCGTGCGCTATCTCGTTAGACGTCGCGACGGCATGGTGTGTGCTCGCGGCACCGATCTCCAAGCGATCCGCATGCAAAGCGATGCCGCCAAGTTCGGGGATCGCCCTTAGGTCTATAAGGACATCGGGCTTGGCCAAGCGGTTCTTCATCGCTGGAATGAGCGTGTGTCCGCCTGAGACGTAGGAGGCGGATTCATAGCTTTGGTAGATGCCTTCGGCTTCGACCAGGGACAGCGCGCGATGATAGGTGAAAGGATAAGGATACATCGGCTATCGCCACGTCGACTGGCGATAGTCTTGCGCCGCAGCCAGGACGGCCTCGACGATCGTCTGGTAACCGGTGCAACGGCAGATGTTGCCCTCCAGACCCTCGCGCACGCTCCTCTCGTCCAGTTCGCCATTATGCTGTCGCACCAGCGCCACTGCTGCCATGACCATGCCCGGTGTGCAGAAGCCGCATTGCAGCCCGTGCTTGAGGTTGAAGGCCCGCTGCATGGGATGAAGGTCCTCGGGTTGCCCCAATCCCTCAATGGTCGTCACATGGCAGCCTTGGACTGCCGCAGCCAAAATTGTGCAGGACTTAACGGCGTGCCCGTCGACCAAAACGGTGCACGCCCCGCATTGCGTCGTGTCGCAACCGACATGCGTACCGGTAAAGCGCATGTGGTCGCGCAGGAAATGCACGAGCAAGGTCCTGTCCTCCACGACATGAATTGCCTGCAGGCCATTCACCGTCATTGAGACTTCACGCATCGGAAGCTCTCACACCGAAACGCGCTCGGAGGCCAGCGCCGCGAACGTCGAGAAGAACTGGCCCGACAGCTTGGCGGATGTCGATTGGATCAGCCGCGAGCCCAATTGCGCCAGCCTGCCGCCGATCTTGGCATCCGCTTCGTAGTTAAGCTGCGTGCCTTCCGGCACATCCGACAGGCTCACCTTGGCGCCCCCCGATGCAAAGCCGGCAGCACCGCCATTGCCAGATCCGGTGATGCGGAATGCGCTCGGCGCATCGAGGTCGGTCAGCTTCACCGATCCTGAAAATGTCGCTTTCACCGGTCCGATACCCAGTGCCACCTTGGCGGTGAAGCCGTCTTCCACGCTCCCTTCAAGGCTTTGACACCCCGGTATGCAGCCTCGCAGGACGTCGGCATCCATCAGCAAGTCCCATACCTTCTCGCGGGGTGCGCGGATGACGAACTGCCCTCCAAGTTCCATCACGATCCTCCTCAATCTCCTGCTTTCGCTGCAGGAAGGTGCTTGCGCTTATGAGGCCACGTCGCCACAGCCGGATCAAGCTGTGTCGCAAGAGCGGGTGCAAGTTTTGTTATAGCCCTACAGGAGTGCAGCAAGGGACGACTTGTGCCGACCGCAATACGGATTCACCAATATGGTGGGCGCTGCCGGCACCTGTCAGTGGAGGACATGCGGATGATCGACGATTTTTCGGGAAAGGTCGCTTTTGTGACCGGAGCAGGCAATGGAATTGGGCGTGAAACGGCACAAGCCTTTGCTCGTTCAGGCGCAAAGGTCGCCGCGGCGGACGTCGATATGGCGAGCTGTGAGGCTTTGGTTCGGGAGATCAAGAAGGACGGAGGGTCGGCACTCGCCCTGCATTGCGATGTGACGGTCGAGGCGGACGTGCAGGCTGCGATAGCCGCAACCGTAACCACTTTCGGTCGTCTCGACATGGCCTTCAACAATGCCGGCAAGTTCCAGAGGGTGGCTCCTTTGGCCGACATACCGCCGGAGGAGTGGCGGCGAATAATGGACATCAACGTAACGAGCGCCTATCTATGCATGCTCCACGAAATCCCAATCATGCTGCGACAGGGCGAAGGCTGCATCGTCAACGCGTCGTCCGGCGCCGGTGTGATCGGTACGAAAGGTGCAGCAGCCTACGGCGCGGCCAAGCACGCCGTCCTCGGGTTGACCCGTTCGGCGGCGCTCGACTACGCCACGCACAATATCCGCATCAACGCCGTCTGCCCTGGCGTGATCGAGACAAACATGATGCGGGAGGTCTCGGGCGGCACCGCAGAGGGCAGGGCTGCTATGGTCGAGCTCGAGCCCATCGGGCGGCTAGGCCAACCCGCGGAGATTGCTGCGGCCGTTTTGTGGCTTTGCTCGCGCCATGCAAGCTTCGCGCTCGGTCATGCGCTCGTCGTGGATGGCGGACACACGATCCGCTGAATGTCTGGAAGCTGGCGCGTAAGCTTGGGTGGGCGCAGTCGGTCCAGATGAGGTACCGGGACGTTGCAGCCCTCAACGCTTATTGGGGAATGGGATTGCGCCTGCGACCAAGCCGTTGCTGGGCAACTGCCGCTCTAGAACCATCCGAAAAGCGGTTGCCAACCTGCATCCGCCCTCGCGTAACGCCCCGGGCAGTATCGGTATTTAGTTTAACTGACACTCACGCGCTATGCGTATAGCCGCCGTCGCAAGCGATGGTCTGGCCGGTGATGAAAGAGGATGCAGGCGATGACAGGAACATGATCAGCCCGACCAGATCCGGCGGCTCCATTCCGCGCTTGATGCATTGCTGCGCGATCTGCGTCCGGCGAAGGTCCAACGTGGGATTGACCTCGCGGTCGACCTCTGTTGCCACTGCCCCTGGACGGATACAGTTCACATTGACACCATCTTCCCCCAGCTCCCGCGCCATGGCGTTGGTGAATCCGATCATGGCCGACTTGGACGTCACGTAGTGCATGTAGTTCATGACCCCCTTCGTGACGGCGTCGGAGGCGATGTTGATAATACGGCCCCATCGCGCCGCCTGCATGACTGGGGCGACGGCCCGCGAGCAGAGGAATGGACCAGTGACATTGACGCGCATCACCATGTCCCATTCCTCGGTCGGGATTTGGTAGAACTTGCGCTTCTTGAGAGATGCAAAGACTGCCGCGTTGTTGATTAGGACATCGATGCGTCCGTACGCAGCGAGGGTATCCGCGACCATGCGTTCCACGGAGGCGGGATCGGCGACGTCAACGAAAGCAGCCATCGCGCGTCCGCCGCGTTCTTCTATTTCAGACCTCACACGCTGCGCGTTGGCGATCTGGACGTCTGCGACAACCGGAATGGCGCCCGCCGCTGCGAACTGCCTCGCCAGTTCGCGCCCGATGCCCTGGCCGCCTCCTGTTATGATCACCACACGTCCCGCGACGCCGAAGTCCCTGGCCCATTCGGGCACTCCAGACTCCTGGGGTGCCTTTACAATTTCCACATGATCCACCTTCTTACTCCCCAATTTCTTGAGTGTGTCGTCTGTCCGTCGTCTCCGCGCTCGGAGATCGCCGGAAGGATTGCACGATCGCCATTGCCGAGCGCGCCAAGAGGGCGCGATGCTGCCCATTAAGACGCGGTATTCGCCCGGCCAGATACTGTCCCATGGACCGGGAGCCGACCGTAGTCCGATGGCCAGATACTATCGCCGCGATCTCGATGCCGCGAAACGAGCAAACGAGCACGTCAAGTGACACCGCGCGCTGCCCCATTCGGGTCGAACAAGGTGAGGGCTTGGAGGAAATAATCATTCGGATATCGGGTCTTGCGCTTTCGGGCCTCGCCCCTCGGTTGGTCACAGATTGAGTAAGAGCGTTTCGGTTGGCAAGAAGACTGTCGCGCAGAGTGATGTGGTAATAACGCCAAGCTATCAGTCTTACTAAGCTGACTGCTTTGTTGGATTGATTTTGCAAGATCGAAACATCGAAGCGTCCCCAACAGCCCTGATCCAGTTGATGGGGAACCCACTATCTTCGCCGTGCCTCGCGGGCGCCTCACGGTTACGTGATCAGGACCATATAGATGACTGTTATACCGGTTCGGCTCGCTTTTGGCCTGTTCGGTTGTCAGGAAGCGTTCCTGATATAATCTCGTATGGCAGGAACCGATTGGCGTTGCGCGTGCATTTGGGTCGATCGTGAGAGACGTCTGGAGATCAGTGGGAAGCTCGCGGGACTTTCCCCGACGGGGAGCCATCGGGGCAGTCTGTCAAGGAGGCAACAGACAGCGTCGCGGTATTCATGCGGCTCCCTCAAAGTTGGCATGGACCACGCGCTCGCATGACGGCGCAGCCTTAGCCGGTCGCGCGGTTCGGCTTGGACAGGGAGGTGCATTGGCA
>Ga0081455_10000695_pt1 | contig 43608 bp, 41 predicted proteins | sample TabmetS3T2R1_FD_70207 | JGI IMG/M metagenome (GOLD analysis project Ga0081455, IMG submission 70207) | Tabebuia heterophylla rhizosphere microbial communities from the University of Puerto Rico - S3T2R1 | ecosystem: Host-associated > Plants > Roots > Rhizosphere ... | reverse complement strand
AAAAGATTCCTGGTTCAGCAGAGATGCGGCAATCGCTGCGCCAGCGATATTTGCGGCGTAAACATCGCTGCGAAAATGAGCGCCTGAAACGAGGCGGCTGAAGCCGTAATCCTGAATGCGCTTGTATATCTGTTCTTTTTTCTCAGGGAGCATTTCGACCAGCACCATTCCCACGACGGCGCCGTAGGTGGCATGACCGGAAGGATAGGAAGTCGAATCGCGGTCACTCAGCTTTTTCAGAGTGTGCAGCTTGTTCTCGTGCAGCCGGTAAGGGCGCGTTCTCATGAATGTTGTCTTCGCCTCGCGCACGGTGTGCTCTACCGCAGCGCCAATGCAATCGAAGAAGCGAGCGGCCGATTCCGACAGTTGTTCGACCTTAATACCCATTCCCCCCAGAAAACGCTCAACCGTTCTATGATCGTCTCCTTTGACATGTTCGACCTGCCGCGGCGTCCGTGCCTCCTGTAGCCGCAGGAGTTCTTGCAACTCTGCCTTGGTGTGCGCGCTATCCGGCTTTGGCGGAGGCATGAGGATCGCGGCAACCGGCACAGCAGGGTCAGGGCACGACGGATCGGCGGCAACGGCCTGCAAACTGACCAACAGCGGAAGCACCGCAACCGGAAACAGGCATACGCGACGGCGATTCTGTTTCATGAGCTAGTCCGAAACGCGAATGTATCAGGACGCTTTTGCCTGCGGTTTTCTTGCGACCTCGCGAAGGCGTGGCGGAGCGCTGCCAAGGCCAAACAACAGCGCGATCTCGCTCATTCGTTTTTTGTCCTCGGCTGATAGTTCGCCCCGCGCGTTCATGAGCTGGCTGATCAGCCCATATGCCTTTTGGCGAGTCTCCGCGTCGGCCGGAAGCATCGATGGAATTGCCGCGAGCGCCGCTTCCTGGTCTATCAACAAGATATAGAATTGTTCGCGCATCAGGGCCTTGAAATCCGCCAGCGACATGTCGCCATGTTCCTCGCGAATGCGGCGGGCCATTTCAAAACCGCGCTCGTCGATGGAGGCGCGGTTCATGCCCGCATAAATAAGAGCACGGATAACGGCGGCGCGCAGACCGCCTTCCGGAATGCGGGATTTCAGCTCTTCGATTCGCTTCTGCAACAGCTCGCCATGTAGAGGGTTTTTAGCTGCCTTCCGCAGATGCTGCGTTCCGGCCGGGTCGATCCCGACCGCAGCCTGGAGCGTCGGCGAACCGTAAACCGCGAGGAACGTCCGCTCGGCCAGTTTTTCCATGGCCTCGCGACATCCATCGAGCGCGGACACAATCTGGTTTGAAAAATTCTCCTGCATCGCGACAAACGGATTATCGGAGGCGACTGGCTTTCGATCCTGGCGAATTTGCTCTGCAAGCATCTCAATTTGAGCCATTGCTGGATTTTGATCTGAGAACATTTCATATTGCAGGCGAAGGGGATGCATTTGACGCATCCAGTCCGCGGCCTGCGTGCTGACCATTGCCCGCACGACGGGCTGCGCAAAAGTGCGATAAAGCGCAAGATTAATGTCGGAAACGCGGGCGGCTGTCGCAAAGCGGCGCTCGTCGGCCATGTCGTTGCCGCCCAACGCGCGGATGTCTTCCAGGGTCCTTGTCTCGCACCGCATCACCCAGTTTCCAAGTGCCAGATCCGGGTTCGTAGTCTCCGCGGTCTTGTCCTCGAAAATCGCCTGATAGAGCCCGGGAGGAAGTGTATCGATGAGGTCGATATTGCTGGAGAATTCTCCATGTTCCTTCTTGGCGACGCCACCGGAAACGAAGATGCCGAGGTGGCCGATCGTTTCATGAATCGTGTAGACGATCGTCTGTCCATTCGCGCGGATGTCATCGACGCTGTTATAGAGATCGAGAATCCATCCGAGCGCTTGTTGCGGCGGGGTGACGTTGTCGCCCTTCGAGCAGAACACGACGATCGGAGAGCGGATGTTGCGCAGGTCGATAGTCGCTCCATCCGGGGTTTTGATGCGCCCGGCGGCCAGATTGTTGCCGATAAACAGCTCATCGACGATGAACTGGATTTCCTCTGCGTTCAGATTGACGTGGCCGCCCCACCACTTCTCGAATCCCAGATACCGCGGGGCCTCCGTATCGATCTTGGAATAAAGGTTATATTGCTTGGTCCAGAGCGTATTCGCCGGATTTTGATTTTCGAAATTCTGCACCAGCCAGGCGCCATCGAACTTGCCGTGGCCAAGGTCGCTCGCAAGGGCTGTCAGCCAGCTGCCGCCCAGCAATCCTCCTGAATAGCGCATCGGGTATTTCCCGTGCACGCCGGCCCAGTACGAAAGCGGCGATCCGGCGACAATGATCGGCCCAAACAATTCCGGGCGAAGCGCAGCGACCATCATGATCGCCCAGCCCGCCTGGCAATTTCCGATCACGCACGGCTTGCCGTTCGCTTCCGGGTGCTCGGCCGCGACCTTTTCGACGAATAACGCTTCGGCGCGAGCGATGTCCCCAATCGTCTGTCCCGGCACAGGCTCAGGCAGGAACCCGACGAAATAACAGGGATGGCCCGCCTTGAATGCGACGCCGATTTCGCTGTCCGCTTTGAAGCCGCCAATGCCTGGCCCATGTCCGGCGCGCGGATCAACGACAATAAAAGGGCGCAGCTTGGGATTGATCTTGACTCCGGCAGGCGGAACGATGCGCACAAGCGCATAATTGACGGGCCGTTCCAAGGTTCGCCCGTCGACTACAAGCTCCGCCTTATAGTCGAGCACATTCGGCGCCGTTTCCGCCATGTGTTCGCGGTACTGGTTTCCCCGCTCACGCATGACATCCCAAAACAGGATGCTGCGCTGGAACGCGTCGGTCGCGTACTCCATGGCGGGTGCGAACATGCCGAACGCTGCCGTGTCGAACTCCGATGAAGGAGCTTTTTTTTGCCCTGATGTCATTTGTGGACTCCCTCTTTCCAGATCCCGTGAGACGATGCCACGCTGTCGCACCCTCTAGTCCATGATGTGATAGCCGCCATCGACGTAAAGCGTTTCGCCGGTGATCAAGCGCGCCGCATCATGCGCGAGGAAGGCGGTCGCCACTCCCACGTCGTCGATGCTGACAAGGCTGCGTGCCGGCGCCTGTGCCTTCGCCTTCTCGAGCAATGCATCAAATTCCGGGATGCCCGAGGCTGCCCTGGTCGCCAATGGGCCCGGTGAGATCGCATGCACGCGAATGCCTTTTGGTCCGAGCTCTGCTGCGAGATAACGAACCGTGCATTCGAGCGCTGCTTTGGCAACTCCCATGATGTTGTAATTCTTAACGACCATCTGGCTGCCGTAATACGACATCGTGAAGAGAGTGCCGCCCTTCTTCATCAGTGGTTCGGCCAGGTGTGCCATTCGAATAAAGGTCCAGCAGGACACATCCATCGTTGTCGCGAAACCTTCCCGCGATACGTCGACCACGCGCCCCTGCAGCGCGTCCTTCGGCGAAAAGGCGATGGAGTGAACGACGTAGTCTAGCTTGCCCCATTCTTTGCTAATTCGCTCAAAAACAGCTTCGATCTGGCCCTCCGCGCTGACGTCGAGCGGCATAAAGATCGGAGCTTCGAGCGCTCGGGCAAGAGGCTCGACGAACTTTTTGGCTTTCTCGTTAAGATAGGTGACCGCGACCTCGGCACCGAAGGCCCGGAAAGCTTTCGCACACCCCCAGGCAATTGATTTGTCGTTGGCAATGCCGACGATGAGACCCTTTTTGCCTTCCAGGAGCTTGGCCTTCACCGCCGGGAGCATCGGTGCAGCGCTTTTGTTCATGTGAGTCTCCACATAACGTTCCGCAATCTGTTTGATTGCACGAAAAGCCTGGCGGCGATCCCTGGCATCGTTGATGCGCGCGATTTCCCGGCCATTGATCTTAAGCTGACCTTCACCCCAGGGGGCGATTTCCATTTCCAGCTGATCGTAACCAACGCTGGCGACATATTGCTGCAGGGTCGCGCCCTTGCCGACGGCCAATGACTCGTTGGTTTTCCACTCCAGCATTCAGGTCTTACCCATCAGAATACCGTCGACGACGAGGAACCTAGGCTGGGAAAAATAATTGCAGCAAACGAGATCTTCTTGACCTGAATCAAATGCGGTGCGGTCCAGTCCACGCGCCTGAAATGCCTCAATTTCTGAAGCGTAACAGCGACGCGCGATTGAGCAGGACCAATGTCCGGGGAGATATCCGGGCAATAAGTTCGGATCGTTCCAGTTCCGTAATGGTTCGACTGACGGTCTCGATTGTGAGCCCCAGGTGATCGGCAATATCCTGGTGGGACATCGGAAGATCGAGATATTTCGCCGTTCCCAATCTTTTCGACAAATCGAGCAGGAAGGTTGCGACACGACACCTCGCACTCCTGCTCATCAGCAGGGCGTGCTCCTGGGTACGCCGAAGTTCGTTCGTTGTGGCAGCCAACAGGAAACTTGCAATTCGACTGTCGTGGGCGGCGACGGCCAGCAAGGCGCTGCGCTTGAGATACAGCACCAATGCATTGGTGGCTGCCTCGGCGGAAAGCAGGTGGTTCAGATCAGTCCAGCCGAACAGCTCTCCCGGCAAGTAAAAGCCCGCGATACTGCGGGTTCCGTTTTGAAATGTCCGACAGCTGCGGACGATTCCTTCCAGAACCAAGAATATGTAATCGGCTGGGTCTCCTTCACATACGATGACCTGATCCCGATGGTAGCGGATGGGGCCGCGCCTAAGGGCAACAATGGTGCGCTGCACCAGTTTCTGGTCGTCGACCTCCAAAAATGGGCAGGTAACCGGCGCCTTTACGGTCCTGTCGTCGAACAGGTGTTTGCGCAAAGGCGAGCCAGGTCCCTTGATCACCTTGAAGTGGGCCATTTGTTCCCCCATTAGTTTGGCCTCACGGGATTCAAGGAATAAATGGCTTATAAAATTTAGAAAGTTGGACCTTGGCCCAATTTGCGGTAGCGACGGGAGTGGCAGGAGGGGGCGATGCTACGGCAACTTATCGTTGGCGGCGGCGTGAGCGTCTGCAACATCGCAATTCACGCCCTCATGATGATCCTGGTCGTGCAGGTGGCCAGGATAACGGCGAAAAGAGAGACGACGCATTCATCGCTGTTGCTGATCGGCGTCATGATTGCAGCCGTCTCGGTTCTCATGATCGCGCACGCGTTCGAAGTCATTGTCTGGTCATTGGCCTACTGGATTGTCGACGCAGCGCCCGGCTCGAAGCTCGTATATTTTGCGTTCGTCAATTACACGACGCTGGGCTATGGCGATGTGATACCAGCGCAGCGCTGGCAACTGCTCGGCCCGATCACGGCGATGAACGGCGTATTGCTGTTTGGCTGGTCGACCGCCGTTATTTTCGAGATCCTGCGCAGGACGATGACGGTCGCTGCCTGGGAGGGCCGGGAAGCACCTAGGGCGCGTTAGTCGTTGATCCGTCCCGAGCGTCTAAAGGCGGGACGGTACGCAGATTTACAGCGGCGATGTCCTGGTTTGCGTCTTGAGCTCGTTATTATCTTTCTGCTCAAGCGCCTCGCGTGGCACGACTCTGTCCTGTGTATACCAGACAATGAGCCCGCCGATGCAGGGCGTGATCGGGGCCAAACCGGTCACGTTCTTCCCGTCGATGTTCCCGCTCTTTGCTGATAGTATGGTGGACATCTGACGTCCTTTCGCGGTCTACGGGCACTCTCTTGAATAGACCCCTTTTGCCAACCCTTGTGTGAGGTACTTCACTCTCGCGCCGCAGAATCCTGAACCATGAGGAGGGGCTCTCATGATTACGGTTCCCGAGCTGGCATCCGAGGCGCTGGGAAATTTCCTTTTCACCCAATTGAGCCGCAGGTTTCATTCGACCGAGGCGCAACTGACCGAGATCATTCCATCGGTTGCCCGCCTGTCACTCGAGTGCATTGGAAACAGCGATGCCCTTTACCACAATGTCGAGCATACGATGCTCGTCACGTTGGTCGGCTACGACATCATGAAGGGAAGGGCGCTGCTGACACCCACCACCCCGAGTGATTATTCGCATCTCCTTGTCGCGTGCATGTTCCATGACATCGGGTATGTGCGGGGCATTCTGAAGGGCGATGGTCCCGACGGTTATGTCATCGATGCGCGCGGCAACAAAACGGAAATCCCCCGCGGCTCATCCGATGCATCGCTTTTGCACTACCATGTCGATCGATCAAAACTGTTCGTCATGGAACGCCTCGCCAATCACGAGTACCTGGACGCAAAGAGAATCGCGCGCGCCATAGAGTTCACACGTTTCCCGGCGTCAACTGTCGAGCCGGATGATAACGGCAACGAAGAGGGCTCGCTTGTCCGGGCTGCCGATCTGATTGGGCAGCTCGGCGATCCGCAATATCTGCGCAAGGCCAATGCCCTTTACTATGAATTCGAGGAAGTCGGTCTCAACCGGCAGCTCGGCTATGAGTCGCCTGCCGATCTCACCGAGCTCTATCCCCAGTTTTACTGGAAGACAGTTTCTCCGCACATTCAGAGCGCCATCCGTTATCTCAATGTGACATCGAGCGGGCGGCAGTGGATTGCGAACCTGTACAGCAACGTTTTCCGCGCGGAGCGCGATCTCAGCCTTTGCGGGCCGGAACTCTGATCGAGATCATCCCGGACCACAGGGTTTGGAACGGTCAATTCGCTGCTTCTATCCAGCGCAGAAACCGGCCACTTGCGACGCCGCGCGTGAGCGCAAGGTTGTATTCCTGGAACACTTCGGCTGTGTGCCAGCCGCCCTTGGGCCAATTCTCGACTGCGGTCTGTAGCCGTCCCAGGTCGATGATCCGTCTGGCCAATGGAGACTTTGCCAGCTCGGCGATCTCCGATGCGAGCTCCGATCGCTGATTTTCGATTTTTTCGTACCAGTCGGCGGCCTGCAGACCGCTCAGGCGATTGGTCAGGACCATTTCCGGAAGCAGGCCCCACATCGCGCGCCGGATCAATGAGCGATCGATGCCTTCGGCAAGATACTGTTCGGATGGAATACCGAAGCAATACGAGACCACGTCCATATCGGCTGTGGGATCGCGGACTTCGACGCCGGTGATAGCTTTCTCCGCCGCATGCCAATCGCCGACATAATCGACGTGGGCCAGTCCCCGCGTGCGCTCGTCTCGCCGCATCCGATAGAGAAAGTCGTGGCCAAATTTTTTCGCGCGCGCGTCGATGGCCATCTCTGCTGCGAAGTCGGCGTCGATCGCAGCATGATCCTGCCAGGGCCCGACGCGCGTTGGTCGGCGCCGACGATCGGCCCAATCGCCGAAGTGCGAGGGGACAAGAGGTTCGAGCAGGAGCTTGCGCAGCGCGACCCAGCGCGAGTAGGGCGTGGTCCGATAGTAGAGGTGCCATTGCCGGAAGGCCAACAGTAGCCTGCCGCGAAGCAAATGGCCGACCGTTTGCGACCAACCGTTCCAGCTTATTGTGTAATTTCCATAAAGGCCGCCCAGAAGCACTCGGAGCCCTTGGGCGCGGGCCCGCTGAAGAATGGCCATGTTCCAACCGAAGTTGGTCGGGTTGCGGACCGGGCTACCCAGCGCAACAAAGAACCGTTCAAGCTGTGCAAAGTCACTGCACTCATCGTTGCGCACATATTCGACATCTATGTTGCCGACGTGTTTCTGAATGGCATCCACATAAGGGGTCTCGTCGGCGTAGCAGCCCTCCGGCACAGGCCCGTTGAAATTGCGGCGAGGCACACCGGTGAAAGCGAGAAGTCGCTGGTTTTTTTCCGTCAGAGCGCGGGCGGCAAGCGCGGAAACCGACGACGAATCCAGCCCTCCACTGAGCATTGACCCGATCGGATGGGAGCTGCGTATTTGCCGGCGTACCGCCGTATCCAGACGTTCGCGCAGGCCATCCGCATAGTCTTGATCGGAGGCCAGATGGACCGGCTTTATGTCGGACGGCGACCAGTAGCACCGCTGGACTGTCGAACCGTCGGGGCCCACACGAAGCGTGTGCGCAGGCGGGACCCGAAACACGTGTTGGTACATGGTCGTGGCGTGGTCGGAATGATTGAGCACCAGAAAATCGGCCAGTTTCTCCTCGGACAATTCGCGCGGCACCTCATCAAAGGCGAAGAGTCCATTGGGCATGCTCGCGAATGCGAAAAATCGCCGGCTTCGATGCCACATCACCACATTCAACCCGAGGTGATCGCGCGCCAGCGTCAGAGTGCAACTGCGGGGGTCCCAGATCGCCACGGCGAAGGGGCCACGCAACAGTCGCCAGATGTGGTCGCCGAGCTTTTCCCAGCCAGCGAGTATCACGCGCGAGTCCGACCATTCCCTTGCGTCCTGGCGCGCAATTCCGATCCGCGTCAGCAGATCGTCGCGATTGTCGATGCGTGCGTCGGCAGTGACCAGGGCTCCGCTCACGCCTATCTGCGGCTGGCGATCAAACCGATCTTCGGGCGTCATCCGCATCAGCGCGTGCACGAAGCCAACCGATTGGCTCATGCGCATGTCGGTTCGATCAGGGCCGTACTGCCGAAGCGCACCCGCGACACGCTCAAGTTGCCGCTGGTCTGCGGGCCGGCCATCGAGTCTCATCAATCCGGCGATTGCACTCATAAGTGTGCTCCGCCGAATTCAGCCAGAAGCGCGTACCCGGCCTCTTCACCGCCAGTATCGATTTTATGCTTGCCGACTTCGACCCAGGCATGGGCGGCCAGACCGCTTTGCTTCCGGGCAACGCCAAGACAAAGCCGGCTCGCGATTCCGCGTCGCCGCAGCATGGCGTGGGCTGCCAGCGCACGATGTAGACAATGCGCATCAATCCAGGATTTTGCAGCGACATTCCCAACGGCCCACGCTACCCAGCTTGCCTCGTCAGCGGTGAAACGATTGATGCTGTTCAACGGCCTGTCGGCCCAGGAGAAAATGCGATCAGGGGGGATAAACCGCACAGCCAGCCGCGCCAAGGCAATCATCACGGCGGCTTCCCGCAGGTACATGCGCCTGATCGTCTTCAGCTTCATTGCGCCCCATCCGGTGGCATCGTGCGTATCAGTTGTTGCTCCAGGAGTGTTTTAAGGAAGGGCGTCACTTCGCGCGCGACCATTTCCCTGTCTACGCGATGATTCTGCGAAAGGCTGTCAAAGATCCTGCCGACCGGGCAGGGCTCGGCGAGCATGCGCCAGATTTCGGTGCCGACGCGATTGAAATCGAAGTACGCGCCCGCGCTCAGACTCATGACGACGGTGCGACCGTCGAGCTCGGCAGTAGGCAATGTCTTGTCCTGCACGAGAACGCTATCGAGCGACAGGTTCAAAGCCGCAACTCCGAAATTGCAAGGGTTATCCGATCGCTATCATCGACGAATAATGCCAACTGCGGCTCGATGGCGCAAAGCCGGGCAAGCATTCCTCGACGATGCGCGAGCGATAATTCTATTTCTTGGTGCGCGCCGCGAGTGGGAACGCCATCTCGAACGAAAAACCCATTTTTGTTGCCGGCTCGGAAGGCGGCCGCGGCTCGGCAAGTGCAGGGTCGTTTGTTACGGGACCCGGGGACTTTGTTTCAGTGATCGCCGTCTTGGTAACCGCGGGCGGCTCCCAGGTATTGTTCCGCTTGTCTTTGCTCTGGGCAATCCTGGTCCGCGTCATCGCCGAGCTCCGAAGCTTGCGTCCTTTCCGCGTTCTATGGGATCGGCTCCAAGCTGGCAAGGCTCCGGCCGAGTCACTGCCGCGTCCGCGCGGCGTTAACCCTCACGCGCCGACAAATAAAAACGATTGACCTGCCAGAAGACCAAGCAGTCGCAGCCGCTTGGCATCGAATAGAGCGCATGATACGCTTTTTGCGCCACGAGGGGTTTGAGCCGAAAAACAAGCACTTACGACCAGGTGATGATCGCGCTCGAGAATTAGAAAGGGATCCGGCATGGCAGAGAATCCGACGTCGTCGAGCTCAGAAAGAAGCGATGCCACTGCGGCCAGCACGCCGGAGACGCGCGAGGAAATGGCGTCGAAATTGGTTGAGCGGTTCGCTTTGTGGTCTGGCGTCGCGGGGTTGATCCCTGTGCCACTCGTTGACGTGGCCACAGTCGGCGGCCTGCAGATCCAGATGGTGCGCCGCATCTCGCAAATCTACGATGTCGAGTTTTCGGAAAATCGCGGCAAGGCTCTGATCGCAAGTATCGTCGGTTCTCTCATCCCGGCGACAAGCGGCATCGGCGCTGCAAGCATGCTGAAGGCCGTGCCGATCATCGGAACGATTGCCGGCGGGTTTATGATGCCGGTGCTTTCAGCGGGCGCCACCTACGCGATCGGCAAGGCGTTCATTCAACACTTCGCCACCGGTGGGACGCTTCTTGACTTCAATCCGCCGGACTATCGCGAGTTCATCAGGCGTCAGCGGGACATGTGGGATTCGCGCAAAGGGCGCACCACCAAGTCCAGCACTGAAGCCACGACCAGTCCTTAAGCGCCCTCGGGGGTGGCGTTTGGGAGTTGATCCAGTCTGTCGCAGCGCCGGTAATTTCCACGGGCGGGGCCGAGCCCAATGCTCGAAGCCATTATCTATATAGTATTCTGTGCTCTCACCGGACTTTGCGGTATCGACCGCCGTCTGGGTTTTTTCGGTACTTTTCTTCTGGCCCTTCTTACCACTCCATTTGTAGTCTTGCCCATTTTGCTGCTTACTGGGCCATCGCGCCGCGCCGAATGGCACCGCCGGAATTGACCGAAGTCGTGTGTCGGGTTCGGCGCGGATGCATGGCGCTGCGCCGACGGCAGCATTTCGTAGTTGTGTAAACGGAAGACATCGCACTTATGTCCTTCCTCCAGCTCGTTCGCCGCGAAATGCACGGCTCGCTGCCGAAGCTGCTGCTCATGTCCGGGCTTGGAGGCATCAGCACCGCCGCGATCCTCGGCGCGATCAACGCCGGGCTGCAGAGCGGTCCGACCTTGTGGGCTTCCACGCTTTTCATCATTGCGCTGTTCCTGTTCATCAAGACCCAATACTACGTCACCATCACGACGACCGCCGAGATCGAAGCAATCATCCATAAAATACGCGTGCGCCTGATGGATCAAATCAGGCGCTCGGAGCTCCTGTCGATCGAGGGAATCGGACGGGCAAGCATCGTTGCCGCGATCACCAGCGATACGGCGCTCCTTACGCAGGCGAGCAACATGCTCTGCTTCACGGTGCAGGGCGCAGTCCTGATCTTTTTCGTGGCGATCTACGTCGCGTTCCTGTCTCTCGCTGCGATCATCACGACAATCGTCATTGTGTCGGTCGCGGCGGCGATTTTCCATATGAAAAATCGTCAGCTGGTCGTTGAAAAGCAGAGGGCGGCGGAATGGGAGCGCCGGCTGTTCGACCGCCTGACCGATTTCCTGGATGGATTCAAGGAAGTCAGACTCAACTCGGCACGCAGCGCCGCGTTGTACGACGATGCGGTGGATGTATCGCGAACGGCCGCCAACATAAAGATCAAGAGCCAGGCCGAGACGTTCAAGATGATCGTGACGTCGCAGATCTCGATGTATGTTTTGCTTGGCGCGGTTGTCTTTATCGCTCCTCAGTTCAGCGAGTCGCTGGGCGGTGCCGCACTGACAAAGACCACGACCGCCCTGATGTTCATCGTGGGAGCGTGCTTCGGCCTCGTGCAATCGATACCCATCTTGCTAAGCGCGAATGCCGCGGCGGACCGCATCGAGCAGTTGGAAAGGGCGATGCGAGCAACCGTTTCTTCGATCGAGCCGCGTGAGATTCCTGCGCTCAAGCGCTTCCGCAAAATCGAGATGCGCAGGATCATATTTCGCTATGTCGACAGATTTTCCGAGACCGCATTCCAGATCGGTCCGATCGACTTCGAACTGGATCCCGGGGAGCTGGTCTTCATTACCGGCGGCAACGGCTCGGGAAAATCGACATTCTTGCGGGTGCTGTCCGGGCTCTATCCGCCCGATTCCGGTGAAATCATCCTCGATGGCCGGCTGATCAACGACCTCACGCGCGATGAGTATCGTTCGCTGATAGCCGGCATCTTCTTCGACTATCACTTGTTCAAGCGGCTTTACGGAGTGCCCGAGCCAAATCGGGGGGAGGTTGAGCGCCTGCTGACCCAGTTCCGTCTGGCCGACAAGACCGGGTTGGCTGATGGCGAGTTCCGCACGCTCGACCTTTCGGGCGGTCAACGCAGGAGGCTCGCACTCATCGTCAGTCTTCTCGAAAAACGTCCGATTCTGCTGCTTGACGAATGGACGGCCGAACAGGACCCCGAATTCCGGCGCAAATTCTATGATGAGCTCCTGCCGGACCTGATGAAGGCCGGGACGACTGTCGTGGTGATTACCCACGACGATCGTTACCTCGACGAGCTGGACCTGCCTGCGCGCAGGATTCGCATGGACGAGGGGCGAATTGTGGAGCAGCGTACGATCAAGAAGAGACGGCGGTAGGGAGACGGACTGATGGTTACGTATGCGGAGTCCCTTTATGAAATGCCGCCCAGGCAGAAAAAACGCGCGTTGACGCGGTTCATCGGACGTCATTTGCCCGGTTTGACTGTCACGCTGCTGGCGTCATTGCTCCTGATCACTATTCTTTTCCCTTATGTTGTCATCACCGTCCCGAGCGGCCATGTCGGAGTTCTATGGAAGCGTTTCAACGGCTACGACTTCTATTGTTGGTGCTTCGTGGGCCGAGGCACGATTCTGGATCCTCGCCAGCTGCGGAATGAAGGCCTCCATCTCGTGTGGCCGTGGGACAAGCTTTTCGTCTACAATCTGCGACTGCAGTCTTCCACCCAGACATATAACGCCATCAGCAAGGACGGCGTGAACGTAACCGCGCAAATCAATATCCGGTTTCAATTGCTGCATAACTCGGTGGGCGTGCTTCACAAATTCATCGGGCCCCACTACCTGGCTTCGGTCGTGGATCCCGAGATCGGCAGTCGCGCGCGCGAGGTTATCTCTCAGTACACCGCGCAGGAGGTCTACACGTCGCGCGAGGCGATCCAGGCAAAAATCCGCGAGACCGCACAAAAAAGCCTGAGCACCCACCTGAACAATCTCGTGCAGCCGGAAGCGATGGAACAGCCCGATCCGAAGGGCTACAACGACTTCCTGCAGAACTCGATCCAGATTCTCGATACGCTGGTGCTCAGCATCGAGCTGCCGCCGGAAATCGTTGGAGCGATCAATCGCCAGACCCAGCAGTACTACGAGATCCAGGAATATAAGTATCGCGTGGAGCGAGAGGCGCAGGAGTCCACGCGCAAGCAGATCGAAGCGAACGGCATCGCAGCCTTCCAGCGGACGGTCAGCGAGGGAATTTCCGATTCGTACTTGCGTTGGCGCGGCATCGAGGCAACCCTGGCACTGGCCCAGTCCCGCAATTCAAAGGTGGTGGTCATCGGCGGCGGCAAGGATGGCCTGCCCATTATTCTGGGCAATGTCGGCAATGCCGACAATGTCGCGGGAGCCAAGGCCGCCGTCCCGGAGGATGGACTAACATCGAACGAGAAGATGTCTCCGATCACGCCAGGCGGCAGTGCGCTGGTCAGGTCGGGTGGATCACTCGGCAGTTCGTTGGCAACGACGGAGAAGAGCAGCGCTACCGCGCGCTCATCGACGCCACCCGACGTGACACAGACGAACACGCCGCCGGAAAAAGGTGCGACCGCGCCCGCCGGTTCGAATGAGCGTTCTGGCTCGATCCTGCCCGATCTGTCGGATCTTAAATCTCTCGTTCCGAGAGTGCCCGACTGGCTGCGGTCCGGCACATCGGGGGCAGGTCCTCAGCCAACGCCGCCGAAACAGTAGCAACATGCGGCGCAGAACGGATTAGGCGAGATTTTTCGAATTGCGTTCCCGAGCCTAAATCGGCAATCATGAACTGAGATAAGCGCCCAGATTTTGTGAGGAATCGCTGGTGACCGACATTACGCAATCGCGGCAGCCCCGATCCCGGCTTTCCCGGATACTGGCGTCCAGTCCCGGGACCTTTCTGTTGATCGTCGCGATATTGGTCGGCGCCGTTTCGTACATCATTGGGCTGAATATCGCCTATCTCGACATTGCTGCGGCCAGGCAGGTTATCCAGTCGCTCCGCAGCGACAGCCAGAAGCTCAAGACCCAGCTCGCAGAACACACTGCGAAAGAGGTCGAGCTGCAGTCCAAGCTGGCAACCACCCAGGCTGCCCTCGAAGCGATCATTCCGTCCGAAAACACCTACATGGTGAAGCCCAATCAATCGATCATCGTTGCCGACGGACGGTTGACCATAGGGCTGATCGGTCCGCCAACGAATGAAAGCATCAACATCAATGTCAACGGAAAGCATCAGGCGGCTGCCACGGGCGATGTCATAAATATTGCGCTCGAACCCCCGACAACCTGCCAGGTGCGAGTGCAGTCGTTCGACATGTTCAAGGCCATTCTTGCCGCGTCATGTGCGGGCGCGAAGCCCCAATAGGCCCGCCCAAATACCACCCGCGGTCCACTGAAAGCCGCAGATAACTCGGGCCGATTGCGTGCTCATCAGAAGAATGAAGGCCGAGAATCCGCTAGCATTCGCTGCAAGTGATTCGCCGCACGCAGATCAGCGGAAAGGCAGGTCGGCCATGAGACAGGTCATCACCGTTGCAACGATGAAAGGTGGTAGTGGCAAGAGTACGCTTGCGAGTTGCCTGGCGGTTCATTGGCACCTGACCGGTCGGCTCCCGACCGTCATCGATGCCGATCCGCAACGTTCGATAGCCCGCCTTGCAAAGCGCGAGCGCGCGCTCGGCGGCGTTCCGGTGGTGGAAGATGCGACAGCCGATGCATGGAAGACCGCGCAAAATCTCGCCGCTAGCGGCCGTCCCATCATTATCGACACGCCCGGATTCCGTTCTCAGGCGACGCTTGCGTGCATTGCCGCGGCCGACTTTCTCCTCGTTCCGGTTAAGGCCTCGCCGCTGGACATTGACCGTATGTTGGATACCCTTAACTCGCTGATCGACGGTGCCGGCGGCCAGCGGCCGACTTTTCGCTGCGTTCTGACCCAAACGACGCGGGATTCGGTCATCGCCAAGCATATTCGGGCGGAATTGGTCGAGGCGGGGTATCCTGTCCTCAACAGCGAGATGACCAACCGCGTCGCCTATCCGGAGGCAGCTCTCTGGGGAGCAACGCCGAGCCTCATCAGCTGGAATGGCCACGCGGCGCGCGAGATTGCAGCGATTGCCAACGAGGTCGACGGGTTAGTAGGAGTGAAGCGAGCGGCGTAGCGATGAAGAAGCAACTGCCCAAGGCGATCCAGCCTGACATAGCGCACCGGATCGGCTCCCATGCCGATCTGATCTCGGAGCCTGTGCCGGAACCGAAGCGGCGTTCGAGGCCCGCAAGGCCTGGTACCGTTGCGGCAATGGGGCCAGTTGATAATGCGCCGATTGACGAACGCCGGGCCTATGCACGCAAGCTGGTCGAGCGCTTCTCCCTGTGGGCGGGGGCAGCCGGGCTTCTTCCGATCCCGGTCGCCGATCTCGCCGCCGTAGCTGGACTGCAAATTCAGATGCTGCGGCGGCTGTCGCAGGTCTACGACGTTCCGTTCTCCAGGCACCGCGGGAAGGCGCTTCTCGCGGGTTTCGCGGGAACGATGATTCCAGCCAGCACCGGGGTCGGAATGGCCAGCCTGATCAAGAGCGTGCCAATCGCCGGCAGCGCCATTGGCGTGATGACCACCCCGGCACTGGCGGTTGCGGCCACCTACGTGATCGGCCTGGCTTTCATCGAGCACTTTGCCTCGGGCGGAACGCTGCTCGATTTCGACCCGCCGGACTATCAAGAATTCATCAAGCGCGGCATGGAACTGCGCAAGACCTGAACGCTGCGCGCGCCGCGGTGCTATTGGGTCCGCTTGCCACCCGTCTTGGCCGCTCTATCCGCGTCCCACCACCAGACAGTCGGGAAAGCTGACATTCCGTATTTCGGCAGCAGATCAGGGCGCCCGAACCGATTCCAGCGCGCGGTCCGCAACTTGGCGTATCCCCACTGCGGGACCACGTATTGGTTCCACAGCAATATGCGATCAAGCGCCTTCGCAGCGGCTACGAGATCGTCACGGGTCTTGGCCATGATGATATGCGTAATCATCTCGTCGACCGCCGGATTCTTGATGCCGAGGATGTTGTTGGATCCCGGCTGGTCCGCCGCTTGCGAACCCCAATAACCGCGCTGCTCGTTCCCCGGCAAAAGAGATTGACCCCAGGCAAAGGTAATAACGTCGAAGTCCCAGCTGCGCAGCCGGTTCTCATAGTGCGCCTGATCGACCGTGCGCACCGACACCGTAACGCCAAGGCGTTCCAGGGACGGCTTATAGAACAAAAACACGCGTTCGAAGAGCGGCGCGTTGGCAAGAAATTCAATTTCCAAAGGCTCACCGGTCTTCGCGTTGACGACTTGTTGGTTACGAACCTCATAGCCGGCCTCTCTCAGCAGCCGCAACGCTTCGCGCAAATTGTTGCGGACGGCGTTCTGATCGCCATTGACCGGATTGGAATAAGGCTTGGTGAAAACTTCGGGCGGAATTTTGTCACGCATTGATTCAAGCAGCTGAAGTTCGCGCCCGGTTGGCAGTCCAGTCGAGGCAAGCTCGGTGCCTTCGAAGTAGCTGGCGGTTCGCTTGTATTGCCCGAAGAATATCTTCTTGTTCATTTCTTCGAAGTCGAACGCATAATTGAGGGCGAGCCGGACACGTGGATCCTTGAACTTGTTTCGCCGCAGATTGAGGGCAAAAGCCTGCATCAGCCCGACGTTATTGATGGGAAATTCCTCGAGGATCACGCGTTTCTCGCTCACCGCCGGAAAATCATAGGCGGTCGCCCAATTCTTGGCGCTGTTCTCCATGCGCCAGTCCACCAGATCTCCCTTGAACGCCTCGATGGCCACCGTTGCGTCGCGGAAATATTCGAATTTCAATTCATCGAAATTGTCACGCCCGATATTGACGTTGATGTCTCTGCCCCAATAGTTTTTGACGCGCTCGTAGATGATATTATGGGCCGCCGAGAATTCTTTAATCCGGTACGGGCCACTGCCAAGAGGCATCTCAAGCGTGGTGTCCTCGATATTGCGCTTCTTCCCGTCCTTGTCCGTGCCTTCCCACCAGTGCTTCGGCAGGACGGTCAGTTGCCCGACGACCTGGGGCAGTTCGCGATTTCCCGTCGTATCGAATGCAAAGGTGACTTCACGATCGCCCGTTTTCTCCGCCTTGACGACATGCCGGTAGCTCGCGCCCGCCTGCGGACTTATTTTTTTGAACGCATTGAATGAGAAGATGACGTCCTCGGGCGTCACGGGATTGCCGTCTTGCCACTTTGCTTGGGCACGCAGCCGGAACGTGGCGGAGGAGAAGTCGTCCGGGAAGCTCACGGCTTCCGCAAGCAAACCGTATGTGCTCGATACTTCATCCAGCGCGGGTACCAGAAGGGTGTCGTAGAGCAGGTCGATGCCCTGCACGAGTGTGCCTTTAACTCCCGTGACCACCGTATTGAAATTATCGAATGTACCTAGTGCGATTTGGGAGGCCGAGGCGCCTTTCGGAGCGTTTGGATTGACGTAGTCGAATTGTTTGAATCCGGCCGGATATTTCAGTTCGCCGAACTTCGTTAGTCCGTGCCGCCAAACCGGAGCAGCACCTTGCGCTTTGGCGGAGGTAATCCAGTCGGGCAAGGAAGCTTGTCTGCTTGCAAGAACGACCAGGGCGGCGGACTTGAGCAACGAACGGCGGTTCATGAGATACTCCAGCGGCCCGGCAGGGAGTGACTTATGCCAATGCTATGTGGTTTTCGGTTGGGGCGACAGTGCAGAGGCATTCGTCGCGACAAATTGAACGAGCCCTGAGAGAGCGGGGGCTCGCGGCTGATCGAGAGATTACAGACGCAACGAGGCGCCGAAAAAACTTCCGGCGCCTCGCCAAAGTTCGTCGGTCCAGCAGATCAGAAATGTATGTAGGAGCCTCAGACCGGTCCGACAGCTCAGCCCGGGCAGACGGACAAGCCGCTGCAGGCGCCAAGGGTGAAGTTTGCCTTCTCCTTCGACGCGCCGGCCGCGATTTCCAGCGCCTCGTCAGAGACTTCGAAGGCGAGGATCTCTTCTTCAAACTTTTCAAGTCCCATCGTGGTCTTCATGGCATAATCCTTTCGTTCGCCAGCGGCGCCGGCAGTCAGAGTTATCTGGTAAAAACGCCCCTTCCCAGCGCCATGCGCCATGATCCGATGCACTCCCTGCAAAGTCAATTGGAATAAGCCCATGTCCGCAGGCACTTATGGGATACGGCTGCGGATTCTGTGGGAAATCCAGCCGCGTCTTAACCAAATCAGATCATAAAAGTGCGGTTGGTTCCCGCGGGCCCTCGCGCCCCCTTTATCAATCATGCAAGAGGCCGAAAGCGCCCGATCATCGCCTGTTTTTGGCTGCACGCCAGACACCATCGAGCCAGTCTGTGACAAGCGAATGAGGGGACACGAGTTTGAGTATAATCGCCGCACAGGAGCCAGAGTGATTGATGGATGTTTTCCATGAGCGGTTGACCCTTCGGGCGGCGACCATCGACGAACTCCTCTCGGATGATTTTGAAGCCCTGCCGGGCCAAAAAAGCGATGCCGATTTGGCGGCCCGTCGTCTCGCTGCCTGGTGTCAGTCATGTGCCAGCGGCGATTGGTCGCTGTTTAACCAGCGACTTGGCCGGGATGGATGGACGATTGACGCTGTTCTGAAAAGATTTGCCACGGTTCGCCGCAAAGCCTCTGTTCCTGCCCCGCCGTGGCTCGCCGACGCCATTTGGATCGAGGCGGCGCTGCAGAGTCCAGGCACAAGCACCGGGGCTGGCCAGTCGCCTGCCGGCAGCGGGCCTTGTGCGTTCGAGGATCTGCTCATGCCGCTGGTCCACCGGGCTGCCGATCTCCTGTGGTCGAGCGTGGATCGGCGGGCAATAGATAATCTGACCAAACCCGCTCATATCTGCCTCGCTCGTTCCTTGCTGAAGGAATTGTCCGACCTGTCCGCTCCGGCGATCTACGAGCAATTTGTCAAGGCTCGCAAAGCGGCCGAAATGGCCGATACATCGAAATCGGCCCCCGACAAAGGAACAACGCTTTACGATCGGTTCGCGGCCGACATGACCGCAGGCGGATTTCGGAACCTGTTTGAAGCAAAGCCCGTTCTTTTGCGATTGATGGCGGTCGTTGTCCGGCAATGGATCGAGACGTCGCGCGAACTTGTTCTCCGCCTTGACGCGGATCTGCCGGCTATTCGACGGGAAATCTTGCGTTCGAATACCGACAGCCGTGTCGCCTGGATCGATGGAGACCTTTCCGATCCGCACAACGGCGGGCGCTCGGTCCGGATCATCAGCTTCGAGGATGGCCTGCGGGTCGTTTACAAGCCGAAGGATCTCCGCCTCGACATCGCCTGGCAAAACCTTGTGCAGCGGCTGAACGGGGTTGGCGCACCGATTGAGCTCCGAGCCGTGCGTGCGATTGCGCCGAATGGCTATGGTTGGACCGAGTTTGTAGAGCATACCGAATACACCGGCACGGCAGGGAGCAAACAGTTCTTCCGGCGTGCGGGCGCATGGCTTGCGCTGTTCCATTCCTTTGTAGCGAATGACATGCACCAGGAAAACATGATCGCCGCCGGCGATCATCCGGTGCCGATCGATCTCGAAACAATCCTCCAGCCATCGGAAAAACACGGCACGTCAGATCCGGAGGCGGAGGCCTTTGATCTCGCGACAGAGAAGCTCGCCAACTCGGTCATGATGGTCGGCTTGCTTCCTGCCTACGGGCGGTCGCCCGACAACAACGTGTTTGCCATGGGCGGAATGACGGCAGACTGGAACTCAAAAATAAAGATCCAGTGGGACAATATGAATTCCGATGCCATGCGGCCGAAGAAATCGAAGGAGACAGGCAGCACCAATCCGAACTTGCCGCGTACCGATGGCCAATATGCGAGGTTTGCGGACCACGTCGATGATTTCGTCGCGGGCTTTGCCGACTACGCCAGGTTCCTGGCGGCGCAGGGCAGGGCCGGAAAGTGGCAGGAGCTGTACGACGATTTTGCCGGACTTCCGGTCCGCAAGGTTGTTCGCGCGACGCGATTCTATTCAATGCTCCTGCAGCGGCTGCGCAATTGCCGTACGATGGACGACGGCGTGATGTGGTCGGCGCAAGCAGATTTCATGGCTCGGCTGGCGGAGTGGGACAAAGACAGCGACCACCTTTGGCCTCTCCAGCGAGCCGAGCGCTCAGCGCTTATCGCGCTGAATGTCCCGCACTTTGTTACGCCAAGCGACGGAAATGAGATTCGGGACACGAATGGAATTTCCGTTCGAACCGAGGCCAAACCCGGGCTTGGCCGTGCGCGCGCACGCATGCGCGATTTCGATCAGCATGAAATCGAGTGGCAGATCGAAGTGATCAGCGAGAATACAAGATCGCTGGCAAAGCCGCCGGTTTCGACAGCGAATAGGGGGCGACAAGTAACAGAGGTCGCAGCCCAGCCGACAACGAAAATCTTTATTGCGGAAGCCGACAAGATTGCCGAAGAGCTGTCCCGCTATGCAATTCGCCGCGGTCCGGGCGCCGCGTGGATCGGACTCGACTGCCTTGGCGATGCCGACGTCTTTCAGCTCGTTTGCCTCGGACCCGACCTCTACAACGGAGTTTCGGGAATCGCACTGTTTCTCGCCGGGCACGCGCGCGTCACCGGCCGCCGCTCCTCGGCCGAGCTTGCGCTGGACGGGCTTTCCTATCTGCGCAAGAATCTGAAAAGCCGCAACGCAGCACGAATGGCCCGCTCTCTCGGCGTTGGCGGCGCGACCGGTCTCGGTTCGATCGTTTACAGCCTCGCCGTCACGTCGAAATTGCTTCATAGGGATGATCTGCTTGCGGACGCTTATGTCACGGCTCAATTGTTCACCGACGAATTGATCGCGGCGGACAGACAGCTGGATGCGATCGGCGGGTGCGCAGGCGGCATACTCGGACTGCTTCGTCTTTATCGCGACACCCACTCTGCCGAAGTTCTCAATCGAGCGATCAGATGTGGAGAGCATCTGCTTGCGCACGCCAGGCTTGGGCCGGAAGGCCGCCGCAGCTGGGTCGGTCAAGGCTCGGGCAAACAGGCGCTGAACGGCATGTCGCACGGCGCCGCTGGTTTTGCCTATGCGCTTGCTTCGTTGGCCTCGGCCAGCGGGCGCGAAGATTTCGCGCAGGCCGCCTCTGAATGCATTGCCTTTGAAAACTCGAGCTACGATGCCGGCCGAACAAACTGGCCCGACCTGCGTACAGAAGGGGCCCCGAACTGGCCGTGTCAGTGGTGTCATGGAGCGACAGGGATCGGCCTTGCGCGGATCGCCATTGCAAAAACGGGCGCAAGACATTCCGAAGGGCTGACCGACGATATTGAAAATGCGCTTGAGGGCACGAGGAAGGGATGGCCAGGTGGCGTGGATACGCTGTGCTGCGGCACTCTCGGCAGTGTCGAATTTTTCTGCGAAGCGGCCAGCGTTCTTGGGCGCAAAGACCTCCGCGAGAGCGCCTCGCGCCGGCTGATGGCGGTGCTGCAAACCGCTGCATCAAGCGGTGACTTCCAGTGGAATAGCGGCAAGCGCAATTTTAACCTGGGTTTGTTCCGCGGACTGGCCGGCGTTGGCTACACGTCGCTTCGTCAGACCGATGCTTCTCTTCCTAACGTTCTCATCTGGGAATAGCCGTTCGGCTAAACCTGTTCGGCGTTAAGATAAGCCAGCCTTGCGCCGCAAAAGGCGCACATCAATCCAAGCGCAACCGCCGTAAGGCCTGCAATGACATCGATAGTGCCGCCAAGATTTCCGGTCTTGCTCATGATGCCGCCAACCGTGGCAGCCACGAAGACCAGGGCTATCAGGACCTTCTGCGCAAGCCGATAAATCACATCGCGCTCTCGTGCGGCCGCAATCAAGTAGGCAGCGGCGGCCCACCCTCCGAAGAATCCGGCGCCGGCGATAGCCCACCAGGCGATGGCCGAGACGAATTGTTGCCGGGTCGCCGTGCCGGGGTCGCGAAGCGCGGCATCAACACCAATTCCGAACACTGTCAACAAGATATGAACGACGAGAGCTGCGAATATTCCACACGCGATCGCACCGGCATAATGCAGTCGGCGGAGGGCATCGGTGTCCATCGGCGCTCGTCCTCGGGCGGTCGGTGTCAGGTCGGCCTGCACACTAGCCGATTATGGTGTCACGCGCGAATAGCCATTTGCGGAGGCTTGAAGCGCTTCGGATCCACCGCGCGCATCAAGCGCTTTGGGGGCAAGGCCGATTTCCTGCTCGACGATATAGCGGGGGCGCGACTTGGCTTCGAAATAGATCTTGCCGACATACTCGCCGATCACCGCAATGGCGAAGTCCTGAAGGAGGCAATGAGCAGGAACAGCAGCATCACCGAGGTCCATCCTTGCACAGTGTGGCCGGCGATCCAGTTTACAAATACCCAGACACTCATGCCGAGGAACACGACGAACAGGATGATGCCCATCAAGGCAATCATTCGGATTGGCCGCACCGTCAGCGAGGTGATCCCGTTGACCGCGAGCGCCAGCATCTTCGCGAGCGTATACTTCGTATCACCATGCAGCCGGGGAAGCCTGTCGTATGCAACGGTCGCGGTCGTGAAACCGAGTTGAACAGCAAGACCGCGCATGAATATGTGCGCTTCGCCGTACAGCGACAGCGCGCGCAGCGCGCGAGCGCTCATCAGACGGAAATCAGCGTGGTGCGGGATGATCTCGGCACCCAGCCAATTGAGAATGCGGTAGTAGAGGTCAGCGCTGGATCGCTTGAACCAGCTGTCGCTGGTTCGTTTCTTCCGGACGGCGAAAACAATTTCACTAGCGATGTCGGCGAGCAGGCACGTGAGCGTGTGCTGAATGCCGGCCTGCTCGTTGTAGCAGCGAATGACAAACGCGACGGTGGGTGGCTTGACGGCAGACATAACCAGGCAACCGGAGTTTGGAATTCTCCAATCATGTCGCACAACCACGTTACGAAAGTGTGCCACGGCAGCGTTTACAAAGCTTTTACTGCGCCGCATTCTCTAACAGTTTCTGAAACTCGGCTGTTCCTTGCTGGAAGGGCTCAGATCGCCGCCAGTTCGCGCATGATCCGATAGAGGCGAGCCTGGCCTTCGAAGCCAATGCCGGGCCGGTCGGAGAGCGAAATCGCGCCATTCTCGATCTTGGCATCGTCGGCAAATCCGCCGAAGTCGCCAAATACGCCGGGATAGGACTCCGCTCCGCCCAGGCCGAAACCGGCCGCGATCGCGAGCGACATCTGGTTGCCGCCATGGGGAAAAAGCGACGCGCGGCTCCAGCCGTGCCCGGCGAGCATTTCAATCGTGGTGGCGTATTGTCCGATGCCGTAGGCCTGCGGCGGGTCGATCTGGATCACGTCGCGTCCGGCGCGAAAACCGCCGAACCGGACCAGGTTTTCGACATCGGGCGTCGAGAAGAGATTTTCGCCGGTCGCCAACGGGTTCTCGTAGTGCGCCGCAAGCTCGGAAAAAAGCGCGAAATCGAGCGGATCGCACGGCTCCTCGAACCAGCGCAGATTGAAAGGGGCAAGCGCCCTGGCATAGCGGAGCGCCTCATCGCGGCCGAATTTGCAGTTCGCATCGACGGCGAGATTGTCTCCCGACCCGACGACTTCGAGCACGGCCTCAAGCCGGCGCACATCGTCCTCAAGGGGAAGACCGCCGACTTTCATCTTGACCATCGTATAGCCGGAGTCGAGATGATGCCGCATCTCGTCCTGAAGGTCGCGGACGGTCTGACCCGGCCAGTACCAGCCGCCGCCGACATAACAGAAAACCTGCTCTGTAGGTTTTCCGCCGTTGAACCGCTCGGACAGCACGACGTGCAATGGCTTGTCGGCGATCTTGGCGACGGCATCCCAAACCGCCACTTCGATGGTGCCGATGGCGATCGACCGCTCGGAATGGCCACCCGCTTTTTCCCGCCGCATCATGCAATTGAAAATCTTTGTCGGGTCCAGGTTGTCGCCGGAGTCATCGAGCAGCGATCCTGGATCGGCGGAAAGAATGCGCGGGATAAAACGGGCGCGCATCTGCGCGCCGCAGGCGTAGCGGCCGGTCGAGTTGAACGCGAATCCGCAGACCGGCCTGCCGTTGCGAACGACATCGGTGATGACCGCGACGACCGACGTCGTCATTTCGGTGAAGTCGAAGCTCGAATTGGCAAGCGTCGACTTCAACGGGATTGCCGTCTCGCGGATGCCGACGATGCGCATTGCTCAGGCAGGCCTGAGAATTACTGAATCTGCGGGATGTTGGCGTCCTTGATCACCTTGCCCCACTTGTCGACTTCTTTCTTGATGTACGCGGCGAATTCGTCCGGCTTGTTTGCGACCACCTCGAAGCCGAGTTGAGCGCATTTTTCCTTGACGTCCGGCAGCGCCATGGCCTTGACAATCTCGCTGTTGAGCAGGTCGACAATTGCTTTTGGCGTTCCGGCCGGCAGGAAGATGCCTTGCATGGTCTCGGATTCCTGCCCCGTCACGCCGGCCTCGGCCATGGTCGGCACGTCGGGCAGCGCGGCCGAGCGCTTGGTCGCGGTGACCGCGAGGCCGCGCAGCTTGCCGGCCTGTATCTGCGGCGCCGTCGGCGGCAGCGCGGTCAAGGCGACCGGCGTATGGCCGGCGACCGCCGACTGGATTGCCGGACCGGCCCCATTGAACGGCACGGTCGCGAGATCGAGCTTGAACGTGAGTTTGAACAATTCGCCTGCAAGATGCGGCGTCGTTCCTGCGCCGGGCATTGCATAGTTGTATTTGCCAGGTTCTTTCTTGATGAGCTCGACGAGCTCCTTCACCGTCTTGGCCGGGAAATCCGTGTTGACTACGAGGATATTCGGCGAAGCCGCCGCAAGCGTGACCGGCGCGAAATCCTTGAATGGATCGTAGGGATTCTTGGCGTAAAGGCTCGGATTGACCATGAATGCCGAGCTTGTCACCAGCAAGGTGTATCCGTCGGGCGCCGACTTTGCGACCTGCATCATTCCGATGTTGCCGCCCGCACCGGGATGGTTTTCGACATAGAACTGCTGTTTCAGCGACTCCGAAAGTTTTTGTGCAATCAAGCGCGCCATGACGTCGGTCGGGCCTGCGGGTGCGAAGGGCACGACGATCTTTACCGCTTTCTCGGGATATCCGGCTGCCGCCGCTGGAAAAATGCCGAGTGCCAGCGCGGAAAATGCAGCACAAATCGCAGCGAGCTTTGCCCTCGAATGCATGTGGTTCCTCCCATTTTTGTCATCGTAGCATTGCACGACGACCTTGCCAGCGGGACTTGCATCGGTCGCGGCTACAGGCTGTATTTCGCCGGCCAACATCTTCTTATTTTCGTCAGAGGAAATTCAATGCCGGCGAGAAAGATCACCCGTCAGGACATGCGCGAGGCCGCTGAGAAGTACAAGAATTGGGGCAAGTGGGGACCGAATGACGAGATCGGCACGCTCAACTACACGGCTCCGGAGGACATCATTGGTGCTGCGCGCCTGGTCAGGAAAGGCAAAGTGATCTCGCTTGCGCTGAACTTCGACCACACCGGCCCGCAGGGCGCAAAGAGCAAATATCCCGCAATGGGGCGCACCAATCCGATCCATACCATGCTGCGCACCGGCACGGACGCCTATTCGGGCGCGCTCGACAAGCGAGGAATTCGTGCCGCCGACGATATGGTGACGATGCCGCTCCAGTGCGGCACGCAATGGGACGGTCTTGGCCATGTCTTTTATGAGAACTACATGTGGAATGGCTACGATTGCCGCGAGGTGACGTCGGCAGGGGCGCAGAAATGCGGCATCGAGAAAACTAAGAACCGGATGGTGGGTCGCGGCGTGTTTCTCGACGTGGCGCGCTACAAGGGCGTCGAGTCGCTCCATGACGGCTACGGAATCACCAACGATGACCTTTATGGAACCGCGAAGAAGCAAAACGTCGAGCTCAAGCGCGGCGATTATATCATCGTGCGTACCGGCATGATGGAGCGCTGCCAGAAGGCGGGGAGCTGGGATGGCTATCCCGGCGGCGACGCGCCGGGCTTTGCTTTCGAGACGCTTGATTTCGTCAGGGACACGCAACTGGCCGCGCTTGCCAGCGACACCTGGGGCTGCGAGGTGCGTCCGAACGAAAGCGAGGAGGGGATCAATCAGCCCTGGCATTGGATCACAATTCCCATCATGGGAATGACCATGGGCGAGATCTTTAACCTGAAAGAACTGGCCGACGACTGCGAGCAGGACAAAGTCTACGAATTTCTGTTCGTGGCGCCGGCCATTCCAATCACCGGAGCGGTGGGCTCTCCGGTCAATCCGCTGGCGATCAAGTGACGGCTCCTCCGAGTGGCGTTCTACGCAATGACCCGGGGATGAGGCCGAGAAAGGAATTTGAACATGCAGAAGCAATATCCCGTCACACACACCGAAGCGGAGTGGCGCAAAATCCTGACGCCCGAGCAATACGCAATCATGCGCGAGCATGGTACGGAGATGCCCGGAAGCTGTGCGCTGTTGCACGAGAAGCGCGCCGGCACTTTCCGCTGCGCCGCCTGTGACCAGCCTTTGTTTGTCTCAAAAATGAAATTCGAAAGCGGGACGGGATGGCCAAGTTTCAACGATCCCTTGCCCGGCGCGATCGAGGCCGAGACCGATCGAAGCCACGGCATGGTTCGTGACGAAGTCCATTGCAGCCGCTGCGGGAGTCACCTCGGACATGTGTTCGACGACGGACCGCCGCCGACCCATTTGCGCTACTGCATCAACGGTGTCGCGCTGAAATTCGAGCCCGCCTGATGGCGAGTGTCGGACACAATCTCAAGCGCGTTGGAGCCGAGGTGCTCGCCGAGATGCTGGCAGGCTACGATGTCACGCACGTATTCATGGTGCCCGCCGTGCTGCGGCGAACCTTTGCCGAGATGGAGCGGCGGACCCAGATCGCGCGCGTGCATTGCCATGGCGAAAAATCGGCGGCCTACATGGCCGATGGCTATGCGCGCGCGTCCGGCAAGCCCGGGGTCTGCATGGCGCAAGTGATCGGGGCTCTCAATCTCGCGGCCGGCCTGCGCGATGCGTATCTGGCGCATTCGCCGATCATCGCCATGACGGGCGGGCGCGATCCGAAGACAAAATTCCGCAAGGTCTATCAGGAAATCGACGACGTCCCCGCGTTCGAACCGGTGACAAAAATGAATGTCACCATCGACGATGTGTCGCGTATTCCCGACATGCTGCGGCAGGCCTTTCGCACCGCGACCACGGGCGCGCCGGGACCCGTGCATCTGCAGTTTCGTGGCAACGAAGGGCAGCTGGATTTGGAAGAAGCGGAGATGGACGCGCTTGTCGAGGCGCAGTTTGCCCGCGTTCCCGCGTTTCGCCCGGAGCCGGAAGCCACGCATGTGAAGGCGGCGCTCGAGCTTCTGCAAAAGGCGGAACGTCCGATCATTGTCGCGGGTGGCGGCGCGCGCGCTTCGGGCGCCGGCAAGGAGCTCGTCGCGCTGGCAGAAGCCCTGCAAATTCCCGTGGCGACATCGCTGAACGGCAAGGACGTCATCCCCGGCGCACATGCGCTATGTGTCGGCGTAGTCGGGAGCTACTCTCGTGAATGCGCCAATCTCGCGGTGAACCGCGCCGATCTGGTTTGCTTCATCGGCACCGAAACCGGCGGGATGACGACGCATTTCTGGGCGGCGCCGAAAATCGGGACGCCGGCGATCCAGATCGACATCGAGCCGGAATCGCTTGGACGCAACTATCCGCTGCAAGCGAGCGTATTGGGCGATGCCAGGAGCGTGCTGGTCCGCATGCTCGGCCAGATCGACAAAACAAGTGCGGCAAAACGGGCTCCCTGGATCAAGGAAATTGCTGCCCTTCGCGGCGAGTGGCACGCCAAGTACAAGTCGCAGCTGGAATCGGATGCGGTGCCGATTCACCCGGCGCGCATCTGTAACGAGCTGACCAGGCACATGCCTGATGATGCCATCGTCGTTGTCGATACCGGTCATGCCGGCATGTGGATGGGCGGCATGTACGACCTTCGCACGCCTGTCCAAAGCTACATGCGCAGCGCCGGTCATCTGGGATGGGCCTTTCCGGCCGGCCTCGGCGCCAAGGCGGCCTGTCCCGAAAGGCCAGTGGTCGTGTTCACCGGTGATGCCGGCTTCTGGTATCACATCGGCGAGGTGGAAACGGCCGTGCGCTGGAATCTCGCTTCGGTGACGATCGTCAACAACAACGGCGGCGGCAATCAGTCCAAGCGGGGGTTCGACCGCGCCTATGGCGGACAGCAGACCGAGCAGGCGCGGGAGCTATGGACCTACAACAAGACGAATTTCGCCAGGCTCGCCGAGGATATGGGTGCGCTGGGCATCCGCGTGGAGAAGCCGGGCGACATCGCTCCGGCGCTTGCGGCTGCGGTTGCGGCCAACAGGCCGGCGGTGATCGACATAGCGACCGATATTGAAGCGCTCGCTCCGACGGCGGTGGTTTAACGGAATCTGAAGTGCTGCGGTTCACTACTTGAACGGCGGTCCGACATAGCGGAACTTCTGCGCGCGCTTTCCGGTATCGACTTCGGTCGTGTAGATGTTGCCCTTGCTGTCGATTGCAAGATTGTGAATCCAGTGAAACTCGCCGGCATTGCGCCCGTTGCGGCCGAACGCGCCGACGACCTCGCCGGTCTCGCGCACCAGCGTGCGCACTTCGTTGTTTGCACCATCGGCGTTCATCAAAAAGGTCTGCTGTGAGTCTGGCCACAAATCGAGGTCCCACACCGACCCCTGTTGCAGTGTCTCTTTCGCGACGAAAAATTCCTTCACGAACGTGCCGTCTTTGCGGAAGACCTGGATGCGGTCGTTCGAGCGGTCGCAGATGTAGACTAGGCCGTCCTTGGCGACCTTCACGCAATGGACCGGATTGGCGAACTGCTGCGGCGGCGGGCCGGCCGGGTTGTAAGGCGGCTGCTTGGCATCATCCGGCGCCTTGCCGTAGGCGCCCCAGTGCCGCTTGTAGGCGCCGGTATCGGCGTCGAACACGATGACGCGGTGATTGCCGTAACCGTCGGCGATGTAGATCTCATTGGTCGCGGGATCGACTTCGGTATCGGCGGGCCGGCCCAGGCGGGTTGTATCGGCGCTGCCGGTCTGCGGGCCGGGTTTGCCGATCTGCAGCACGAACTTTCCGTCCTGGGTGAATTTCAGCACATGGCCATCATTGTTGCCGTTGCCACCGACCCAGACGAACCCCTTGTGGTCAATATTGATGCCATGCTCGTTCTCGAACCAATCGTAGCCTTGCCCGGGTCCTCCCCACGCCCTGAGCAGATTGCCCTCCTGGTCGAACTCCATCACGGGCGGCGCCGGCAGACAGCACTTTGTGCGCGGCGGGTTGAAGGTTGCCGCCTTTTCATCGTCAGTCAGCGAGCGCGGCCGCTGAACGACCCAGACATGATCCTGCGCGTCGACGGCCACGCCTGCGGCCTGTCCCATGATCCAGTTGTTCGGCAGCGTCTTCGGCCAGGATGCGTCGACCTGGAACTTCGGCAGGTCATTGGCGAAGGCTGGTGCGATCGACAGAGCGCACACGAAAAGGGACGAAACGATTTTCATGATGTCCTCCCGGCACCGGCGGCAGACCGGCGTTGGTCCAATGCTCTGCCTTCAGTCAGGCGCAATCAAAGGGCTTGCGGCCCAACGCGGCAGGATCAGCCTTCGCCGATCTCACGCAGGATTTCAGCCGTGTGCTCTCCGAGACGCGGGGAGGGGCGTTCGGAACCGGCCTTCCAGCCGTCGATAACGATCGGTGTGCGCACGCCGGGAATCGTGCCGCCTTTGGCATCCGCGCTCGGCAGCGAAAGCTTCATCCCGCGATGCACCACCTGCTCATCGTTGAAGACCTGCTCGAGATCGTTGATCGGACCCGCGGGCACTTGCTGCCCCTCGAGCTTGTCAAGCAAGTCGTCGCGTTTCATGCGCGCGGTCAACGCTGACAGCTTGCCGATCAATTCTGCACGGTGCTCGAGCCTTCCGACATTATCCTTGTAAGCGGGATTTTGCGCGAGCTCCGGTGCGCCCAGCACGTTGCAAAATTTGACGTACTGGTTGTCATTACCGGTGGCGACGATGACGTGACCATCCGCGACAGGAAAGACCTGGTAGGGGACAATATTGGCGTGCGCGTTGCCGATGCGCTTTGGCACATTGCCTGACACCAGATAGTTCATCGCCTGGTTGGACAAAATGCCGACCGTGGAATCCACCAGTGCGGTGTCGACATAGCAGCCTTTGCCGGTTCGTTCGCGCTGCGCCAACGCTGCAAGAATGCCGATGACCGAATACACGCCGGTGAAGATGTCGGACACAGGAATGCCGATGCGGGTCGGCTCGCCGTCCGCCATCCCGGTCAAGTCCATGATGCCGCCGATGCCCTGCGCCATCAGGTCATAGCCGGCGCGCTTGGCGTAGGGACCGTCCTGGCCAAAACCGGTGACTGAGCAATAAATCAGTCGTGGGCATTCGGGCGCGAGACTTTTGTAGTCGAGGCCGAACTTCGCCAGGCCACCAACCTTGAAGTTTTCGATCAGAACATCGGAGCGCGCCGCCAACTTGCGAACGATGCGCCGGCCTTCGTCGCTCTCGAAATCCATTTCAATCGAACGTTTGCCGCGGTTCGTGGAATGAAAATACGCAGAGCCGATGTGATTGCCGTCGATGCCTTCAACGAACGGTGGACCCCAGCCACGGGTATCGTCGCCCGAACCCTTGCGTTCAACCTTGATCACGTCCGCGCCAAGGTCGGCCAGCACCTGTCCGGCCCACGGGCCTGCAAGAATGCGGGCAAGTTCAAGAACACGGAGGCCGGGTAACGGCTTGGGCATTTATCGGGACTCCCGGAAAGATGCGGAATGGACGGCGATGCCGCGGGTTATAAAGTTAACGGCGCGCGCTGACCATAGTGCGAATAGTCTTTTGGTCGCACGCACTTAGCCACGAATTTGTCCCGCGACCTATGGCGCTTGGTCGCACCGGCGGCTAATGTGAAACGGGCGACGAACGCATTTGGTTATTGTTCGCGTATCGAACAACCGCGGCGGAAATCCGCTGCCAGAAAATACGCCCATGGAGGAACAGACAATGAGAAAATTATCGACATTACTGGCCACGGCTGCTGCCTCTATCCTGCTGTCGGCAGCGGCGCACGCGCAGGTAACGCTGAAAGCTTCGCACCAATTTCCTGGCGGCAAGGGCGATGCGCGCGACGAAATGGTTCAGATTATCGCCAAGGAAGCCAAAGCAGCCAATGTCGGCCTCGAAATCCAGGTCTATCCGGGCGCTTCGCTGTTCAAGCCGAACGACCAATGGAACGCCTTGGTTAACGGCCAGCTCGACATCTCTTCGTTTCCGCTCGATTATGCCAGCGGCAAGGTCGGCGCCTTCAGCGCTACCTTAATGCCCGGCCTAGTGCGCAACCACGACCGCGCCCAGCGGCTGAACAGTTCGCCCTTCATGAAGGAGATCAAGGCGAAGGTCGAGAAAGCCGGCGTGGTCGTGCTGGCCGACGCATGGCTCGCCGGCGCGGTCGCTTCCAAGAAAAGCTGCATTCGCAAGCCGGATGACATCAAGGGGTTGAAGATCCGCTCCGCCGGTCCGACCTTCGCCGCCATGTGGCAGCAGGCCGGCGCCTCCATCGTCTCGATCCCGTCGAACGAAGTCTACAACGCGCTACAGACCGGCGTGGCGGAGGCTACCGATACGAGCGCCGGCAGCTTTGTCTCGTTCCGCATCTACGAGCAGGTCAAGTGCATCACCGCGCCGGGAGACAACGCGCTGTGGTTCATGTACGAGCCGGTGCTGATGTCGAAGAAGAGTTTCGACAAGCTCAACAAGCAGCAACAGGACGCGTTGATAAACGCCGGAAAGAAATCGGAGGATTATTTCAACAAGGCCACCAGGAGTCTCGACGACGATATGGTCGCGACCTTCAAGAAGAACAATGTCGAGGTCATCACGCTGACGCCCGATGAATATGACGCCTGGATCAAGGTGGCGCAGGAAAGTTCCTATAAGCAGTTCGCCAGCGATGTGCCGGACGGCAAGAAACTGATCGACGCCGCGCTCGCGGTAAAATAACGTGACGATCAACGGTCGGCTGGCTCGTTGACGGCCGACCGTTTGTTGTCAGGGTGCGGTTTTCGAGGTGAGTATGGACAACTTTATCCGTGGGGTGAGGTTGATCTCGCAAGGGTGCGGAATCTTTGCTGCGGTGTTGACCGCGGCCAGCGTGGTCGTGGTCTGCCAGATGGTGTTCATCCGCTATGTGCTGAACGACAATACGATCTGGCAAACCGACTTCGTCACATTCAGTCTCGTCGCGGCGACGTTCATCGGGGCGCCTTATGTGCTGATGACCAAGGGCCATGTGAACGTCGACGTGCTGCCGATCTATGCCGGTCAGCGCGCGCGCTGGTGGCTGGCGCTTTTTGCCATCACGATCTCGCTGTCTTTCGCGCTGGTTATGTTCGTGCTGACAGTCAATTTTTGGTATGAGGCCTGGGAAAACAACTGGCGCTCGGACTCGATGTGGCGGGCGCGGCTGTGGATACCCTACGGCGCAATGCCGCTCGGGCTCGGCGTGCTAACGCTGCAATATGTCGTCGACCTCATCAATCTGCTCACGGGACGCGAGTTCCCCTTTGGCTTGGCACCCGACTCACATGGTTTGCCGACTAAGGAGGCCGGGATATGAATCCGGCTACCCAGGGGCTGATCATCGTTATCGTCACAATTTTAGTCTTTATGACCGGCGCGCCCATCGCCTTCGCACTGGGGGCGGTTGGCATCGCTTTCCTCGTGCTGTTCCAGGGGGTTGATTCGCTCAAGGTCGCCGCGGAGACCCTCTATTCCGGCCTGCACGACTTTACCCTCGTCTCCATACCAATGTTCATCATGATGGGTGCCGCAATCGGCTCCTCGCCAGCCGGGCGGGATCTCTATATCGCGCTCGATCGTTGGCTCTACCGCGTGCCTGGCGGTCTGGTGATTTCCAATCTCGGCGCCTGCGCGCTGTTCGCCGCGCTCACCGGCTCCTCGCCGGCGACCTGCGCCGCCATCGGCAAGATGGGCATCCCGGAGATGCGCAAGCGCGGCATTCCGGCCGAGGTGGCCACCGGCTCGATCTGCGCGGGCGGTACGCTCGGCATTCTGATCCCGCCCTCGATCACCTTCATCCTGTACGGGATTGCCACTGAAACCTCGATCGGCCGGCTGTTTCTCGCCGGCGTGATGCCAGGGCTGATGTTGACCGGCCTGTTCATGCTGTGGACGCTATTCTACTTGTGGAACAAGGAGGGCCGCGTCTATGCGCCCGAGTTTCGCTACAGCTGGAAAGAGAAGTTCCAGTCGGTGCCGAAAGTTGCGCCGTTCCTGTTAGTCGTCATCGGCGTGTTGTACGTCCTCTATGGCGGCGTCGCCACGCCCTCTGAGGCGGCTGGCGTCGGCGCGGCGCTGTGCGTCGTGCTCGCGATCGTGATCTATCGCATGTGGAGCCCGATGTCGTGGTGGGAGATTCTACGCTCGACCACCCGCGAGTCGGTGATGATCCTGATGATCATCGCAACGGCTGTGCTCTTCAGCTACATGCTGACGTCGCTCTACATCACTCAGACGTTGGCGCAGGCGATTGCCGACGCGAATGTCAATCGCTGGGTGCTGATGCTACTGATCAACCTTTTTCTGCTTGTCTGCGGCTGCTTCATCCCGCCCGCTGGCATCATCCTGATGACGGCGCCCATCCTGCTGCCCATTATTACGGCAGCCGGCTTCGATCCGGTCTGGTTTGGTGTCATCGTGACCATCAATATGGAAATCGGACTGATCACGCCCCCGGTTGGACTTAATCTTTTCGTGGTAAACGCCATCGCACCCGATGTGCCTACAAAGACTGTGTTGTGGGGTTCAGTGCCCTATGTCGTCATGATGATAGTCGGTATCATCATCTTGTCTATCTTCCCTGGGATCGCTACATGGTTGCCCGATAAGCTAATGGGTGTGGCCGTAGGCACTAGATGAACACCTCGTTCTTCGGGGAACTTCTGCAGACTATATCCGACCGCGGTCGCGCATTGCTTGCGCGCGACCGGCGCGGTGGCGCGCGCGGTGCACCATCGGCTCGCTCGGAGAGCTTGATCGAGTTGTGCGAAGACCTTTTGTCCGGCCGGGGAGAAGCTTCCGGGGTGGCCCTGGCGCGCGAGATTCTCACTCAATACGCCACGCTGACGACGGGCCCGCGCATCGCATTCTTCGAGGCGCTTGCGCAGAGGTTTGGGACCGATCCGGAGCGGATGGAAAAGGCAATTGCTGCCTGGGGCGAGAAGCCGTCGGATGCAACGGCCGCCGCGGTGCACGCGGCTTCCGAACCCCGCCGGCAGGAGCTGTTCCGCAGGCTCAATCTTGCGCCAGGCGGAACGGTTGCGCTCGTGCGGATGCGCGAACAATTGATGGACACGCTCGATCGCAGATATCAGGACTTCGCGGCCGTCGACGCCGATTTCACCCACCTCTTCTCGTCGTGGTTCAATCGCGGCTTTCTGGTGTTGCGTCGCATCGACTGGTCGACGCCGGCAATCGTGCTGGAAAAGATCATCCGCTACGAGGCCGTGCACGAGATCCGCGGTTGGGACGATTTGCGGCGTCGCATCGATCCGCCGGACCGCCGCTGCTATGCGTTCTTCCACCCGGCGCTGGTCGACGACCCGCTGATTTTCGTCGAAGTTGCCGTCGAGCGCGATATCGCAGGTGCCATTGCGCCGATCCTTGCCAGCGGCCGGCAGCAATTCGTCGAACCCGACAAGGCGCGCATCGCGGTATTCTATTCGATTTCGAATTGCCAGCGCGGACTTTCCGGCGTGTCATTCGGCAATTTCCTCATCAAACAGGTTGTTGAGGAGATCTGCCGCGAGCTGCCAAAACTGACCACCTTTGTCACCTTGTCGCCGGTGCCTGGCTTCGCCCACTGGCTTGCCGGCGAATTGAAGGCTGAAAACTCGCAGGCAATCAGCGCGAGCGATCGCGTGGCGCTCGAGCTGATGGAACGCCCGCACTGGTGGACCGATCCCGAAATTTTCAGCAAGCTCGAAGATCCGCTGATGCGGGCCGCGGCATGGTATTTTCTACGCGCCCGCAACCAGCGCGGTACGCCGATCGATCCCGTGGCACGTTTCCATCTGGGCAATGGCGCGCGGCTTGAGCGCATAAACTGGCTCGCCGACACCTCCGACCGGGCGATCACGCAAGCCCACGGGCTGATGGTCAATTACCTGTACGATCTCGATGATATCGAGAAGAACCACGAAGCCTATGCCGAAGGGCGCACGGTCGTCGCGTCCAACGCGGTGCAGCGCCTGCTGCGGCCGCCGCTCGAACTGGTCCCGATTGCCGGCTAGGATTTTCCGTAAACCGGAACGATCGCGCCGCGCGTGACGCGGTTGTCGGGCGAAGCGAGAAAAGCGATCGTCGCCGCTACCTCTTCCACCTTCGGCCACGCATCGAAATTCGCTTTCGGCATTGCCTTGCGGTTGGCAGGTGTATCCATGATCGAAGGCGCGACGGCGTTCACCAAAATGCCGTCCTTCGCGACCTCCTCGGCAAGCGCCACGGTGAGGGCGGCGACGCCGGTTTTCGCTGCGGTGTAGGCGGCCATGCCCGCACCGGAGCGCCATTCCAGTGCCGGGCGAGCCGCGACATTGACGATGCGCCCACCCTGGCCGCCAGCCAACATCGCCTGAATGGCCGCGCGGCAACAGATGAAGCACGAGATGAAGTTATTATCGATCTGCGTCATGAGTGCCGTCTTGTCGGTCTCCGCCACCTTGCCTGCTGCGAAGCCGCCGGCAAGGTGAATGGACGCCCACAAGGGCGCTGACGATTTGACGCCCGCGTAGACCTTGGCAACATCAACTTCATCGGAAAGATCCGATATTTTAAGCAGCGAAACCTGCTTCTGATCGTTGTAAGGAAAACGCTGTGCTTCGGTTTCGAGTACATAGGGCACAGTGCAGGTTGCGCCGGAAGCGACGAGCGTTTTCACGACCGCGGTGCCCAGGGCGCCAGTGCCGCCCGTCACAACCACATGCCGTCCAGAGAGATCCATGATCATCCGCGTCCGCGCTTGACGCGAACCGGCAGTACCTGAAATTCGATCCAGTTGGCGATCTCGCCGACTCGAAGCTTCTTGTCCAATACGTTCTTGCTGATCCCGTGTCGCCAGGCGAGACGCTTGCAGCCAGGGTCGCGGTCAAGCGCGTCGAGATCCAGCGCGAAGGTCTTGATGTCGGCCTTATCGGCGAAGAAGCCTTCGTCAATCAGCCGCGGGCCAATGCGCCGCACGATTGCTGCGATCTCGCGCAATGGATATTCCGGATGATATTGCACGGCCCAGGCGGTCGAACCATTTGTGCGTATTTCTGCGCTTTGCACATCCGACACTTCATTTGTGGCGAGCACCGTCGTGCCGGGGGCGAGGCTCTCGACCTCGTCGAGATGCACGGTCGGTGCATTGAACACGTCGAGCTTGCCGACATACATGGGATGTTTGCGGCCCGCTTCGGTCAGACGGATCCTGCGGCCGAAACCGAGCTCGCGCCCTTTCGGATTTTTACGGACACTGCCGCCGGCCGCCGCGGTGATCACCTGAAGTCCCCAGCAAGAGCCGAACAATGGCGTGCCGGTTTTGAGTGCCGCGCGCACCAGCTCAATCTGGCGCGTCACCTCGGGGCCGTTATTGTAGATATGCAGGCTCGAACCCGTGATGGCGATGCCGTCGTAGCCTTCCAGGGACGAACCCTCCGGCAGTAGCGCCGAGGGCTCTCCCGGATAGCAGATATCGACCGACACGCCGGGAAGAAGCTCGCGCAACAGGTCCGAATAGCCCTTGCTCGCCGGCGTGCCGCCTGCCGCGACGTGATCAGCTGTTGTCTGGGGCGAATTGCCTTCGATGACGAGCAGGTGGGGCGAGGGCATAGCTCTCGTTCAGGTTCCTTGGCAGGCACAAAATACCGGCGTCAATGCAGTCGATATGGCTGTCTCGCGGTTATTTTGCAACGTCCATGAATTTTGTGGCTCAAATTAGAACTTAACGTGCTCTGTCCTTGAGTGTGCCGCCCGAGCCGATCATTCTGCGGCATAAAGCGAATCATCAGGCATGGCTGATTTCGACCTCGCCATTATCGGCGGCGGCATAAATGGGACGGCGGTCGCCCGCGATGCCGCTGGTCGGGGTATAAGCGTGCTGCTCGTCGAGATGAACGATCTCGGTTCGGGCACCTCCTCGGCATCGAGCAAGTTGGTCCATGGTGGGTTGCGCTACCTCGAGCACGGAGCGTTCCGGCTTGTTCGCGAAGCGCTGAACGAACGCGAAGTACTCTTGCGCATGGCGCCACATCTGGTGCGGCCGATGCGCTTCATGTTGCCGCCGGTGCCGGGCCTGCGTTCGGCGCTTTTGCTGCGCTTCGGTCTCATCCTGTACGACCTGCTTGGCGCCCGGAAGCTGCTGCCGGCTTCGCGCACGGTCGATCTCACCCACCACGCGGTCGGTCAGCCGCTCAAACGCACGTTTCGGTATGGCTTCGAGTATTCGGACTGTTGGGTCGATGATTCCCGCCTTGTTGTACTCACCGCGCTCGATGCCGCCGAACGTGGTGCCGTGATTCGTACGCGCACGCGCTGCGCGCGGGCCGAGCGGAAAGACGAGTGGGAGCTGGTGTTGAATGTCCGTGGACGGCGCGAGGTGAAAACAGCTCGCGTCCTCGTCAATGCGGCAGGGCCATGGATCGGCGCCGTGGCGGATACCGTGATCCGCGAGCCTTTGCCGAAAGCAGTGCGGCTGATCAAGGGCAGTCACATTGTTGTTCGCCGGCACTTCGAACACGAGTATGGCTACTTGCTGCAGGCGCAAGACAGACGGATTGTTTTCGTCCTGCCTTTTGCGCGCGAGTTCGCCCTGATCGGGACAACTGATGAAAATTTTGTCGGGGATCTGAATTCGGTCGCGCCCGAGCCATCCGAAATTACCTATCTTTGCAACGTGGTAAATCAATATTTCCGCGACAAGGTTACGCCGGACGAATTGGTGTGGTCGTTTTCCGGCGTGCGCGCGCTCTATGACGATCATGCCGACAGGCCGGAGGACGTCACGCGCGACTACGAGCTTGTCCTCGACCAGCGCAACGGTGCGCCGTTGCTCACCATCTACGGGGGCAAGATCACCACGCACCGCAAGCTGGCGGAGGCTGCACTGGCCCGTATCGGCCATTTCTTTGGAGCGCGCCCGCGCTGGACGGCGGGGTCCAAACTCCCCGGGGGTGAATTCGATCCGGAAGAATTCGATGCCGAGGTAGCGAAGACGACGGCGCGATGGCCATTTTTACCGCTGTCGCACGCGCAGCGACTGGTGCGGGCCTATGGCTGTCGTGTTGAGCGATTTCTCAAACAGGCAAAAAGCGCGGAGGAATTAGGACCGTGTTTTGTCGACGATCTTACCGCGGCGGAGGTCCGCTACCTCGTGGAAACCGAATGGGCGCAGAATGCCGACGATGTGCTCTGGCGCCGAAGCAAGATCGGATTAAAGGCCACAGCTGAGGACAGGAAGGCACTCGACCAGTTCATCTCGTCATTGCTTTCGCCCAGCCGGTAACTTTGGAGCAAAACCGTTGCCGACCGTCGTCATTGCCATTGACCAGGGAACCACCTCAACGCGGTCAATCGCTTTCGACGCGGCGTTAAGACCACTTGCCACATCGCAAAAGGAATTGCCGCAGATCTATCCCGCGCCAGGCCTTGTTGAGCACGATCCGGAAGAAATCTGGACCGCGGTCGTTGCGACGGTGCGAGCAGTCATGGCGCAGGCGCGCCTGAGGGCCAGCGACGTCGTTGGGCTGGGCATTACCAATCAGCGCGAAACTGCTGTCATCTGGGACCGCGAAACCGGCAAGCCTGTTCACAATGCGATTGTCTGGCAGGATCGGCGCACCGCCGATTACTGCGACTCAATGCGGCGCGCCGGCCATGAGGAGGAGATTTCAAGGAAAACCGGACTGCTGCTCGATCCGTATTTTTCCGCGACCAAGATCGCCTGGCTGCTCGACCATGTCGACGGAGCGCGCACACGCGCCGAACAGGGCAAGCTCGCCTTCGGCACAGTTGATTCCTTCATCCTTTGGCGTCTCACCGGCGGGAAGGTACATCTCACAGACGCCACCAATGCTTCACGTACATTGCTGTTCGACATTGGCAGGGCGGAATGGGACGGCGACCTTTGCCGCCTGTTCAACGTTCCGCAGGCGCTGCTTCCGGATGTGCGGGACTGTGCCGGCGCATTCGGGGAGACGATGCCAGACCTGTTTGGTTCTCCAATTCCCATTCTGGGCATCGCGGGCGATCAGCAGGCGGCAACGATCGGGCAGGGGTGCTTCCGACCTGGCATGCTGAAGTCGACCTATGGCACCGGCTGTTTCGCGCTGCTCAACACCGGCGACGAGCGGATTCGCTCACGCAGCCGGTTGCTCACGACGATCGCCTATCAGCTTGAGGGCAAGCGCACTTATGCGTTGGAGGGAGCGATTTTCGTCGCCGGCGCCACCGTGCAATGGCTCCGCGATGAATTGAAGCTTATCGCTGCCGCGCCGGACGTTGGGCCCCTGGCGCTGCGCGCCAATCCTGCTGAGCAGGTCTATCTGGTGCCGGCATTTGTCGGACTCGGCGCTCCCTATTGGGACGCCCAGGCGCGGGCCGCGATCTTCGGCCTGACGCGCAATTCCGGTCCGGCCGAACTTGCCCGGGCAGCGCTTGAGGCGGTGGCATATCAGACGCGCGACCTGCTCGAAGCCATGCATGCAGATTGGCCGGCATCGAAAACATCTGCCACCGTGTTGCGCGTCGATGGCGGCATGACCGCAAGCGATCTCACCATGCAATTCCTGGCAGATATTCTCGCAAGTCCCGTCGATCGGCCGGTTGTGATGGAAACGACGGCATTGGGCGCGGCGTATCTCGCAGCACGGGCTGCCGGTGTTTCTCCGGATCTCGATGGTTTCGCCGCGCAATGGCAACTCGATCGACGCTTTGAGCCGCGCATGGAAGCAAGTGTCAGGGAGCATAAATACTCCGGATGGAAAGTGGCGGTGCAGCGTACGCTGACGACGCCCGCAAAGTAGTTCCAATATTCACAGATGACCGGTTGACGTGTCGGCGCGCCTCGCTAGCGTGCGGGCGCGAAATGAGGAATCGATGGCGGACGGTGAAGCTGCACAGACAAGGGCCAAGACACAGCCACTGGTGCGCTTTGATGCGGTCAGCAAACGCTTTGGCTCGGTTACCGCAGTTGAGGCTCTTACGCTCGACATAGCGCAAGGCGAATTTTTCGCGCTGCTCGGTCCGTCCGGGTGCGGCAAGACCACGCTGTTGCGCATGCTTGCCGGCTTTGAGACGCCGACCGAAGGCCGCATATTGCTCGATGGTGAAGATATCGTCGCTGTGCCGCCGCATCGGCGGCCGGTGAACATGATGTTCCAGAACTATGCGTTGTTTCCGCACCTCACGGTGGAGGGCAACATAGGGTTCGGCTTGCGCCAGGAGAAGGCAAGCCGTGCCGAAATCGCGCAGCGTGTCGCGGAAATGCTGGCGCTCGTGCGACTGGAAGGTTTCGGTGGCCGGCGCATCGACCAGCTTTCAGGAGGTCAGCGTCAGCGGGTCGCGCTCGCGCGCTCGCTGATCAAGCATCCGCGCGTTCTTCTGCTCGACGAGCCGTTGGCCGCGCTCGACAAGAAGCTGCGCGCGGAGACGCAGTTCGAGCTCATGGAGTTGCAGCGCAAGCTTGGCACAACGTTCGTCATCGTCACCCACGACCAGGAAGAGGCAATGATTGTGGCCGACCGGATCGCCGTCATGAATCATGGCCGGCTGATGCAGGTCGCGCCGCCGGCCGAGATTTATGAACGGCCATGCTCACGTTGGCTGGCCGGGTTCATCGGCGAGGTGAACCTGATCGAGGGGAACATGAACGCGGGCGGAAGTATCGACACCGCGTTGGGCCAGCTAAGGATCGTGACGGCCGACAAGCGAAGGGCCGGCGACCCGGTCTCGCTGGCCTTGCGTCCCGAAAAAATCAGCTTGAGTAGCGAGCGCCCGAACGAAAAGCTCAATGCGCTGCGCGGTACTGTGTTCGAAATCGGGTACCGCGGCGACATGTCTATCTACAAGCTGCTGCTTGCAGGCCGTTCCGTCATGAAAGTCGCGGTCGCCAACACAGGCGAGGCCGGCAAAACTACATTCGCAGTCAATGAGCTGGTCTGGCTGTCGTGGCCACCTGAAGCTGGCGTGGTCTTGGCGGAGTAGCGATGGCAATGGAGCCTACGCAACGCAGGAATGCGCGGGCGACCGTACTGCTGCCCTATCTTTGGCTTGTCGCCTTTTTTCTCGTGCCGTTCCTGATAGTGCTCAAGATCAGCCTCTCCCAAACCGCGCTTGCGCAGCCTCCTTATGTGCCTGTTTTCGACATTTCGAGCGGTTGGGCAGGTCTGGTCGAATTTGTCAGTGGACTCTCGATTGATTCATTTCGTCTGCTGTTTTCCGACACGATCTATCTGCTGTCGTATCTCAAGAGCCTGCAGGTCGCCTGCATCTCGACCATCATCCTGCTGGTGATCGGCTATCCCTTCGCATATGGCATCGCGCGTTCGCCCCGAGGCGTTCAGCCGCTTCTGGTGATGGCCGTTGTGCTCCCGTTCTGGACGTCGTTTCTGATACGCGTCTATGCCTGGATCAACATTCTGCAGCGGGATGGATTGCTGAACGATGTGCTGATGAAACTGCACATCATCGACGCACCATTGACCTGGCTATCATCCGACACCGCGATCTATATCGGCATGGTCTATTCTTATTTGCCGTTCATGGTGCTGCCGCTCTACGCCACGCTCGAGAAGATGGACGTGAGCTTGCTGGAGGCGGCCGCTGATCTCGGCTGTCCCCGATGGAAGTCGTTTTGGCTGGTCACCGTGCCGCTGTCGATGCGTGGAGCGGCGGCCGGTGCGCTGCTTTGCTTCATTCCCATTATCGGTGAGTTCGTCATTCCCGATCTGCTCGGCGGGTCGGAGACGCTGATGATTGGGCAAACATTGTGGACCGAATTCTTCTCCAATCGCGACTGGCCTGTTGCCTCTGCCATCGCGGTGACGTTGCTGGTGCTGTTGCTCGTGCCGATCCTTTTCTACGAGCGTCTTCAGCGTGGCTCGCTGGAAGGAGGCCGCTGATGAAGCGTGGTGCTTCGCTCTTCAACGTCGTTGCGGTCGCTTTTGGCCTCGCATTCCTTTACTTGCCGATCGCCATCCTTGTCATCTATTCGTTTAATGCCTCGCGGCTGGTCACCGTCTGGGGCGGCTGGTCGCTCGCCTGGTATCGCGAGCTGCTGCACGACACGGCCATCCAACAGGCCGCCTGGATCAGTGTGCGAGTCGCTGCCCTGTCGGCCACCGCCGCAACCGTCCTTGGAACGCTCGCCGCCATCGCGCTGACACGACTGGGCTCGTTTCGTGGCCGCATGCTGTTTTCCGGCATGGTCTACGCCCCGCTGGTGATGCCGGAAGTGATCACCGGCCTTTCGCTGCTGCTGCTTTTCGTGGCGATCAGCGTTGACCGCGGATTTTGGACCGTTGTCATTGCTCACACCACACTGACCATGTGTTTCGTCACCGTGATCGTGCAGTCACGGCTGGTGGATTTTGACCGCAGCCTCGAGGAAGCGGCGATGGATCTCGGATGTCCGCCATTCAGAACTTTCCTGACCGTTACGTTGCCGCTGATTGCGCCGGCGATTGCCGCCGGCTGGGGGCTGGCTTTTTCGTTGTCACTTGACGATCTGGTGATTGCGAGCTTCACCACGGGGCCGGGCGCAACAACGCTGCCGATCCGCATCTACTCGGAAGTTCGGTTGGGGGTGAAGCCGGAAATCAATGCCGTGTGCACGATCATGATCGCCGTCGTTGCGGTCGGCACCATAGCCTCGTCATTGATAGCCAAAAGGGGCGCCGCGCGCCGCCAGCGCGCGGCACTGGGCGCGCAGGTCTGAAAGCGTGGCCTGGATCAGTCGCTGCTGAAGAGCCGACCGTGTAGTCGCTGTTATTCCGGCTTTCCCGCCGCCGGTTGTGTAGACGACTGGCCGGCAGCCGTGCCGGAGGCTGCGCCACCGCCCGTCAACCGTTCAATAGCCGATCGCACGGAGTCGCGCGTGCTGCGATCGCGCACCGCGTTGAGGAGCGGCGCGGCCGCCCCCGAGCGCCGGATCAGAGATTCCGGGTCCGGCAGCATGATCGGGTCGTCCCACGAGCCTTGCACGATGAACGGCAGCTCGAAGGGTGCCACACCCGGCTTCGGAGGTGCCACAAGCGCGGCGGTGCCCTTAAAATCAAGCTCGCGCGCTGGAATCGAAGCCGAGCCCACGAGCCCCAGAACAACTGTAGCGCCCTCGACCTTTACGTCTTCGGCCATGACCGTACCCTGGTTGATCT
>Ga0081455_10000694_pt1 | contig 43697 bp, 35 predicted proteins | sample TabmetS3T2R1_FD_70207 | JGI IMG/M metagenome (GOLD analysis project Ga0081455, IMG submission 70207) | Tabebuia heterophylla rhizosphere microbial communities from the University of Puerto Rico - S3T2R1 | ecosystem: Host-associated > Plants > Roots > Rhizosphere ... | reverse complement strand
GATGGGCCGGCGCGGCCTTGATCGACCCGTTCGCGGTGGAAACATTGGCGGTGTATTGACCCGGCGGCGGACGAATCCCGAGCCGCGCGGCGTCGCGCTCGGTCAGCGCGATCACTGTGGCGCCGGTGTCGACCAGGAAGTCGAGCGAATTGCCGTTGACGCGCGCTTCGGTCTGAAAATGTCCATTGCTGCCACGCGCAAGCGTGATGCTGCGACCGCTCGATGCGGCTGAGGTGGCGGCGGCAACAGTGGTGGCGGTTCGCTTGCCGTCGGCGGCCTTCGGCGCGGTCGCGACATCGGCCATCTGCGCCATCGCGACCCCGAGCGCGGCCATGACGCCCGCAATAATCAGCACGTTACGCATACGCTACCCGCGACATGGCGCCATCAGCCGCCCGGATCGATGGCGGCCGGCGGACAATCTTGGCCAAAAGGATGAGCGAACCGTTAATCGGCCCGGCACCGCATCCGCGCACTTGATCCGCTTGGCCGGCAGGCAGCGTTTGACGATCAACTCGCCGCAGCCGGCAGAAACACATTCTGCGCCTCGCGCGGCGGAGCGCGCAGATATTGCTTCGGACCCTGCAGCCGCGCACCGAGCTTGGCCGCGGCGTGCCAGGGCCAGCGCGCGTCGTAGAGAATCCCCCGCGCCAGCGCCACCATGTCGGCCTGGCCGGACGCAACGATGGCTTCGGCCTGCTCGGCTTCCGTGATCAGGCCCACGGCGATGGTCGGCACGCCGGTCTCGCGCTTGATCGCTTCAGCGAAAGGCACCTGATAACCCGGTCGCAGCGGGATCTTCTGCTCCGGGGTCAGTCCGCCCCCGGAGGCATCGAAGAACGCCGCGCCACGCGCTTTCAAGTCGGTCGTATAGGCGAGCGTCTGTTCCAGATCCCAGCCGCCTTCAAAAAAGTCGGTCGCCGACACGCGCACGCCGAGCGGGATCTGTGGCGGAACGACCGCCCGGATCGCATCGAATACTTCGAGCGGAAAGCGCATGCGATTGGCGAGCGAGCCGCCATAGTGATCGTCGCGCTTGTTTGCGAGCGGTGACAGGAATTCGTGCAGCAGATAGCCATGCGCGCTGTGAATCTCGATGGCCTCAAGCCCGAGGCGGACGGCGCGTTGCGCGGCGGTTTTGAACGCCGTCTTCACCCGTTCCAGTCCTGCGGCATCCAAAGCCGCGGGCGCCTCGGTATTGGTGAGGAACGGCACTGCTGACGGCGCCGACGTCATCCAGCCGCCCTCCGCGAGGGGAATCTGCGTGCCACCCTGCCACGGCAGGCGATGCGAAGCCTTGCGGCCGGCATGCGCGAGCTGGATGCCGATCGGCATCGCGGCATGCGCGCGCACGGACTCCAGCACGGCGGCGAGACCGCGCTCGCAAGCATCCGAATACAGGCCGAGGTCGCCATAGGTGATCCGGCCGGCAGCCTCCACCGCGGTCGCCTCGATGATCAGGAGGCCCGCCCCGGACAGCGCCAGATGGCCGAGATGGATGGTGTGCCAGCTGGTCGCGACGCCCTCGAGCGAGGCCGAGTACTGGCACATCGGCGAAATGATGATGCGGTTGGCCAATTCGAGCTTGGCGAGCTTGATCGGTTCGAACAGGCGCGGGGTCATCGGCCACTTCTCTTTGATGCGGTGATTGGTCGAACGGCGGGGCCAGCAGCGGCTCCCATAACAACGCACGCGCGGCGGCAAAGGCAACCCGGAGAGCCGCGATCTTGCCATGCGACGATGTGGGCCCTCAAAAAATCTGAGCCTTTTCAGCCGATTGAGGGACCAGTCTCCTCTCCTCTTTGTGATTAGTGATAAATGTTGACAATCGTCATTGATCAATTATCATGGCTTGGATGATGACGGAGCCTGTTGCCATGTCCAAATTCGATCTCACCCGCGCCATCCCAACCCCGGTGATTGCCTTTGCCCTGCTTGGGGTGATCGCGTTCGTTCTGGGCGGCTGCGATACACGGGCCGAAACCAAGCCGGAGGCTTCCGCGCGCCCCGTGCTGGTGACCACCGTGAAATATGAGCAGCAGGCGCCGGAACGGACCTTCGTTGGCACCGTCAAGCCGCGCATCGAAACCGACCTTGGCTTTCGGGTCGCGGGCAAGGTCGCCAAGCGCCTGGTCGAGGTCGGTCAGACCGTGGAGAGCGGCCAGCCGCTTGCGGTGCTCGACGAAACCGATCTGAAGCTCCAGGCCGAGCAGGCACAGGCCGAGCTGTCGGCCGCGAGCGGCGTGCGCGCGCAGGCCGACGCGGCGCTGCAGCGGGCGATCGAATTGCGCGCCAAGGGCTGGACCACCGCCGCGCAGATCGATCAGGCGAAGGCGCAGGCGGACGAGGCACAAGGCCGGTTCAACCGGGCCGAACGCGCGGTGGAGCTGACCAACAACAGCCTGTCTTATGCAACGCTCACGGCCGATGGCCGTGGCATCGTGACCGCGTCATTGGTCGAGCCCGGCCAGGTGGTGGCGGCGGGCCAAGGCGCCATCCGTGTCGCGCGCTCGGACGAAAAGGAAGTGGTCGTCGCGCTTCCCGAACTTCTTGTCGCACGTGCGCGTGACGACAATGCCCGCGTCTCGCTGTGGTCGGACCCGCGCAAGCAATATACCGCGACCCTGCGCGAACTGGCGCCGATGGCCGACGCCGCGACCCGCACCTATCTGGCGAAATTCTCCGTTCCCGGCGCCGGCGAGGACGTCAAGCTCGGCATGACCGCGACCGTGACGCTGTCGGATCGCGTCAACGACCGGATCGCGCGGCTGCCGCTGTCGGCCCTGTTCAACCAGGGCACCGGCCCATCCTTGTTCGTCGTGGACACCAAAACCGGGGACATTGCGCTGAAGCCGGTCACGGTCCGCGCCTATGACAAGAACAACGTCGAAATTACCGGCGGTGTCAATGAAGGCGACAGGGTCGTCGCGCTTGGCGTGCAGAAGCTCGATACCGAACAAAAGGTTCGGGTCGTCTCAAGCCTGACCTTCTGAATCGAAATGTGAAGCTGTGTGAGTCGTCGTCAACCCGCGATGACGAAAATCTCTCTGGAGCCACGTGCGATGCGCAGGTTCAATCTCTCGCAATGGGCCGTCCACCACCAATCGCTGGTGCTGTTCCTGATCATCATGCTCGGTGTCGCCGGCTATTTTTCCTACAGCCGGCTCGGCCGCGCCGAAGATCCGTCCTTCACGATCAAGCTCGCCGTGGTCACCGCGATGTGGCCCGGGGCCACCGCGCAGGAGATGCAGCAGCAGGTCGCCGATCCCATCGAGAAGAAAATGCAGGAGCTGCCCTATTTCGACAAGGTGCAGACTTACAGCAAGCCCGGCTTCACCGCGATGCAGGTGATGTTCAAGGACGCGACGCCGGCGAAAGAGGTGCCCTACCTCTTCTATGTGCTGCGCAAGAAGCTGGTCGATCTGCAGCCGAGCCTGCCGCAGGGGGTGATCGGGCCGAACGTCAATGACGAATATGGCGACGTCGATTCGATCCTTTACATGCTGACCGGCGACGGCGCCGATTACGCCCAGCTCAAGAAGGTCGCCGAGGGCTTGCGCCAGAACCTGTTGAAGACCGACGGGATCACCAAGGTGAACCTCTATGGCGTGCAGGATGAGAAGATCTTCGTCGAATTCTCGCACGCCAAGCTCGCAACGCTCGGGCTCACGCCGCAGGCCATCTTCGATTCGCTCGCAAAGCAGAACGCGATCGCGCCGGCCGGACTGGTCGAGACGTCATCCCAGCGCGTCTCGCTGCGCCTGACCGGCGCCCCTGACGGCGAGAAGGCGGTGGCGGAAACTCCGGTCGAGGCCAATGGCCGCGTGTTCCGGCTCGGCGATATCGCGACCGTGACCCGCGGCTTCGAAGACCCCTCCGACTTCAAGGTCCGTCAGCGCGGCAAGCCGGCGATCGGCCTCGGCATCGTCACGGCGAAGGGCGCCAACATCCTCCAGCTTGGCGAACAGGTCACCAAGAGCGTCGACCGCTTCATGGCAGCGGTGCCGCAAGGCATCGACATCGAGAGGATCGCCGACCAGCCCGAAGTGGTCGATCGCGCCGTGTCGGAATTCATCCACTCCTTCCTGGAAGCGCTCGCCATCGTGCTGTTCGTGAGCTTCCTGTCGCTCGGCTGGCGCACCGGCATCGTGGTGGCCGCGTCGGTGCCGCTCGTGCTCGCGATCGTCTTCATCGTGATGAACGCGATGGGGCTGGACCTGCATCGCATCACGCTCGGCGCGCTGATCATCGCGCTCGGCCTGCTGGTCGACGACGCCATCATCGCCGTCGAGATGATGGTGGTGAAAATGGAACAGGGCTGGAGCCGGCTGAAGGCCGCCTCCTTCGCCTGGGATTCCACCGCATTCCCGATGCTGACGGGCACGCTGGTGACGGCGGCCGGCTTCCTGCCCGTCGGCTTCGCGGCGTCATCGGTCGGCGAATATGCCGGCGGCATCTTCTGGGTGGTCGCGATCGCGCTGCTCGCATCCTGGTTCGTCGCGGTGATCTTCACGCCCTATATCGGCGTCAAGCTGCTGCCGAATTTCAAGGTCGATGCGGCCACGCATCATGATCCGCATGCGATCTACGAGACCCGCCTCTATCGCGGGTTGCGCCGCGTAATCGTCTGGTGCGTCAATCGCCGCGGCACCGTCGTGCTGACGACGCTCGGCATCTTCGCCCTCGCCGTCGTCGGTTTCGGCCATGTGCAGCAGCAGTTCTTCCCGCTGTCGGAGCGGCCCGAACTGTTCCTGCAGTTGCGGCTGCCGGAAGGCACCGCCTTCAATGTCACCGAGAAGACGGCGAAGGAGGCCGAGCAGCTTCTGCAGGGCGACAACGATATCCTGACCTACACCGCCTATGTCGGCCAGGGCTCGCCGCGCTTCTGGCTCGGGCTGAACCCACAACTGCCGAACGAGGCGTTCGCCGAACTTGTGATCGTGTCACGCGACGTCGCCGCGCGCGAGCGCATCAAGGCGCGGATCGAAAAGGCGGTTGCCGCCGGCGCCTTGCCGGAGGCCCGGGCGCGCGTCGACCGCTTCAATTTCGGCCCGCCGGTCGGCTTTCCCGTGCAGTTCCGCGTGATCGGGCCGGACACCAACAAGGTGCGCGAGATCGCCTATCAGGTGCGCGAGGTGATGCGCACCGAGAAACGGCTGATCGAACCGCAGCTCGACTGGAACGAGCAGACGCCGTATCTGCGGCTCGACATCGACCAGGAGCGGGCGCGGGCGCTTGGCCTCACCCCGCAGGAGGTCTCGCAATCGCTGGCGCTGCTGATTTCCGGCGCGCCGGTCACCACCGTGCGTGACGGCATCGAAAAGGTCGGCGTGGTCGCCCGCGCTGTGCCCTCGGAGCGTCTCGATCTCGGCCATGTCGGCGACCTCACGATCTATGCGCGCAACGGCGTGGCCGTGCCGCTGTCGCAGATCGCCAAGATCGACTACAGCCACGAGGAAGCGATCCTGTGGCGGCGCAATCGCGACATGGCGATCACCGTGCGCTCCGACGTCGTCGACGGCGCCCAGGCCCCTGATGTGAGCAATGCGATCTGGCCAAAGCTGCGGGGCATCAGCGAGCGGCTCGAACCGGGCTACCGGCTCGAAATGGGCGGCGCGATCGAGGAATCGCAAAAAGGCAATGGCTCGCTGCTGCTGCTGTTCCCGATCATGGCCATGGTGATGCTGACGCTGCTGATGATCCAGCTGCAAAGCTTCTCACGGCTGTTGCTGGTGTTCCTCACCGCCCCGCTCGGCATTGTCGGCACTTCGCTCGCGCTCAACCTCACCGGCGCCCCGTTCGGCTTCGTGGCGCTGCTCGGGCTGATCGCGCTCGCCGGCATGATCATGCGCAACACCGTGATCCTGGTCGATCAGATCGAAACCGAGGTGCTGCACGGGCTGTCCCGCCGCGAGGCGATCGTCGAAGCAACCGTCCGCCGGGCCCGGCCGGTGGTGCTGACCGCGCTCGCCGCGATCCTCGCGATGATCCCGCTGTCACATTCCGCGTTCTGGGGGCCGATGGCGATCACCATCATGGGCGGATTGTTCGGTGCAACATTCCTGACCCTGCTGTTCCTGCCCGGGCTCTACGCACTCTGGTTCAGGAAGAGCCTTGACGAACAGGGCGCCAGGACCGACGTTGATGAGACGCTCGCGATGCACGATGAAAGGATGTTGCCGCTCGCCGCCGAATGAGGTTTGAGACAGCTTCAGGACGACGCGACAGCATTTTCAAACATGGACACCCCAGCTCTCTCCCCGAGGCAAGTCCCCCGAGGCAAGTCCCCCGAGGCGAGTCCACGAAGGCGCTGCGATGACGATGGTTGTTGAAACGACGGAGGCCGACACCCGTGCCCGGATCGTGGCGACGGCGGAACGCCTGTTCCGTGAGATCGGCTATCAAAAGACCACGGTGGCCGACATCGCCAAAGTGCTGAAAATGAGCCCGGCCAACGTCTACCGCTTCTTCGATTCGAAGAAGGCGATCCACGAGGCGGTCGCCCGCGAATTGATGGGCCAGGTCGAACAGGCGTCGACCGCGATCGCCGCCAAAAAGAGTTCAGCGACGGACCGGCTGCGCGAAATGCTGTCGACCATCCATGTCATGAACTCGGAGCGCTATGTCGGCGACGCCAAGCTGCACGAGATGGTGGCGATCGCGATGGAGGAGGACTGGGAGGTTTGCACCAACCATATGGTCTTCATCATGACGGCGATTACCCGGGTGATCGCCGACGGCATGGCCAGCGGCGAATTCAAGCCCGGCGATCCCGCGCTGGTCGGTCAATGCGTCGGCGCGTCGATGATCCGCTATTTCCATCCGCAGATGATTGCGCAATGCGCCACAAAGCCGGGACCGACGCTGGCGCAGATGGTCGATTTCGTGATCGAGAGCATCTCCCGCCCCAAAAACTGACGCCCGAGGCAGGCCGCGATGGCGCTGTTCACCCTGCCGGAAGACCAGATTGCCATCCGCGACATGGCGCGCGCCTTCGCCGCGGACAGGATCGCGCCCTTTGCGCTGAAGTGGGACGAAGAGCGCCACCTGCCGCTGGATGTGATCCGCGAAAGCGCCGCGCTCGGCATCGGCGGCATCTATATCACCCCCGAAATCGGCGGCAGCGGCCTGACACGGCTCGATGCCGCGCTGATCTTCGAGGCGCTGGCGCTGGGCTGCCCGGCGATTTCGGCCTTCATCTCGATCCACAACATGGCGGCGTGGATGATCGATGCCTTTGGCTCGCACGAACTGCGGCAACGCTATCTGCCCAGGCTGTGCACCATGGAAACGATCGCGAGCTATTGCCTGACCGAGCCCGGCTCGGGGTCTGACGCCGCGGCGCTGCGCGCCACCGCGCGGCGGGACGGCAGCCATTACATTCTCAACGGCACCAAGCAGTTCATCTCCGGCGCCGGGACGAACGACCTCTATGTCGTGATGGCACGCACCGGCGGCGATGGTCCCGGCGGCATCTCGGCCTTCGTCGTCGATCGCCAGACGCCGGGCGTCAGCTTCGGCAAGCCCGAGCGCAAGATGGGCTGGCACGTCCAGCCGACCGGCGCCGTGATGTTCGAGAATGCCCGCATACCGGTCGAAAATCGGATCGGTGATGAAGGAGAAGGATTCCGCATCGCCATGGCCGGGCTCGACGGCGGCCGGATGAATATCGCGGCGTGCTCGCTCGGCGGCGCCCAGGCCGCGCTCGACGCCTCGCTTCGTTACACCAGAGAGCGCCGCGCCTTCGGCAAACGGCTCGACCAATTCCAGGCCCTGCAGTTCCGCCTCGCCGACATGGCGACCGAATTGGAGGCCGCCCGCCTCTTCCTGTATGCAGCGGCCGCCGCCTATGACCGCGGCGATCCGGACATCACCCTGCGCTGCGCGATGGCCAAACGCTTCGCCACCGATGTCGGTTTCGAGGTCGCCAATCAGGCGCTGCAATTGCATGGCGGCTATGGTTATCTGGCCGAATATGGCATTGAGAAGATCGTGCGAGACCTGCGCGTGCACCAGATCCTTGAAGGGACCAACGAAATCATGCGGTTGATCGTGGCGCGCAAACTGTTCGAGAGCAACCCGTGAGCATGACCGACACAGCCGCCACCGTCGCGGCCGAAAATCTGATTGCCAGGAGCGAGGGCCCGCTCGGCGTCATCCGCCTCAACCGTCCCGGCGCGTTGAACGCGCTGACCCTCGACATGATCCGCAGCATCAGCGCCGCGCTCGACGTCTATGAAACCGATCCGTCGATTGCCGTGATCCTGATCGAGGGCGCGGGCGACCGCGGCTTCTGCGCCGGCGGCGACATCCGCGGGCTCTATGACAGCATCCGCAGCGGCGGCGATCTCGGCAAGGTGTTCTGGCGCGAGGAATACATCCTCAATTCACGGATCGCGGCGCTGACCAAGCCCTATGTCGCCTTCATGGATGGCATCGTGATGGGGGGCGGCGTCGGCCTGTCGGCTCATGGCCGTCATCGCGTGGTCACTGAGACCACCAAGCTCGCCATGCCCGAGGCCGGGATCGGCTTCATCCCCGATGTCGGCGGCACGTGGCTGTTGTCGCATGCGCCGGGCGAACTGGGCACGTATTTCGCGCTGAGCGGCCAGTCCATGAACGCAGCCGACGCCGTGCGCTGCGGCCTCGCCGATGTCTGCATCGCCACGACGCGGTGGCCGGAGGCGCGCGCGGCGCTCGCCCGGCTCGCCCCCGGTGCCAACAACGGCATGGTGCGGGGTGTGCTCGCCCACTATGCCTCGCGCAAGGAGCTCGGGCCCGTCGAGCAGCAGAAAGCGCTGATCGATCGGACGATGGCGTTTGGGACCGTCGAAGAAATCATGGGCGCGCTGCTGCGCGATACCGATCCGTTCGCGCAGGCCGCGCGGCAGACCATCCTGGAAAAATCGCCGATCAGCCTGAAGGTGACGCTGCGCCTGTTGCGCGCGGCGCGAAAATCGGCCTCGCTAGAGGAATGCCTGGTGCGGGAGTACGCCGCCGCGCTGGAAGTCTTCATCAACCGCGATTTCCCGGAAGGCATTCGCGCCGCGCTGATCGACAAGGACAAGATGCCGAAATGGCAACCCTCGACCATTGTCGGGGTGACACCGGAGATGGTGGATGCTTATTTCGCACCGCGCGGCGCCGAAGACCTCGTCCTGCCGATGCCCCACCGCCTGAGTGCGTGACCAGCCGGACGGGGCCAGCACGAAAGGGCTGCTCCATGACGGCCATCGCTTTCATCGGGCTTGGCAATATGGGCGGGCCGATGGCCGCCAATCTGATCAAGGCCGGCCACGAGGTCACCGGCTTCGATCTCGTTCAAGCCTCGTGCGAAGCCGCGCGACAAAGCGGCGTCGCCATCGCGACCTCCGCGACCGACGCCGTCAAGGGAGCCGAACTTGTCATCACGATGTTGCCGGCGGGCAAGCATGTCGTCGGCGTGTGGACCGACATCGTGCCGGTCGCCGCAACCGAAACGCTGCTGATCGACTGCTCCACCATCGACGTCGACAGTGCGCGCAAGGCGCACGCGCTGGCCGCAACCCGCGGCCTTCGCGCGATCGACGCGCCGGTGTCCGGCGGCACCGGCGGCGCCAAGGCCGCAACGCTCACCTTCATGTGCGGCGGCGACGCGGGATCGTTCGCAGCGGCCAGGCCGGTGCTGGAGGCGATGGGCAAGAAGATCGTGCATTGTGGTGAGGCCGGCGCGGGCCAAGCCGCCAAGATCTGCAACAACATGATTCTCGCGATCTCGATGATCGGCGTCAGCGAAGCCTTCGTACTCGCCGAGAAACTCGGCCTGTCGCATCAGGCGCTGTTCGACGTCGCCTCGACCTCCTCGGGCCAGTGCTGGTCGCTGACCAGCTATTGTCCGGTGCCGGGGCCGGTGCCCGCCTCCCCGGCCAATAACGGCTACAAGCCCGGCTTCGCTGCTGCGCTGATGGCGAAGGATGTCGGGCTATCGCAGGCGGCCGCGGACGCCGTCGGCGCGGCGACCCCGCTCGGTGCGCATGCCGCGGAGATTTACGCCTCGTTCAATACGGCCGGCCATCAGGCCGAGGACTTTTCCGGCATCATCAATTTTCTGCGCACGATGAAGCGGTAGCGCGGCTATGTCCCCCGCGGCTTGACCCGCCGGGTCGGCACCGCATTCGCCGGGTCCTCGGGCCATGGATGGCGGGGATAACGGCCGCGCAAATCGGCGCGCACCGCCGCGTAGCTGCCCTGCCAGAAGCCGGGCAGATCACGCGTCACCTGCACCGGCCGGTGCGCCGGCGACAGCAACTCGACTACCAGCGGCACGCGTCCGCGCGCGATCGAGGGATGCACCGCGACGCCGAACAGCTCCTGCACGCGGATCGCAATCGTCGGCCCCTGTTCCGCCTCATAATCGATCGGCACCTGCGTGCCGGTCGGCGCCTCGAAATGCGTCGGCGCTTCGCGATCGAGCCGCGCGCGCTTGTCCCATGGCAACAGCGCCATCACGGCATCGGACAGATCCGCGGCGGACAGATCTGACAGCGCGGTTTTGTCGGCGAGCAAAGGCACCAGCCACTGCTCGCGCGCGGCGCCAAGCGCTGGGTCCGACAGATCGGGCCATTCATCGCCCTCCGCCTTGCGCAGGAACGTGACGCGATCGCGCCATTGTTTGAGCGGCTTCGACCATGGCAGGCGATCCAGTCCCACGCCGGCGACACCATCGGCAAGGATGCGCGCGGTTTCATGAGATGGTGCGACCGGTGCGGTCCGTTCCGACAGCGTGATCGCATGCAGCCGGCGCCGCAGCCTTGCTCGCAAGGCCAGCGCGGCCCGATCGAAACTCACCTCGTTGGCTTCAGTGACGTGGGTTTCGAAGCGCTGCACGATCTCGGCTTCCGTGATCGGCGCCGCCAGCAGGATGCGGCCCTGCGCGGCAGTGCCGGTGAGTTCGGCGACCGCGAGATAGGGCGCGCGGGCCAGAGCCGTTGCCTGATCGATCGCGGCGCCGCGCCCATTGGCGAGCAGGAACGAGCCGTTGCCGCGATTCTTCGCAACACGATCCGGAAAGGCGAGCGAGAGGATGACGCCGGTGGACGGCATCTCACCGGCTTGCGCGCCGTGACCAACCTGCCGTGCCCAGCGCTCGGCCTGCTGCCTTGCGGCTTGTGCGCGCTGCGAGCGGTCGCGCCGGAACTGGTCCAGGCGTGCATCGAGGTCGACGCCGTCGCCGCCGAGGCCGCGCTCGCTCAACACGGCTGCGATCAGCGCCGCCTCCGCGCCCGCACCCTCGCGCGCGGCGTCGACGATCATGCGCGCGAGCCGGGGCGGCAGCGCCAGCGCCCGCAAGCTCTGGCCCTCGGCGGTAAGACGGCCGGCGTCGTCGAGCGCATCGAGCTCGACGAGCAGCGCCGTCGCTTCTTTCCATGCAGGCAGCGGCGGCGGGTCGAGAAACGCCAGTCTCGACGGATCGGTCACACCCCAATGGGCGAGGTCGAGCACGAGGGAGGACAGATCGGCGGCGAGAATTTCAGGCTTGGTGTAGGCTTCGAGCGACGCGGTCTGCGGCTCATCCCAGAGCCGGTAGCAGATGCCGGGTTCGGTGCGCCCGGCGCGGCCGCGCCGCTGATCCGCCGCCGCGCGCGAGACCCGCACCGTCTCGAGCCGCGTCAAGCCAATATCCGGCTCATAGCGCGGCACCCGCGCCAATCCGCTATCAACCACGATACGGACGCCCTCGATGGTCAGCGAGGTCTCGGCGATCGAGGTTGCCAGCACCACCTTGCGCCGCCCCGGTGGCGCCGGCTGGATCGCGCGATCCTGCACGCCGGCCTCAAGCGCGCCATAGAGCGCAACGACATCTAACAGCGGATCACTGACGCGTTCGGCCAGCATCATCTGCGTCCGCCGGATCTCTGCCGCGCCCGGCAGAAACGCCAGCACCGAGCCGGCATCGGCGCGCAGGGCCTGCGCAATCACGTCCGCCATCTGCCGCTCGATCGGCATGTCCGGATTGCGGCCGGGATAACGCGTCTCGACCGGATAGGCGCGGCCCTCGCTCGCAATCACCGGTGCATCGCCGAGGAGCCTGGCGACGCGCGCGCCATCCAGGGTTGCCGACATCACCAGCAGCCGCAGGTCCTCGCGCAATCCCTGCTGCGCGTCAAAGGCCAAAGCCAGACCGAGATCGGCATCAAGCGACCGCTCGTGGAATTCGTCGAACAGAACTGCAGCAACACCCTTCAACTCGGGATCGTCGAGAATCTGCCGCGTGAAAATGCCTTCGGTCACGACCTCGATGCGCGTCCTGCGCGATACTTTCGAGCCGAACCGGACACGATAACCAACGGTGTCGCCGACGCTCTCGCCCAGCGTTTTCGCCATCCGCTCGGCGCTCGCGCGCGCGGCAATCCGGCGCGGCTCCAGCACGATGATCTTGCCCGAACGGACCCAGGGTTCGTCGAGCAGCGCGAGCGGCACTCGCGTCGTCTTGCCGGCGCCGGGCGGCGCCACCAGCACCGCGCGCGTCGTTCCCCGCAGACTGGTCGCCAGCGCATCGAGGACGGCATCGATCGGCAGCGGGGTGTCGAAATGTCGGGGCAAATGGATGTCCGGACGGCAAGCTGATGGTTAATGACAGCTTAAACATTGCATTACGTCCCGGCGCTTTACGCCACGGCATAGCTTTTGAACAGAGAAAGGAGACGGAAAGGCATTACGACCGATAATGGCGCAACCGGCTGCGGCCGGTGCCAGAACGGGACAACATGATCTCAAGCGGCACAACCCAGCATCCAGCCGACGCCGCCGACCACCGCATCGGCTGGGTCGACTATGCCAAGGGCATCTGCATCGTCATGGTGGTGATGATGCATTCGACGCTCGGCATGGAACTCGCCGCCGGCCGCGAGGGCTTCATGCATTACGTGGTGGAATTCGCCCGCCCGTTCCGCATGCCGGACTTCTTCCTGATCTCGGGCCTGTTCCTGGCGCGCGTCATCGACCGCGACTGGCGTACCTATCTCGACCGCAAGGTGATCCACTTCGCCTATTTCTATGCCCTGTGGGTCACGATCCAGTTCGCCGTCAAGGCGCCGGGCTTCGCCGCCGAGCACGGCTGGAGCTGGGTGGCCGGACAATATCTCGAAGCTTTCATCGAGCCGTTCGGCACGCTGTGGTTCATCTACCTGCTTCCGATCTTCTTCGTCTGCACCCGGCTTGCGCGCAACATTCCGCCGCTCGCGGTCTTCCTGCTGCTCGCCGCGCTTGAGATGACGCATCTTGAGACCGGCTGGACCGCGCCGGATGAATTCGCCGCCCGCTTCGTCTATTTCTTCACCGGTTACTGGATGGCAGGCCACGTCTTCGCCTTCGCCGGCTGGGTGCAGCATCATCCGCGCGCGGCGCTTCTGCTGCTCGCGGTCTGGGCGCTCGCCAACGGCGCGCTGGTGGAATTCGGCGTCAGCGCGTGGCCCTTGGTTTCGCTCGCGCTCGGCCTGGCCGGCGCCTGCGCGGTGATCGCCGTCGGCGCGCTACTTGCGAAAATGCACTGGCTCGACAGCTTGCGCTCCTGCGGCGAGCACTCGATCGTGATCTATCTGGCCTTCTTCCTGCCGATGGCGTTGACCCGCACGCTCATGTTGAAGAGCGGACTCGTTGCCGACATCGGCTGGGCATCGCTCATCGTCACCATTGCCGGGGTGATTGGCGCGCTCGCGATCTGGTGGGCCGTCCGCGCAACCGCCCTTAAGTTCCTGTTCGAGCGGCCTGCGATGTTCTGGCTGACGCCGAAGCCGCGCACGTCGTTGCAGGCGGCGGAATAGAGGCGCCGAATTCCGTCAGCATCCAACAGTCGCCCGTGGAATAATCCGCTGGACAACCGGCAGGGAACCGGGTGCCATTTGCCGCAAAACTCCCTACATTGCGGCCATGCCAAAATCCCCCGCCAAGCCAGCCGCCAAATCCGCCGCCGCGCCATCGGTTTCGAAAGCTGCCAAGCCAGCCGCGGCCAAAACGCCTGTGAAGGTCCCTGGTAAAGGCGACCACATCTTCCTGGTCGACGGCTCCTCCTACATCTTCCGCGCCTATCACGCGCTGCCGCCCCTGAACCGAAAATCCGACGGGTTGCAGGTCAATGCCGTGCTCGGCTTCTGCAACATGCTGTGGAAGCTGCTCCGCGACATGCCGGCCGACAACAAGCCGACACATCTCGCCATCGTGTTCGACAAGTCCGAGGTGACGTTCCGCAACGAATTCTATCCCGATTACAAGGCGCACCGGCCGCCGGCGCCGGACGATCTCATTCCGCAATTCAAGCTGATCCGCGAGGCGGTGCACGCCTTCGACCTGCCCTGCCTCGAACAGAGCGGTTTCGAGGCCGATGACCTGATCGCGACCTATGTGCGCGAAGCCTGCGAGCGCGGCGCCTCGGCGACCATCGTGTCCTCGGACAAGGATCTGATGCAGCTCGTCTCTGACTGCGTGATGATGTACGACACCATGAAGGACCGCCGCCTCGGCATCCCCGAAGTGATCGAGAAATTCGGCGTGCCGCCGGAGAAGGTGGTCGAGGTGCAGGCGCTGGCCGGCGACAGCGTCGACAACGTGCCCGGCGTTCCCGGCATCGGCGTCAAGACCGCCGCCCAGCTCATCAATGAATATGGCGACCTCGAAACACTGCTGGCGCGGGCTGGCGAGATCAAGCAGCCGAAGCGGCGCGAGGCGCTGATCGAGAATGCCGAGCAGGCGCGCGTCTCGCGCAAGCTCGTGCAGCTCGACGATCATGTGAAGCTTGACGTGCCGCTCGACGAGCTCGCCGTGCATGAGCCGGATGCCCGCAAGCTGATCGCATTCCTCAAGGCGATGGAATTCTCCGGCCTGACCAAGCGCGTCGCCGATTATTCGCAGGTCGATGTCGCCGACATCATGCCGGATGCGCGACTGAAAGCCGGCGGCGCGGGCGCGGCGGACGATGGCTATGAGACGGCGCGCGGCATCGGCGACGCATCCATTCCCTCCCCCCTTGTGGGGGCGGGTCAGGGAGGGGGGCATGGAACGGGCGCCCAACCCTCGCTATTCCCTCCCATCCGGACCGCTCCGCGGTCCGACCTCCCCCTCAAGGGGGGAGGTGAAAACAAAGCCAGCAACGACAATCTCACTCCGAAGGCGCTGGCCGACGCGCAAGCCGCTGCGGCGCGGGACGCGAAGTTCGAGCGAACGAAATATCACACGCTGCGGACGCTTCGCGAGCTTGAGAGCTGGGTGATCCGCGCCAAGGACCGCGGCCATATCGCCATCGGCACCAAGACCTCGAGCTTCGATCCGATGCAGGCGGAGATCTGCGGCATCTCGCTCGCGCTGACGCCGAACGAAGCCTGCTATGTGCCGCTGACGCACAAGGCGGCAGGCGACGGCAGCGGCTTGTTCTCCGGCGGACTTGCACCGGACCAGATGACGACGCGCGAGGCCGTCGCGGCCTTGCAGGCGCTGTTCGAAGATCCCAGCGTGCTGAAAATCTCCAACGACATGAAGTTCAACGTGCTGTTGTTCGCGCAGCACGGCATCGAGCTCAAGAGCGTCGATGATGTCACGCTGATCTCCTATGTGCTGAATGCCGGGCGGATGAATCACGGCGTCGCCGACCTTGCCGAAAGCTGGCTCGGCCACACGCCGCTGACCGAGGCCGAGCTCGTTGGCTCCGGTCGCAACCGCCTGACCTTCGATCAGGTCGCGATCGACAAGGCCGCCGAGCACGCCGCCGAAGATGCCGACATCCTGTTGCGGCTGTGGCTCTTGCTGAAGCCACGCCTGATCGCGGAGCGCATGAACACGGTCTACGAGACGCTGGAGCGGCCGATGGTCGGCGTGCTCGCGCGCATGGAGCGGCGCGGCATCTCGATCGACCGTCAGACCCTGTCGCGGCTGTCGGGCGATTTCGCGCAGACCGCCGCCCGCGTCGAGGCGGACATCCAGTCGCTCGCGGGCGAGCCCATCAATCCCGGCAGCCCGAAGCAGCTCGGCGACATCATGTTCGGCAAAATGGGCCTGCCCGGCGGCAGCAAGACCAAGACCGGCGCGTGGTCGACCTCGGCCCAGATTCTCGACGAGCTCGCCGAACAAGGCCACGAGTTTCCGAAGAAGATCCTGGAATGGCGGCAGGTCACCAAGCTGAAATCGACCTATACCGACGCGTTGCCGACCTTCGTCAATCCGACCACCCATCGCGTGCACACGACCTACGCGCTGGCCGCGACCACCACCGGCCGGCTGTCGTCGAACGACCCCAACCTGCAGAACATCCCTGTTCGCACCGAGGACGGCCGCAAGATCCGGCGCGCCTTCATCGCAGCTCCCGGCCACAAACTGGTCTCCGCCGACTATTCGCAGATCGAACTGCGGCTGCTCGCCGAGATCGCCGACATCCCGGTTTTGAAGCAAGCGTTCCAGGACGGGCTCGACATCCACGCGATGACGGCGTCAGAGATGTTCGGCGTGCCGATCAAGGACATGCCGGCGGACGTGCGCCGCCGCGCCAAGGCGATCAATTTCGGCATCATCTATGGCATTTCCGCCTTCGGCCTTGCCAACCAGCTCGGCATTCCCCGCGAGGAGGCCTCCGCCTACATCAAGAAATATTTCGAACGCTTTCCCGGCATTCGCGCCTATATGGACGCGACGCGCGATTTCTGCCGCGAGCATGGCTATGTGACGACGCTGTTCGGCCGCAAATGCCACTACCCCGACATCAAGGCCTCGAACCCGTCCGTGCGCTCGTTCAACGAGCGCGCCGCGATCAATGCCCGCCTGCAAGGCACCGCGGCCGACATCATCCGCCGCGCCATGATCCGCATGGAGGATGCGCTCGCGGCGAAGAAGCTGTCGGCGCAGATGCTGCTGCAGGTGCATGACGAACTGATCTTCGAGGTGCCGGACGGCGAGGTCGCGGCAACGCTGCCGGTCGTGCAGCATACGATGCAGGACGCGCCGTTCCCGGCGGTGCTGCTGTCGGTGCCGCTGCATGTCGACGCCCGCGCGGCGTCGAACTGGGACGAGGCACATTGACGGCGCCGAGGAGTCATTCGGGTGACCTGAAATGCCGCCCGGAATGATGTAGCGCGAGGCCTTCACCCTGGCCGATCTCAACCCGCTCGCCGCCTTCGCGCTGACCTCGCTCGTGATCGAGCTTACGCCGGGGCCGAACATGGCGTATCTGGCGAGCCTGTCGCTGGGGCGCGGCATCCGGGTCGGGCTTGCCTGCGTGGCCGGCATCGCCTGCGGTCTCGCCGCCTATGGTCTGGCCGCGGCGCTCGGCGTCGCGGCCATCGTCGAGAGCTCGCGGCTCCTCTACGAGACGCTCCGCTGGGCGGGTGTCGCTTACCTCTTGTGGTTGGCCTGGCAAGGCTGGATCGGTGAGCGCGAAACCTCGCCCGGCATTGCCGAGAATGACGACGCAATGCCCTGGGTCGCGTTCCGCCGCGGCCTGATCACCAATCTCCTCAACCCCAAGGCTGTCGTCTTTTACGTCGCGGTGCTGCCCGACTTCGTCGCGACCGGCAGCGGCGGTGTCATGCGCCAGACCCTGACGCTGAGCGCCATCTATGTCGCGATCGCCACGCTCATCCACGCGCTGATCGTCGTGCTGGCGGGATCGCTGCAACGCTATATCGGCAGCGAGGCGGGCAGCCGGCGGTTGCGTCGCAGTTTATCCGCCCTGCTGGCGGCCATCGCGGTCTGGTTTGCCTGGAGCACCGCACGCGCAGGTTGACGCGTCGGCCTGCGGCCTCCGGACCCGCATCGTCCCCAGAAACCTTTGCCGGACAGAACCGGAGCCGGTCACGGCCGGCTGGGAGTTTGCGGCCAGCTTCATTTGGTCTCATGAACAGGCGGGTTTCCTCGCTGTTGAGAGACCACGCGCCCTCTGGAATCGCGACGCCGTCGCCGGTAAAGTGGGAGAAAATCCGCCACCAAACCGTTTCGAGAGAGAGCAATCGTGTCCATCTCCGCGTCCCGTGCCCGTCTCAAAAAAATCATCGCGACCCGCTCCTTCGGGCGCGGTGAAGTCACATTGGCCTCCGGCCGCAAGAGCGACTTCTACTTCAACCTGAAGCCGACCATGATGAATCCGGAAGGCGCGGCACTGCTGGCCGAACTCACCTTCGACGCCATCAAGGACGGCAAATACGATTTTATCGGCGGGCTCGAAATGGGCGCGGTGCCGCTGGCGGGGGCAATCGCCCAGCTGTCCTGGATCAAGGCCCAGCCGATCGCCGCCTTCTTCGTGCGCAAGAAGCCGAAGGACCATGGCGCGCTGGCGCAAGTGGAAGGCTTGCCGAAGGGCGAGACGCTGAAGGGCAAGCGCGTCGTCATCGTGGAGGACGTCACCACCACAGGCGGCTCGGTGCTGAAAGCGGTGGACTCGGTCCGGGAAGCCGGCGGCGAGGTGGCGCTGGTGCTTACCATGGTGGACCGTGAGGAAGGCGCCGAGGAGACATTCCGCACGGCCGGCCTGCCATTCAAGGCGCTGTTCCAGGCCCGCGAGTTCCTGCACGGCGACGACGAGACGACCGCCAAAAAGATCGCCTGAAAGCCGCGGCACTTCGGCCGTTTGACTTCTCCGACCATTTTTCCGAACGTGTGATCTGCAGAACCAGGGTTAGCCTGGCCGCATCAGGGCTGGAAACATCACGTGACTCACGCTGCGTCGCATATCTGGTTCGGGCTCAACCCGATGTGGGTTTCGACCTGCGTGCTGCTCGCGACCTACGCCGTTATCATTTCCGAGAAGATCAACCGCGCCATCGTCGCGCTGCTCGGCGCGGCCGCCATGATCGGCGTCGGCGTGCTCGACCAGGCCGAAGCCATCAAGGGAGTCGACTGGAACACGATCGGTCTCCTGACCGGCATGATGATCCTGGTGTCGATCTCGCGCCGGTCCGGCATGTTCCAGTATGTCGCGATCTGGGCGGCGCAGACCGCGAAGGCGCATCCGGCCGGAATTTTGCTGCTGCTGCAACTTGCGACCGCAGTGCTGTCGGCCCTGCTCGACAACGTCACCACCGTGCTGCTGATCGTTCCCGTCACGCTCGCGATCACCAGGGAGCTCGAAGTTCCGCCCTACCCGTTCCTGTTCTCCGAAATCTTCGCCTCCAATATCGGCGGCACCGCCACCCTGATCGGCGATCCCCCGAACATCCTGATCGGCTCCCAGGCCGGCCTGAGCTTCAACGATTTCGTCGTGCATCTCACGCCCGTGATCATCGTCGTCATGCTTATTCAGGCGGTCATGATCCATCTGATCTGGGGTCGCCAGATGCGCGCAACCGCCGAGGCCGAAGCGCGGGTGCTGGCCCTGCAGGCGGTCGACACCATCCAGGACTGGCTGCTCTTGAAGCAGGCCGGCATTGTGCTGACCCTCGTCATCGTCGCCTTCGTGTTCGCCCGACAACTCGATCTGGAGCCCGCGACCATCGCGATGGCCGGCGCCGCCGTGCTGATGCTGCTCGACAACTGGGCTCACCACTCCGAGAAGGCCGCGCACAATGTGCACCAGACCTTCGGCGACGTGGAATGGATCACCATCTTCTTTTTCGTCGGACTGTTCATCGTCGTGCACGGCGTCGAGGTCGGCGGCCTTTTGACGCTGCTGGCCAACCAATTGGTGGCTTTGACGGGCGGCCATCTCGCGATCGCCGGCTACAGCATTCTCTGGGCCTCGGCGGTGCTGTCGGCGATCGTCGACAACATCCCGTTCGTCGCCACCATGATCCCGCTGATCAAGGCGATGGCTCCAGCCTATGGCGGCGCCGACAAGATCGAGCCGTTGTGGTGGTGCCTGTCGCTTGGTGCCTGCCTCGGCGGCAACGGCACCTTGATCGGGGCCTCGGCCAATCTGACCGTGGCAGGCATCGGCGATCGCAGCGGCGTGCCGTTCCGCTTCCTCACTTACTCGCTTTACGCCTTCCCGATGATGCTGGTGTCGGTTGCGGTCTGCCACATCTACGTCTGGCTCCGCTATTTCTGAGCACATACGCAAGATGAGACGGCGGGAGACGCAATCCCGTACGCTTTTGACGCCGCCGGGTGCGGCTGCACACCCGTTGTTTACCATCACCCGATAGACTCCTGGGCGGCAGGGAAGCGCGCGGCTGCGTGTCTTCGCCGAAGCTTGAGTTGTGTGCGGGTTGCGTGCGAGGGAGCGGGTGTTGCGTCAGAATTCGCGTAACCGGCGGATGCGCGGCTTGACGCCTGCTTTTGCGGTGGCGGCGTTTGTCGCTGTCGTCGCGGCACCGCGCGCCGCCTCCGCCGGATTCTTCGATTTCCTGTTCGGCAATCAGCCCCGCCAAGCTCCGATCGCCTCGCCCGGCTACGCGGTCGATCCCACCGTGGCGCCGCCGCCGCAATCCCTGCCGCCCTTCGACCAAACCGCGGATGCCGGCGGCGCCTATGCGCATTGCGTCCGGATCTGCGATGGCCGGCATTTTCCGATTCTCGCGCGCACCGGCACCACGCCCACACAACTCTGCCAGTCCTTTTGTCCGGCCAGCGCCACGCGCGTCTTCTTCGGCTCCGACATCGACAACGCGATGGCCGCCAATGGCGAGCGTTATTCCGAGACTGATAATGCCTATCTGTACCGCCAAAGGCTTAGTGCCGATTGCACCTGCAACGGCCGCGATCCGGCTGGCCTCGCGCCAATCGACATCTCACTCGACACCACGCTGCGTCCCGGCGACGTCGTCGCGACCGCAACCGGCCTGCTCGCCTATCGCGGCCGACCCGGGCAGAGCGCGGACTTCACGCCGGTTGCGGATTATCCCGGCCTGACTGCGGCGCTTCGCGCCAAACTTGGCGAGATGAAAGTCGCCCCCGTCAGCGCCGAATTGACCGACAATGGCGTGACCACGACCGGGTCGATTCCGCAGCCGTCCGCGACGAAGCGTTCCACCGGCGCGGCCGCCCGGCGCCTCTCGCTTCGCGAGATGTCGCAATAGGCCCCTGCAAACGGGGCGATCCCTGACACCACTGGCGGCGAAGCAGGGCTGCCCCGGCCGCAACGCGCTTCATCGCTCCGCCGCGGCCGTGCTATCGTCTTCCCCTCAACACAAGGGGAGCAGATCATGATCCTGGGACTGTCAATGGCGACGTTCACGATCATCCACGTCATCATCAGCCTGGTCGGCATCATTTCCGGCTTTGTCGTCCTCGCGGGCCTCATCAAGGGCGAGCGCATGGAAGGCTGGAATATGCTCTTCCTGCTGATGACGGTCCTGACCAGCGCGACCGGCTTTCTCTTTCCCCGCAACGGCATCACTCCGGCGCAAATTGTCGGCGCGATCTCGCTGGTGATCCTGCTGATCGCGATCGTCGCGCGCTATGCCGGACACCTCGTAGGCCGCTGGGGGTGGGCCTATGTCGTGACCGCCGCGCTTGCACAATATTTCAATTTTGCCGTGCTGATCATTCAGTCCTTCCAGAAGTTCGAGCCGCTCAAGGCACTGGCGCCGACGCAATCGGAGCCGCCTTTCCTGATCGCGCAAGCTGCGACGTTGGCTTTATTCCTTTTGCTTGGTCTGCTCGCCCTGCGAGGGGCGACCCGCAGCGTGCTGGCTTAAGGTCGGCATTTCTGGTGCTGACGGGCCGCCTTCTGATCGCCGCCATGTGTATCGGCCAGCTCGGCAATCTGCTGCCGCACATGGCGGTGCCGGCGATCATGGCGCAGCATCTGATCCCCGCCTGGCACCTCACCAGCGCCGAAGCGGGCCTGATGGCAGGCTCGTTCGCGCTTGGCTACACGCTCGCGGTACCCATCCTGACCGCGCTGACCGATCGATATGACGCCAGGCTGATCGTGCTCGGCGGTTCAGCGCTCACCACGCTGGGCACGCTCACATTCGGCGTGTTTGCCAACGGACTCGTCTCAGCATGTCCGATTTGGTTCTTCACCGGCATTGCCTTTGCGGGCTCCTACATGCCGGGACTGAAATCGCTGACGGATCGGCTGCCTCCGGGGGAGAATTCACGTGCCATCACCTGCTACACGTCGAGCTTCTCGCTCGGCGTCGGCCTGTCATTTTTGGTGATGCAGGTGGTGGCGGACCGGTTCGGCTGGCGCACCGCCTTCTTCGTTGTCGCGCTCGGACCGCTCTTGATGGTCACAGCGTGCCTCGCGATGGCGCCGCACAGGCCGGCGGGGCGCGATACGCATGTGTTCGATTTCCGGCCCGCGATCCGCAACCGCGAAGCGTTCGGCTACATCCTCGGCTATGGCGCCCATGGCTTCGAACTCTACGGCATCCGCACCTGGATCGTCGGCTTCTGGGCCTTCGTCATGGGTCATCATGCCGTGCACAGCGCCTGGCTGTCGCCTGTCGCGGTCAGCGTAATGTTCACGCTGGCTGCAATGCCGGCGAGCATCATCGGCAATGAAGCCGCGCTGCGGTTCGGCCGGCATCGCGCGCTGACCGTGGTAATGCTGAGTTCGGCCGCCATTGCGGTGCTGATCGGCGTCACAGCGGCGAGCCCGCCCTGGCTGCTGCTGCCGCTGGTGCTGATCTACGCGACGACGGTGACGGCGGATTCCGGCGCGCTGACCGCCGGCATGCTGTCGGCGGCGACCCCGGGCTTTCGCGGCGTCACCATGGCGATGCACTCGACCATCGGTTTCGGCCTCGCCGGTGCCGGCTCCTGGGGAACCGGAATCGCGCTCGATGCGGCCGGCGGCGCTGACAGCCCAACCGGCTGGCTCGCCGCGTTCTGCGTTCTCGCTGTGGGCGCAGCCTTTGGGCCGCTTGCGCTGGCGTGGTCACGGCATAAATCCTGAACGAAAAGAGCTCCGATTCGATCTGGTGCCCGCGATGGATCATGAAGTTCGGCCCCGCAGCGCCGGCAAGGTTGCCCTGCTCGGCGTGCCCGTCGACATCGGCGCCTCGCAGCGCGGCACCCTGATGGGCCCGGACGCGCTGCGCACCGCCGGCATCGCGCCGGTGCTCGAGCGTCTCGGCCTTGCGGTCGAGGATCACGGCAATATCGCGCTCGATGCCAACAGCCGCGGCAGCGACGTGCCGCCCGCCAATGTCAACAATTACCGCGATATCCAGAGCTGGGTGCGTGCGCTCAGTCCCCGCGCCTATGCGCTGGCGCGATCCGGCGCCGTGCCGATCTTCATGGGCGGCGACCACAGCCTGTCGATGGGCTCGATCAATGGCGTCGCGCGGCACTGGCACGAGCAGAAGCGCGAATTGTTCGTGCTGTGGCTCGATGCGCATGCCGATTACAACACGCCGGCAACCACCATCAGCGCCAACATGCACGGCATGTCCGCGGCCTTCCTGTGTGGCGAGCCGGGGCTGGACGGTCTGCTGGGCGATGAGCCACGCGCCGCGCTCACGCCGCACCATCTCGAATTGTTCGGCACTCATTCGATTGATCCGCTGGAGAAGCAACTCGTGCGCGAGCGCGGCATCGCCATCGCCAACATGCGGGATATCGACGAATTCGGCGTCGGCGTCCTGATCCGCCGCACCATTGACCGGGTCAAGGAGCGGAACGGCGTGCTGCATGTCTCGTTCGATGTCGACATGCTCGACCCGATGGTCGCGCCGGGCGTCGGCACCACCGTGCCCGGGGGCGCGACCTATCGCGAGGCCCATCTCGTGATGGAGCTGCTGCACGATTCCGGCCTGGTGTGCTCGGTTGATGTCGTCGAATTGAACCCGTTCCTCGACGAACGCGGCCGCACCGCGCGCGCCGCGGTGGAGTTGATCGGCAGCCTGTTCGGAGAGCGGATCATCGACCGCCCGACCCCGAGCAATGCGATTGTGCCGGGGGCTGAGTAGGCTTTTTGTATATACGATTTGTTGACACGGCACAAAACATAGCTACATTATTCCATCATGAAAATCGTGTGGGATGAGCCGAAGCGCGAAGCGAACCTATTCAAGCACAAATTAGACTTCGCCGACCTCGACGAGACGTTCTTCGAGAACGCTTGATCCTCCCGACTGATCGCTCCAGTCGATGGAAAGGCGTCGGCCCGAACGCAAACGGCGTCATCTCCGTGGTCTTCGCGAAATTAGGCCGCGAGGGCGCGAGCATCATCAGCATGCGACCGGCAAGCGAGAAAGAAAGGAAGCTTTACCGTGCCACGCTCTAAGAAAAACAAAGGATATACAACTGCTGATCTTGCTGAAGTCAGCGACAATCCTGAATGGACAGCAGATGACTTCGCCAAGGCCCGTCCGTTTGCCGAAATCTTCCCCGATCTTGCCTCGACAATCCGGCGGCGTGGTCCCGGTAAGAAGCCCATGAAGCAACTGGTCTCTCTGCGTCTCAGCCAGGACGTCCTGAAGCATTTCAGGGCGAAAGGACCGGGCTGGCAGACGCGCATCGATGAGACCCTCCGGAAGGCGGCGAAGCTCAAGGCGTCTTGATCGGACGCTGTCGTCACCAGGCCAAACTCGGCGCACCGGCGTGAACGCAACCAGAACGACGCGACACTCCGTCAACCAAGATGTCAGATTCCGCAGGCAACGCGAGCGCCGCCGGCGCGTTTGTCACACGGGCCGACTCGGCGAGTTCGGTCCGTCATGATATGATGACCTGTTCGTTGCGTTTTTGGAGTTGTCGATGGCCCCGCGTGCAAACTGGAAGGGCTTCCTGCGCCTTTCGCTCGTGACCTGCCCTGTCGCGCTGTTTCCCGCGACATCGGAGACCGAAAAGGTCTCCTTCAACCAGATCAACAAGCGCACCGGCCATCGCATCAAATATCAGCGCGTCGATGCCGAAACCGGCGAGGATGTCGACAGCGAGGACATCGTCAAAGGCTACAAGGTCGATACCGACACCTATATCGAGGTGACGAAGGACGAACTCGACAATATCGCGCTGGAGTCCAACCGAACCATCGATATCGACCAGTTCGTGCCGCGCACGGAGATCGACGATCTCTATGTGGTCCGTCCCTATTACCTGGTGCCGGATGGCAAGGTCGGCCACGACGCGTATGCTGTGATCCGCGACACCATCAAGACCACCAACATGGTCGCGCTGGCGCGCGTGGTGCTCACCAATCGCGAGCACATCATCGCGCTGGAAGCGCGCGACAAGGGACTCGTCGGCCTGCTGCTGCGCTATCCCTATGAGGTCCGGCAATCCTCCGAGTATTTCGACGACATCCAGGACGTCAAGATCACCAAGGACATGCTCGATCTGGCGAAGCATATCGTCGACCAGAAGGCGGGACATTTTCAGCCGGACAAGTTCGAGGATCATTATGAGTCGGCGCTGATCGAACTGATCAATCAGAAGCAGGCGGGACGGCCGATTCCCAAGGCCAAGGTGAAGACCGAAGGCAATGTCATCAACCTGATGGACGCGTTGCGGCAGAGCCTGAAGGGCACCAAGCTGCCCGCGAAGGCAGAAACCCGCGCCGAAGCCGCGCCGGCAAAGAAGGCCGGCAAAGCCAAGAAGCGCGTCGAGGGCCAGCGGGAAATGCTGCTGCCGATTCAGGGCAAGGGTGGCCGCGCGGCCGCAAAAGCAGAGGCCAAGCCCGACGCGAAACCCGCGAAACGCCCCGCACGCGCGCCCGCCCGGCAGCGACGGGCCGGCTGACGCGCCGCGCCCATGCCACGCAAGCTCATCGCTTTCGATGACGAGACGATGATGGCGTTGACCCAGCTTGGCCGTGACCGGATGGCGACGATCCAGGACCTCGCCGACGAAGCCTTCGCCGACCTGCTGAAAAAACACGGCGTGCCGATCGACCTCAAGGACGCATTGCGCAAAAGCGCGCGCGCCAGCACAAAAAAGTCGCCACGATAGCGGCACTCCAAGCCACCCCAAGCGTTCGTTCCGTTGAGGTTCCCTAGACTGCTTTCGTTTTTTGAATCGCGAAAACCGTCTAGATTCTTGTTTGATCGCGTTTTCTTCACGCGAACCGGTTTCCACTTCGCTCGAAAACGCTCTAAGGCGGTGCGCCGTGCCTTCCAGAAAGCTGACCCCCTATCGCAAGAAGCGCGACTTCACCAAGACCGCCGAGCCGAGCGGCAAGGCGCGCGTGGCCCCATCCAGGCAGGCGCGCTTTGTCATTCAGAAGCATGCCGCCACGCGGCTGCATTACGACTTCCGGCTGGAATTCGACGGCACCTTCAAATCCTGGGCGGTCACGCGCGGCCCCTCGCTCGATCCCGGCCAGAAGCGGCTGGCTGTCGAGGTCGAGGATCACCCGCTTGATTACGGCGATTTCGAAGGCACCATCCCGAAAGGTCAATATGGCGGCGGCACGGTGCAGATCTGGGACCGGGGCTTCTGGTATTCCGACGACCCGGACAAGGGATTCAAGAAGGGCGATCTCAAATTCGCGCTGATGGGCGAGAAGCTCCAGGGCGAATGGGTGCTGGTGCGGATGAAGTCCGACCGGTTCGGCGGCAAACGCACCAACTGGCTCCTGATCAAGCATCGCGACGAATACTCAAAAGACGGCGACGACGAAGGCGTGCTGGCGAATGATCGCTCGGTCGCCTCCGGCCGTTCGCTCGACGAGATCGCGGCCGGCAAGGGCAAGGCGCCAAAACCGTTCATGATGAGCAAGCAGACCGCAGGCGCCGCCGCAGTCTGGCAGTCGAACAAGGGACTTGCCGCCGACGAACGCGCCGAGGCGACGACATCCGCGAGCAAGCCCCGTCCCGCGCGCGCCAAACGCGCGACGAACAAACCAGCCGCAGGCAAGAAGGCTGCGAAGACAAAGAAAAAAAGCCGCAGCCCTCGCGTTGAAATGCCGGACTTCGTCGCCCCACAGCTCTGCCAGACCGCGGCGCGACCGCCCGCCGAAGGCTGGGTGCATGAAATCAAGTTCGACGGCTACCGCATCCAGATGCGGATCGAGGATGGCGCGGTCTCGCTGAAGACGCGCAAGGCGCTGGACTGGACGGAGAAGTTCGGCGCGATTGCCGCGGCTGCGGCAAAATTTCCCGATGCCATCATCGATGGCGAGATCGTCGCCTTGAACGAGAAAGGCGATCCGGATTTTTCGGCGATGCAGGCGGCGCTGTCCGACGGCGACACCGACGAGCTCGTCTACTTCGCGTTCGACCTGCTGTTCGCGGATGGCGAGGATCTGCGCTCGTTGCCGCTGATCGAGCGCAAGGCCAGATTGCAGGCCCTGCTCGGCACATCAGCGACATCGAAACAATCACCGGTTCGTTACGTCGAGCATTTCGACGTTGCCGGCGACGACATGCTGGACTCGGCGAGCCAGCACGGTCTCGAAGGCATCATCTCCAAGCAGCCAGATGGTGCGTACCACTCGGGTCGCAGCGGCAACTGGCTGAAGATCAAATCGCGCCCGGGCCACGAGGTCGTGATCGGCGGCTGGAAGACAACGAATGGCAAGTTCCGCTCACTGATGGTCGGCGTCAACAAGAACGGCCATCTCGCTTATACCGGCATTGTCGGCACGGGATATGGCGCCGAGACGGTCAAGCGTCTGATGCCGGCCTTAAAGGCGAACGCCGCGGCAAAGAATCCCTTCGGCGGCAGCGGCGCACCCAAAGGCGGTCGCGATGTGCATTGGCTGAAACCGGAGCTCGTCGCCGAGATCGAATTCGCCGGCTGGACCCATGATGGGCTGGTGCGCCAGGCTGCCTTCAAGGGCTTGCGAACCGACAAGCCGGCGCGGGAGGTGCGCGCCGAGATCGTCAGGACCGATCCGCCTGACCTTGCTGACGGCGGCAATGGTCGAGTGCCCGCCCGTGCAGCCGCGCCGGCGTCGGCCGGGGGAAGCAGCCGCGCCGCTGCCCGCCGCAGCACGGCGCGCGTTTCCGGCAGCGCGCCGGCCGCCGTTCTCGGCGTCGTCATCAGCCATCCGACCAAAGCGCTGTGGAGCGATGGCGGCGACGGCGAGCCGGTGACCAAGCGCGACCTCGCGGATTATTACGCAGCGATCGGCGAATGGATGCTGCCGCACATCAAGGGTCGCCCGTGTTCGATCGTGCGCGCGCCAGACGGCATCGATGGCGAGCGCTTCTTCCAGCGCCACGCGATGCAGGGCATGTCGGAGTATCTGTCGGCGGTGAAATTTACCGGCGATCGCAAGCCCTATCTGCAGATCAACCGGATCGAGGGATTGGTCGCGGTGGCGCAGACGGCGGGCGTCGAGCTGCATCCCTGGAATTGCGCGCCGGACAAGATCACCGTTCCCGGACGGCTGGTGTTCGATCTCGACCCGGCCCCGGATGTGGCCTTCAATGAGGTCATCGACGCCGCCAAGGACATGCGTGACCGGCTGAAGACGATCGGTCTCACCGGCTTTTGCAAGACCACCGGCGGCAAGGGATTGCATGTGGTGACGCCGCTGAAATCCGGCGCGCGCGATGCCGTGAGCTGGAAGGAGGCGAAAGCTTTCGCGCAGGCGGTGTGCCTGCAGATGGCTGCGGATCACCCGCAGGACTATCTGCTGAACATGTCGAAGCAGAAGCGAAAAGGGAAGATCTTCCTCGATTATCTGCGCAACGACACCATGTCGACGGCGGTTGCACCACTGTCGCCGCGCGCGCGGCCCGGCGCTCCCGTATCGATGCCGATCGACTGGCCGCAGGTGAAGGCGTCGCTCGATCCGAAACGCTACACCTTGCGCAGCGCGCCGGCGCTGCTGAAGCGCAGCAATCCCTGGCAGGACTATGACGAGGCGGCCGTGTCGCTCAAGGCGGTACTGAAGAAGTTCAGGGCGTAGCTGAATTTGTCGGCGACTCGCCGTCGCCCGCATCGATTGCGAGAGCCGCCGCCGCGCTCTTCGTCTTCACCGGGATCGTCAGATAATGCACGCCATTGCGCTCGGATTTCGGGAAGCGGCCGGCACGGATATTGACCTGAATCGCCGGCAGCAGCAGCATCGGTGTCGACAGGGTGGCATCGCGCGCGGTGCGCATCGCGACGAAATCATCCTCGCTGCGTCCATGGCCGATATGGACATTCATCTCGCGCTGCTCGGCCACCGTGCTCTCCCAAGCGAAGTGCGTGCGGCCCGGTGCCTTGTAGTCGTGGCAGAGAAACAGCCGCGTGTCCGGCGGCAATTGGAACAGCCTTTGAATCGAGCGATAGAGCAGCCGCGCATCGCCGCCCGGGAAATCGGCGCGCGCGGTGCCGTAATCCGGCATGAACAGGGTATCGCCGATAAACACGGCATCGCCCACCTTGTAGGAGATGTCGGCTGGCGTATGACCCGGCGTATAGAGCACCTCGACATCGAGTTCGCCGAGGCTGAAATGCTCGCCGTCCCTGAACAGATGGTCGAAGTCGCTGCCGTCGGTCTTCAGATCCGTCGCATTGAAGATCGGCCGGAAAATCCGCTGCACGTCCTTGATATGCTCACCGATTCCGATGCGTGCGCCGGTCTTCGCCTTGAGATAGGGCGAGCCCGAGAGGTGATCGGCATGGGCATGGGTCTCAAGCGTCCAGACGATGCGCCACCCCTTCTCCGCGGCCGCGCGCAGCATGGCCTCCACTGAGCGGACATCGACGCTGCCGTCCTTGTGGTCGTAATCAAGGACCGGATCGATCGCCATCGCCTGCCCGGTCGCGGGATCGGCGACGAGATAGCTGACGGTGTTCGTCGGCTCGTCGAAGAACGCCCGGATGATCGGCTTTGCCGCGGCTGTCATATCGCGCCTCTGCGAATTCTCCGCCCGGCATTTTAGCCGCGTTTTCGTTGCAAGCGAAGGCCATTGGGGCGCAGAACGGACGATCGCCGCAAACAAAAAGGCGACCCCTGCGGGCCGCCTTTTCAATCCACGCGTGCGGCGAATCTTACTCGGCCGCCATTTTCACATCGGGAGCCGCGGCCCGCACTTCGGGATCGACGTGGCTTTCGAACTTGGCGAAGTTCTTCTGGAACATGCCGACCAGCTTGCGCGCGGTCTTGTCGAACTCGGCCTTGTCCTTCCAGGTCTTGATCGGGTCGAGAATATGCGGCTCGACACCTTGCAGCGAGGTCGGCACCGCGAAGCCGAAATATTTGTCGGTGCGGAAGCTGGCATTGCGCAGCGAACCATTGAGCGCGGCGGTCAACAGCGTGCGCGTCACCTTGATCGGCATGCGGCGGCCGACGCCGTATTTGCCGCCGGTCCAGCCGGTGTTGACCAGCCAGCAATCGACATTGTGCTTGGCAATCAGGTCGCGCAGCAGATTGCCGTATTCCGACGGATGCCGCGGCAGGAAGGGCGAGCCGAAGCACGCCGAAAATTCAGGCTCCGGCTCGGTCACGCCGCGCTCGGTGCCGGCAACCTTGGCCGTATAGCCGGAGAGGAAGTGGTACATCGCCTGCGCCGGGGTCAGCTTGGCGATCGGCGGCATGACGCCGAACGCGTCGGCCGCGAGCATCACCAGATTTTTCGGCTGACCGGCACGGCCGGTGCGCGAGGCATTTGGAATGAAGTCGAGCGGATAGGCCGATCGGGTGTTCTCGGTCTTCGAGCCGTTGTCGAAATCCACCACGCGCGTGTTTGGATCGAATACGACGTTTTCCAGCACGGTGCCGAAGCGCTGGCTGGCGTCATAGATCGCAGGCTCAGCTTCGCGCGACAGCTTGATGCATTTTGCGTAGCAGCCGCCTTCGAAATTGAAGACGCCGTCGGCGCCCCAGCCGTGCTCGTCGTCGCCGATCAAAGTCCGGTGCGGATCGGCCGACAGCGTGGTCTTGCCGGTGCCGGACAGGCCGAAGAAGACAGCGGTGTCGCCATCGGGACCGACATTGGCCGAGCAATGCATCGGCATCACGCCCTGCTCGGGCAGGAAATAGTTCAGCGTGGTGAAGACGCTCTTCTTCATCTCGCCGGCATAATAAGACCCGCCGATCAGGATGATCTTGCGGGCGAAGTCGATCGCGACAACGGTTTCCGAGCGAACGCCGTGACGTTTCGGATCGGCCTTGAATGACGGGAAATCGAGAATCGTGAGCTCCGGAACGAAGCTCGCAAGCTCCTTCAGCTCAGGGCGAATCAACAGCGTGCGGATGAACAGCGAGTGCCAGGCGAGTTCGGTGAAGACCCGCGTCTTGATCCGGAACGACGGATCGGCGCCGCCATACAGATCCTGCGCGAACAGCGTCTTGCCCTGGGCGTGCTGGAGGAAATCCTCGTAAAGCGTGTTGAACTGCTCCGAGGTCATCGACTGGTTGCCGGCCCACCACACCGTCTTCTCAGTGGCAGCGTCGCGAACCGTGAACTTGTCCTTCGGCGAGCGGCCGGTATGCACGCCGGTCTCCGCGCACAGCGCGCCCTCCGACGTCAGCACGGCTTCGCCGGCACCGACCGCGTGTTCATAGAGGGCAGGGACGCCGAGATTCCAGTTCACACCGGCCAGATTTTTGAAGCCGAGTTTGTCGGCGCCGAAGGCACCGTTGCGTACGCCCGTCTCTTTCACCGAAAAAATCCTCCTCAAACCGCGCCTTCGAACGCACCCTGTTGCGCGAAAGGTTTGTCGCCGCGGTCACCGCATTGATAGCACAGGTGTCAATCCGGCTCTCAGGTTTCGGCGTTCTAATAGGCAACGCCGAATTTGCCAAGCTGATCCAGATCAAATTGGTTACCCGTGCCGAATGACAGAGCAAAGTCCGCGCCAGTCTCAACCCTTTGATAAGGCGAAAAATAAGGCGCGAGCGCGATTTTGCGCGAAATTCGATTTTTGCAATATTTGAGTTGCCGACGGCCAATCGCACTGCAGCAAAATCGATTCCGATGCCGAGGTCGCGCGCAATCCGCGTCTCACGACGGTTTTTCTCGCGTCAGCTTAGCCCCGCTGACGAGCCTCACGAGCCAAGACCACCAGCACCTGCCGGAGTGATGCCGCATTCATCACCGGCTGCGGAAAATTCAGCCGCAATGTCTGCGAGCCGAGCGCGAGATCGGCGCCTTCGGGATCAAGCCCCGTCAGCCGCCAGTCACCGTCGGCGGCGCCGAGCAGCCGGGTCGCGTAAAGACGGATGGCGTCGGCATGATCGCGGTTCATGTGATCAACCGCGCCCGCTTCGGCGGCCAGCAGATCCGCGGCATCCGCCGTTGCGATCAGCAGCGTCTCGCCAGGAAGATCGACGATCCGCCCGAACCCGGCGACCAGATGGGCGCGCGCGATGGCGATTCGCCAGAGGGAGAAATCGGTAAAACCGACAAAGGCTTCCGCCTGCGGATGGGCGGCAAGATAGCGCATCCGGGCGCCGTCCAACTCGGCCTCCGCCACCGGCTCGGCGTGGCCGAGGAGGCTGACGCGCGGCAGGGTCAGGGGGTCCTCTGCGCCACGCTCGCTAAGCAGCAGGGAGACGCCGGCGTCGGCCAGAAGGTTTTGGGTGTGGACCGCCAGCCGCGAGATCAGCAACAGCGGCGAGCCATCCGGCAGACTGGCCGTATTTACCAACGAACAGAATGGGTTACCGCCATCCTTCTGAAGCGTGGCGAGCGCACCGGAGCGGCTGACGCGCAACAGCCGTTTCGCCGCCGCGACCGGATCAAAGTCGGATGATGATGGCATCGCGCCCTCCGAGGGGGTATATGTCCGCCGCCGACGCGGCGGCCTCAGGAGAGGTCATAAGCCTGGAACCGCTGGAAATCGTGAGTGTTTTTTCCGGCTTATTGGTCACATTTCAGCCTCGCTTGCATTGCTGTCTGCAATGCGGCCAAAAGGCAGCGTGCCTCGTTCTGACAGTCGCCGCTCAATAACTGAAAAGCTTCCGCGCAATCGCGGTCCGTTTTAACCCGGAAAAGGTTCATGCCCACAATCGCACTCGTCGACGACGATCGTAACATCCTGACTTCTGTGTCGATCGCGCTGGAGTCCGAAGGCTATCGCATCATGACCTATACGGATGGTGCCTCGGCGCTCGACGGCTTCCGGACCTCGCCGCCCGATCTCGCCATTCTCGACATCAAGATGCCGCGCATGGACGGCATGGAGACGCTGCGACGCCTGCGGCAGAAATCGGATCTGCCGGTGATCTTCCTGACGTCGAAGGACGAGGAGATCGATGAATTGTTCGGGCTGAAAATGGGCGCCGACGATTTCATCCGCAAGCCGTTTTCGCAGCGCCTGCTGGTCGAGCGCGTCAAGGCGGTGCTGCGGCGTTCGACGCCGAAAGACCCGACCGCCGTTCCCAAGGACAATGATCCGAAGACACTGGAGCGCGGACTTCTGCGCATGGATCCCGAGCGCCACACCTGCACCTGGAAGAACGAACCGGTGACTCTCACAGTCACCGAGTTCCTGATCCTGCAGGCGCTGGCAACGCGGCCGGGCGTGGTCAAGAGCCGCAACGCGCTGATGGACGCCGCCTATGACGATCAGGTTTATGTCGACGACCGCACCATCGACAGCCACATCAAGCGCCTGCGCAAGAAGTTCAAGGCGGCGGACGACGATTTCGACATGATCGAAACGCTGTATGGGGTGGGCTACCGCTTCAAGGAAGCCTGATTTTCTCGGATTTTCATCGGCTTTGCGGTTCCCGATCCCTCCGGGGCGACTCCTATCGTTTGGCGTTTTGGGCTAAGTTCAGGCCTCACCGACATCAATGCGGTGGCCACGATCCCGGCCGGGATCACGGCTTTGCTGAATGGAGTATTGTCCGCTGCTCGATCGACCCGTCCTCGACCGGACCGCGCCACCGGAAGGCACCTCGCCACCGATCGCGCCGAACGCCGATCCTGACTCTGGCCTGACAGGCGAGAGCGTCACCGCGCGGCCGCGCGGCCCGGTTGCGTTGCTGGCGAGCGCCGGACGATTTTTCGCAGCGCTGACATTTTCAAGCCTGACGCGCCGGATCGTGTCGCTGAACATCGCAGGCCTCGCGGCGCTCGTCGTCAGCATCCTTTATCTGTCGCAATTCCGCGCCGGCCTGATCGATGCGCGGGCGCAAAGCCTGCTGGTGCAGGCCGAAATCATCGCCGGCGCGATCGCGGCCTCCGCCACCGTCGAGACCAACACCATCACGATCGATCCCGACCGGCTGCTCGATCTGAAGCCCGGCGAAAGCTATGGGCCACCCGACGACATCTATTCGAGCCTGGATTTTCCGATCAATCCGGAACGCGTCGCGCCGGTGCTGCGCCGGCTGATTTCACCGACCGCGACGCGGGCGCGAATCTATGATCGCGACGGCGGACTGATCCTCGACAGCCGCAATCTCTACGGCCGCGGCGAAGTGATGCGCTTCGAACTGCCGCCGCCGAGCACGGAAAAACCCGGCTTCACCGAACGCGCGATGATCGCGATCCGCACCTGGCTCAATCAGGGCGATCTGCCGCTCTATCGCGAGCTCGGGCCGGAAAACGGCAAGGGCTATCGCGAGGTGTCGAGCGCGCTCGACGGCCAGAAGGAAAGCATGGTGCGCATCAATGATCGCGGCGAAGTGATCGTCTCGGTCGCCGTGCCGGTGCAGCGTTTCCGCGCGGTCCATGGCGTGTTGATGCTGTCGACGCAGGGCGGCGATATCGACCAGATGGTGACGGCGGAACGGCTGAAGATCCTGAAAGTGTTCGCCGTCGCCGCCGCCGTGATGATGGTGTTGTCGGCCTTGCTGGCCAGCACGATCGCGGGTCCGGTGCGGCGGCTGTCGGAGGCCGCCGAACACGTCCGCCGCCGCATCAAGACGCGCACCGAGATTCCTGATTTCACCCGCCGCCGCGACGAGATCGGACATCTGTCCGGCGCGCTGCGCGAGATGACGGACTCGCTCTACAATCGGATCGAGGCGATCGAGCGCTTCGCCGCCGACGTCGCCCATGAATTGAAGAACCCGCTGACGTCGCTGCGCTCCGCCGTCGAGACGCTGCCGCTGGCGAAGACCGACCAAAGCCGCTCGCGCCTGCTCGCCGTGATCGAACATGACGTGCGGCGGCTCGACCGGCTGATTTCGGACATTTCAGATGCAAGCCGGCTCGACGCCGAACTGCAGCGCAATGACATGGCTCCGGTCGACATTCGCCGGTTGCTCACGACGCTGGTGTCGGTCGCCAACAACGCGCGCCAGGACGACCAGGCGCCGGTCACGCTGCGCTTTGAAGGCGGCGTGTCGCCGCGCTTCTCGACCCCCGGCCATGATTCCCGATTGGGCCAGGTGATCTCGAATCTGATTTCGAATGCGCGCTCGTTCTCGCCGCCAAACGGCTCGGTGCGGATCACCTGCCGTCATGCTCGCTCCGAAATCGAGATCACCGTGGACGATGACGGACCGGGCATCCGGCCCGATGCGCTGGAACGGATCTTCGAGCGCTTCTACACCGATCGGCCGCATCAGGGCTTTGGCCAGAATTCCGGGCTCGGCCTGTCGATTTCCAAGCAGATCATCGAGGCGCATTCCGGACGGATTCGGGCGGAGAACCGTGTTGGGCCGGTGGGCCCCGATGGCGAACCGCAGGTGGCGGGTGCGCGCTTCATTGTCCGCCTGCCCGCTTCATGAGCGGGGCCGATCCGTCGACGATCCATGGTTCGGCGGTGCTGGTTGGCGACCGCGCCGTCCTGATCACAGGCCCGTCGGGAACCGGAAAGTCCCGTCTCGCCTTCGACCTCCTGCTGGCCGGCAAAGCCGGCCAGATCGACCCGGTCCGGCTGGTGGGCGATGACCGGCTCTATCTGACGGCCGAGGGCGGACGGCTCCTGGTCCGCCCGGGACGGAACCTGGAGGGACTGATCGAAATCCGTGGATTGGGGATTCGCCGCTGCGACCATGTCGGCGAGGCCGTGGTGGGACTTCTGGTTGCATTGGCGGCAACCGACGCCGGCCGGATGCCGGATTCGGCCGCTCTTCAGGCCACTTTACTGGGGATCAAATTGCCCAGAATTCCCGTGGGAGACGGCTTTCCGGCGTTGCCGCTGGTGCTGGCGGCGCTCACCACAACCGCCGGTTTTGGTCCATTGGCTTAAAGCCGGCCCGATTGCCGGAAGGGATTTGGTAACCATATAAGCCCCAATATGCCCTCGGAAAACGGCCGTTGGCCCTCCGTAACCTGCGCGCCACAGCCCGGCAGGAAAGCATGATCTCCCCCCTTGCACCCGTGCCCCGGATGGTCAACATGGGGGCCCTTTCGTGCAGTGCACCAAACGCCTGCACGAGGAGTCTTCGATGATTGGTATGGTACTTGTGACCCACGGGCGCCTCGCCGACGAGTTCAAGGCGGCGCTGGAACATGTGGTGGGTCCGCAGAAGCAGATCGAGTCGGTCACAATCGGCGCGGATGACGACGCCGATCTCTGCCGCGGCGATATTATTGAGGCGGTCAAGCGCGTCGACAGTGGCGACGGCGTGGCGATCCTGACCGACATGTTCGGCGGCACGCCCTCCAACCTCGCCATCTCCTGTATGAGCCGGCCGAAGGTCGAGGTGCTCGCGGGCATCAACCTGCCGATGCTGGTCAAGCTCGCCAAGGTCCGCGACACGCGCTCGCTGCCGGACGCAATCTCGGCGGCGCAGGAAGCCGGCCGCAAATACGTCACCATCGCCAGCCGGGTTCTCGCCGGCAAATGACCGATATGCCGGAGGACGACCGAGGCGCATCCGCCTCTCCTCCGCATGACGGAGCGCTGGTCCGCGAACTGCCGATCACCAACAAGCGCGGCCTGCATGCGCGCGCCTCCGCCAAATTCGTTCAGATGGCGGAACGCTTCAACGCCGAGATCACCGTCACCCGTGGCGCCGAGACCGTCGGCGGCAACTCGATCATGGGGCTGATGATGCTCGCGGCCGGCATCGGCTCGTCGATCATCGTCACCGCGAAGGGACCTCAGGCACGGGAAGCGCTGGACGCGATCACCGAACTGGTCACGTCAAGGTTCGGCGAGGAGGATTGAGCCTTTTCTCGCTTGTCATTTGATCTGCGACAGGCGCGCTTCCTGAAACCGAAACGTGCCTCATGCCGCGTCTTGGTCGTCACTCTTCGGCTTCACCGCAAATGCCAGGCCGAATGAATTGACGATCTTTTGTACAGTATCGAAGGCGACCTGAGTTTCGCCACCGAGCGACTTGTAGAGGCTTTCGCGGCCAAGCCCGGTTTCAGCGGCAACTTTCGTCATGCCCTTCGCCTTGGCAATATGACCCAGCGCCAGCGCGATTTCCGCAGAATTGCCGCTGGTAAGAGCATCGTTGAGATAGGCTGCGATCAGCTCCGGATCGTCGAGATGATCTGCAACCTCAAAACGTTTGGTCTTGACCTTTCTCATTGCGCCGGCTCCTCAAAGATCAGCCGCAAGCTGCTTGGCTCGCTTGATATCACGGTCCTGGGTGCTCTTGTCGCCGCCGCAAGCAACAAGACGATACTTAAGCCGGTCTGCTTGCAATAAACGCGGTAACCTGGCCCAACATCGATTTTGAGTTCGCTGATCCCTTCACCGACGGGACGAACGTTTCCGAAATTGCCGAGTGACAGCCGGTCAATCCGACGAAGAATGATCGCTTTGGCGGCCTTGTCTCTCAGCTTCCGGATCCAAGTTTCGAAATCGTCGGTGGTCCGGATCTCGATCATTCGACCATCTCAGCCGTCGTATCTTACAGGATACGACCGATCGGTCTGTCAATGCCTGAATCTGCTTCCTACGAGGCTTCCACGGGCTCACTTCCCCGGCCCCACGACATACGCAATCCAAGTCGCCGGCCGGCCGGTCATACCTCGGTGACTGCGTTGCGCCGTCACCTCGATGCGCTCGCCCTTGGCGTTGTCGCGCATCCAGGCCTCACAGGCCGGCAGCCGCCCGGCATCGGACGGATCGCACACGCCGATGAAGCCGAGTCTTCGCGCATCGTCGAATGTGGAGAGACCCGAGCCCCAGGGCTCGCCTTGCGTCAATCGATCCGGATGATCGGCGCTGTAGAAGCTCATCGGTTGCGCCGCTTCGGTGAAGCCCACGACGATGGCCCATCGCGTACCGAAGCGCTGATGCCAGATCGTCGTGAGCTGCTGCGCCAGTTCGCGCACCGGATGATGCAAGGATGAATTCTCGCCGCGCGCGCCCTTGGCGGCGATGACCGGAGCGGCCGCCAGCATCGCCAGCGTAAATCCGAGCCAGATCGCGATGATGTGGATCAACGAGATCGCCTGCAGCCTTAAACGCGGGATCGCGACGAAACAGAGCGGCACCAGGAAGAACAGCGGGATGCCCCAGTCAGCCTTCATGTAGATCGCGAGCACGAAGCCCGCGAGCGGCGGCGCGATCGCGACGATCGCCTGCACCAGCCAAATGTTGATTGCCGCTGACATCCGCACCGCCCGCGAACGCGCGATGAGCCACGGCCAATCGAACAGGCGCGACCATCCGATCACAGCCGTCCAGCCGAGCGCCAGAGTCAGCAGCGAAATGAAGAAGATGTTGTGGGCCACATAGACCCAGATGGTCGCTCGCGTGACGGAAACGGGAAACTCCGCATACGCCTCTTGGGCGTAGGTGAGCGGCAGGAAATCTGCCTGCGCCAGCCAATAAAGATGCGGCACCATCAGCACGGCGCAAACCCCAACCGCGACCCAGGGCGCCGGCGAACGCAGGAAGGCAAGCCGCTGCGGATGCGCCAGAGCCGCGAGGCCGATCGCGCCGATCATGGTCAGCGCCCAGTATTTGGTCATCAGCCCGGCGGCGGCGGCGAGCCCGAGCCAGATGCCGGAGCGCCAGTCGCGCCGCTCGAAGGCAACCAGGAACGCCCACACGATCAGCGGCAGCGTCACGAGCTGGACAAGATCGGCGTTGTATTTGAAGCCCTTGAAGTTGAGGCCCGGCGAGACCGCGAGCAGGACCAGGGTGAAAGCCGCGCGGCGGCGATCGACCACGCGCAGCGCGATTTCGAAGCAAACGTAGAGACTGGCGGCGAGTGTCGCCATCGCCAGCGCATAAGCCGCCCAATCGGCGGCAGGAAATACTCTGAACCACAGCCCCGCAATCCAGCCCGACAGCGGCGGGTGCTTGCCATAGCCGAGCAGAAACCGCTGGCCCCATTCATAGGCTTCCGCGGTGTCGAAATGGATATCCTGCGCGCCCTTGATCACGGTCAGGATCACGGTCCAGAGCAGCGCATGAAGCAGGGCGAATCCGGCCGCAAACACGCGACAGGAACGCGCCCCCGAGGCGCGAGCGGCCACCCAGGCCGCAGCCCGGCGCAGGCCGCGAATCAATCCGCGACCGGAACTGCGTGAGGCGGCGGGTGAGGCGATTTCGGTCATAGCGCGATTATGCAACAGTTTGCCGGCGCAAGGGAGCCGCGTAACTCCTGAAATAGCCGCGCAATCTGTTGCCGCACGGTATGGCCGATGCTATCTGCCCGGCATGTCCCAAACTGAGATTTCCAACATCCGCAACTTTTCCATCGTCGCACACATCGACCATGGCAAATCGACGCTGGCCGACCGCCTGATCCAGACCACCGGCGGGCTGGAAGCGCGCGAGATGAAGGAGCAGGTGCTCGATTCCATGGATATCGAGCGCGAGCGCGGCATCACCATCAAGGCGCAGACGGTGCGGCTGAACTACCGCGCCAAGGACGGCAAGGATTACGTCTTCAACCTGATGGACACGCCAGGGCATGTCGACTTCGCCTATGAGGTCTCGCGGTCGCTCGCGGCCTGCGAAGGCTCGCTTCTGGTGGTCGATGCGAGCCAGGGTGTCGAGGCGCAGACGCTGGCCAACGTGTATCACGCGCTCGACGCTGGCCACGAGATCGTGCCGGTCCTGAACAAGGTCGACCTGCCCGCCGCCGAACCCGACAAGGTCAAGCAGCAGATCGAAGATGTGATCGGTCTCGACGCCTCGGACGCGCTGATGATTTCGGCCAAGACCGGACTTGGCATCGGCGACGTGCTCGAGGCGATCGTCACCCGGCTGCCGCCGCCAAAGGGCGATCGCGAGGCAACGCTGAAGGCGCTGCTGGTGGATTCCTGGTACGACGTCTATCTCGGCGTCGTCGTGCTGGTGCGCGTGGTCGACGGCACGCTGAAGAAGAACCAGCGTATCCGCATGATGGGCACCAACGCGGCCTATGATGTCGAGCGCGTCGGCTTCTTCACGCCGAAGATGCAGCAGGTCGACGAGCTCGGCCCCGGCGAGATCGGTTTCATCACCGCCGCCATCAAGGAAGTCGCCGACACCCGCGTTGGCGATACCATCACCGACGACCGCAAGCCGGTGGTCGACATGCTGCCCGGCTTCAAGCCGGCGATCCCGGTGGTGTTCTGCGGCCTGTTTCCCGTCGATGCCGACGATTTCGAGACCTTGCGCGCGGCGATGGGCAAGCTCCGTCTGAACGATGCGAGCTTCTCCTTCGAGATGGAAACCTCCGCGGCCCTCGGCTTCGGCTTCCGCTGCGGCTTCCTCGGGCTGTTGCATCTGGAGATCATCCAGGAGCGGCTGTCGCGCGAGTTCAACCTCAATCTGATCGCGACCGCGCCGTCGGTGATCTACAAGATGAAGCTGACCGACGGCTCGGAGATCGAGATTCACAATCCGGTCGACATGCCCGATGTGGTCAAGATCGCCGAGATGCACGAGCCCTGGATCGAAGCGACGATCCTGACGCCGGACGAATATCTCGGCAGCGTGCTGAAGCTCTGCCAGGACCGCCGCGGCGTGCAGAAGGAGCTGACCTATGTCGGCGCCCGCGCGATGGTGAAGTACGAATTGCCGCTGAACGAGGTGGTGTTCGATTTCTACGACCGGCTGAAATCGGTGTCGAAGGGCTATGCCTCGTTCGACTATCATCTGACGGATTACAAGGAGGCCGATCTCGTCAAGATGCAGATCCTGGTCAATGCCGAGCCGGTCGATGCGCTATCGATGCTGGTGCATCGCACCCGCGCCGAAGGCCGCGGCCGCGCCATGGTCGAGAAGATGAAAGAGCTGATCCCGCCGCATATGTTCCAGATCCCGATCCAGGCGGCGATCGGCGGCAAGGTGATCGCGCGCGAAACCGTCCGCGCGCTGCGCAAGGATGTCACCGCAAAATGCTATGGCGGCGACATCACCCGCAAACGGAAGCTTCTGGAGAAGCAGAAGGAAGGCAAAAAGAAAATGCGGCAGTTCGGCAAGGTCGACATCCCGCAGGAAGCCTTCATCGCCGCGCTGAAAGTAGACAGCTGAGGGTTACGTCGCGGCGCGCCTCCGCGCCCCGACCAGCCGGCCGCGCCAGCCCTGCACCATGATCGTTGCCGCTGCCGCGATTACGGTCAGACCAAACAAGCCCCTGATAGCAGCCTGCCAGCCCGGACAAGAACCGCGATTGAGGCAGCTCTCTGTCAACGAACCACTCGCCACAAGCCCAAGCGCAAGAATTCCCAGGATCACATAGCCCAGGGCAAGATAAACGCAGATGACGGCAACCCGCCGTACCGGCGATGGCATGCCCGGCGTGCGAAGCTCGGTGCGCTCGGTGATGTACTGGCCAGGGGCCGCCTGCCCAGTGTCGCGGATGCGCACCGTCGATCGCGTCAGGAGATCATGAACCGCTTGGTTGCGGCGCGTCGCCGCCATCACGATGAACGAATACACGCCCAGCACGCCCTTGATGATCATGCGAGCCACGGCTTTGGGCAGGCCGATATTGCCGCCATGGCGTTCGTCGACGACGCGGAGATTGGTCCAGCGGTGGCCGAGGGTGCCGCCGGTATACGCCACCAGCAGCGGTTCGTAGAGCAAGAGGATCGCGACGACCAGAAAGCCGAGACTGCGCGCCACGATCTCGGACGACAGCAGGCTCGCCAGCGTCAACGCGCCGAATATCAGCGCCAGCATCAGCACCCAATCGAGAAACATCGCTTTCAGGCGACGACCAAAGCGGGCATAAAAGATCGGGGCCGGCGGCGAAACCGCGTCCGCCGGCGCGGTGATCGCATCATGGCTCATGGTGCACCAACCGTCTTTTGAATAGCACCATTTTTGAATAACGCCATGGCTCGGAACTCGTCGGCTATCATTGCTCCCCTCCGGCCAGCATTCGAAATGAGAGACGACGCATGGACTATGTGAGATTGGGGCGCAGCGGCTTGTCCGTGTCTCGGATCGCGCTCGGCTGCATGGGATTTGGCGACGCGACGCGCGGCGAGCGCCCCTGGGCGCTGCCGGAGGCGGAAAGCCGGCCGGTGATCAAGCAGGCGCTCGACAGCGGTATCAATTTCTTCGACACCGCCAACGTCTATTCGCTCGGCACCAGCGAGGAATATCTCGGCCGCGCGCTGAAGGATTTCGTGCGTCGCGAGGACGTGGTGATCGCGACCAAGGTGCATGGCCGGATGCGACCGGGACCGAATGGCGCGGGGCTCTCGCGCAAGGCGATCCTGCACGAAATTGACGCCAGCCTGCGCCGGCTCGGCACCGATTATGTCGACCTCTACCAGATTCACCGGCTGGACCACGAGATTCCGATCGAGGAGACGCTGGAGGCACTGAACGACGTCGTGCGCGCCGGCAAGGCGCGCTACATCGGGGCGTCCTCGATGTATGCCTGGCAATTCGCGCAGGCGCTGGCGATTTCCGACCGCAACGGCTGGGCGCGGTTCGTCAGCATGCAGAACCACATCAATCTGATCTATCGCGAGGAAGAGCGCGAGATGCTGCCGCTGTGCGCCAGGGAGGGCATCGGCGTCATCCCGTGGAGCCCGCTCGCGCGCGGCCGCCTCACCCGCGATTGGGACGAAACGAGCCTGCGGTCCGAAACCGATCCCGCGAGCCAATCGTTTTACCTCAATCCGCGGGAGGCCGACCGCCAGATCGTCGAACGCGTCGCGGCGATCGCGGCCAGGCGCGGGGTCTCGCGCGCGCAGATCGCACTGGCCTGGCTGTTGTCGAAACCGACGATCACCGCGCCGATCGTTGGCGCAACCAAGCTGCCATTCCTGGCCGATGCAGTGGCGGCGCTGTCGATCCGCCTGGACAGCGAGGACATCGCAGCGCTCGAGGAGCCCTATGTGCCGCGGCCGATCGCCGGTCACCATTGACGTCTCCGTCCGGGCGCCGCCAGCAAGTCCGATCCGAACCGCCCATTCGTGTTCATCGCGCCGCATCCATGCGACCACACATGTTCGTGGGGTTGTCGGGTCATCAGGTTCGAACGGACGACAGGGAACGTACAAAATCAGGCGATCAGCCAGGTCCGATCATCCTCGGCCGCCGGCGCGTCGTTGCGCTGGGCCTGCAAGAGCCGGACGATCTCCTCGTTCGGCCGGGCCTTGCTGAAGAGGAAGCCCTGCCCCTGATGGCAGCCCTCGCCGCGAAGGAAGCTCAATTCGGCCTCGGTCTCGATGCCTTCCGCGATGATATCAACCCCGAGCCCGCGGCCGAGATTGACGATGGCGCGAATGATCGCCTGCGCATCGAGATTGCCGGCGAGGCCGCGGACAAAAGACTGGTCGATCTTGATCTTGTCGAATGGAAAGCTGCGCAGATAGCTCAGCGACGAATAGCCGGTGCCGAAATCATCCATCGAAATATGCACGCCGAGCGACCGCAGCGCGTGCAGCGTGGCAATCACCTGCTCGCTCTTGTCCAGCAGCAAGGCCTCGGTGATCTCGAGCTCAAGGCGCTTGGCGGGAAGGTCTGAGCGCTTGAGCGCATCCATCACCATGGCCAGCAGGTTTCCGGTCTTGAACTGCAGCGGCGACAGGTTGACGGCGACGCGGACCGGATCTGGCCATCTCGCCGCCTCAAGGCAGGCCCGGCGCAGCATCAGGCCGCCGATCGGCTCGATCAGCCCGGTCTCCTCCGCGACCGGGATG